>Ga0123334_1003257_pt1 | contig 17747 bp, 13 predicted proteins | sample BiotimSIPDNA_FD_89706 | JGI IMG/M metagenome (GOLD analysis project Ga0123334, IMG submission 89706) | Anaerobic biogas reactor microbial communites from Washington, USA - Biogas_R1 time_0 SIP DNA | ecosystem: Engineered > Bioreactor > Anaerobic > Unclassified | place: Washington, USA... | reverse complement strand
GGTGCCCGCCGAACCGGGCCTGACCGTGGTCAACGACCTGCGCCAGGGCGACCAGCGACTGTGGGGCATCCTCGCCGACGCGGACCTCATGTGCTTCCCCTCGGTCATTGACCAGGCCCCCAACGCCGTCCTCGAGGCCATGGTCGCGGAACTGCCCGTCGTCGCGCACCCGGTCGGTGCCATCCCCGAGATGATCGTCGACGGAGAGACCGGCATCCTCGTCGAGCCGGGGGACACCGACGCCCTCACCGAGGCCCTGCGCCAGCTGATCACGGACACCGAGCTGCGGGCCCGGATGGGCCGGGCGGGGCGCGAGCGCGTCATCGAGCGCTACAACATGGTCGATTCGGCCCGGGTGATCCTCGATGAGCTGGCCGCCGCGACGCACGCCCGCACCGACACCGTGTCGCCGCCGGCCGGCGGCGGGGACGACGCGGATGAGCTGGTCTTCGGCATCGAGTCTGACCTCTCGGAGCAGTTCCTCGGGGAGTGGTCGGACCTGGCGGAGCGCACCGGCCGCCGTAGTGCCTCCCGACCCGCCTACGGCGCGACCTGGCAGGAGCACCTGGGTAAAGGCCGGCCGGCGATCGCCACCGTCCGACGCGCCGGTGAGCTCGTCGCCCTGCTCCCGCTCCAGGCCCGCGGCAGCGGCTCCCTGCACTGGAACACCGTCCACCGCCTCCTCGGCCACGGGCTGGGCACCGTCGGCGAGGCACTGGCCACTGATCCCGCCGCCCTGCGCGGTCTCATCACCGGCCTGCACGACAACGACGTCATGCTCGACCTCACCCACCTGCCGCAGGATTCACCCCTGCTGCAGGGCCTGCTCGACGCCGGCGACTGGTTGGTCGAGTTCACCGTCGACGAGCGCTGCCCGGTCATCGAGTGCCCGCCCGGAGTCATCGCCCGGGACCTGCGCAGCGCCAAGTCGATCCGACGATTCCGGGTGGCCCGGGAACGCACCGCGGCCGCCCACGGGGAGGTCGGCTTCGTCGTCGTCCGTACGCCGGAGGAACTGGACCGGCACTGGGCTGAGATCCGGGACCTGGCGGACCTGGCCCGGGGGGACAACCCCGGCACCCTCAACCTCCTCGGCGCAACTCACGAACCCTTCAGCCGTGACTACCTCACCCGGGAGGCCGCCGGTGGACACCTCATCCTCATCGGCCTGACCGTCGGCGACCGGTGGGTCGCCTGCTCGGTCATGGTGACCACCGGTGCCCGGGCCGAGGGCTGGTTCACCTGCCACGACCCGGAGTTCCGGGATCTCATCCCCGGCCACCAGCTCATCGAGTACATCGTCGACCACCACGACGAGCTGGGGGTGACGTTCATCGACGAGATGATCGGCGCCAGCCCCTACAAGCTGGACTGGCAGACCGGCGGGTACCAGGTGGGTACGGTCCGGGCCGTCCCCGTGCGCCCCGGAGGGCGCGGGCGCAGCCGGGCCCGGGCGCGGCTGCGCACCCTGGATGCGCTCACGCGCGCCACCGATGTGGTGGGGAGGCTGCGACGCTGATGCAGCAGGACAGGACAGAAGAGACCGCGTCCGAGACGAAGCGGCTGTTCAGCAGCAGCACCGCCCTCATCATCGGGCGGCTGGCCACCGCCGTGTTCGGCTGGGCCGGCAGCGTCATCATCGCCCGCACCCTCAGCCCCGACGACTGGGGCCGTTACTCCTTCGTCTTCGCCCTCCTCGGAATCATGTCCGTCATCACCGACCTGGGCGTGGGCCGTGTCGTACTGGCCCGGCTCAATTCCGAGGACGCGGACGAGATCGCGGGGATCTCCGGGTCCTTCATCGCGCTGCGCACCACCCTGGGTTTCCTCGGCTACGGCATCGCCGTCGGTTACGCCTGGCTCACCGGCCTCGCTCCGCTCGTCGTGCTCGCCGCCGCCCTGGCGGGGTCGACGGTGGTGCTCGCCACCCCGGCGAACGCTCTGTTCGTGCTGTACCAGAGTCGACTGCGACTGACGTACGTGGCGGTGTGGGACATCATCGGCCAGATCATCCAGTTCCTGGGAATCCTCGCGGTCGCGACGTGGCACCCCTCGCTGCTGTGGTTCATCCTGCCCGCCATCCTCCGGGAGGTCGTGGTCATCATCGCCCGGGCCGTGGGGGTGCCGGGCCTGTTCGCGCCGGGCACGCGGCCCTCGCGACGCCACCTCACCCGTTACTGGGGGGAGATGCTGCGGGAGGCCATCCCGATCTCCATCGGTTTCGCCCTGCTCACGCTGCTCGAACGCATCGACATGCTCATGCTCGAACGGCTGGGCACCTACGAGGCGGTCGGCCTCTACGCGGTGGGTTACAAGTTCTCCGACCTGCTGGCGCTGGTGGTCAGCGCGCTGGCGATTCCGTACACGACGGTGCTCATCAAGGCGTGGCCGAACCGGACCGAGGAGTTCCGGGAGCGGGTCTACCAGTCCATCGCCGTCGCCGCGCTGCTCGGTGGCCTGGCGGTGGTGGTCTTCTGGCCGGCCGCCCGGGGAGTGGTCACCCTGCTCTACGGTGACCAGTTCGCCCCGGCCGCCACCGCGGCGGCGCTGCTCGTCACGGCGAGTGCCCTCTCAGGCCTGCTCTACGTCGTGGTCTCCGCGCTCATCGCCGCCCGGAAGTTGCGGGTGTTCCCGTGGATCGCCGCCGCGGGTCTGCTCCTCAACATCGGCCTCAACGCGTTGCTCATTCCCGAGTGGTCCATCCTCGGTGCCGCCACGGCCACCCTGACCACCCAGGTGATCATGCTCGTGTCCATGCTGCTGCTCCTGCAGTTCACGCTCGGGATCCCCGGTGTCGCCCCGTGGGGACTGCTGCTGCGTCAGTGCGCGGTGGCGGCGATCGTGGCGGTGAGTGCCACCTCGCTGCACGCCGCGGGGGAGTGGTCGTGGCTGGTGGTGAGCCTGCTCGCGGGAGCGGCTCACCTGGTGATCTCGATGGGCGTCGATAAGCAGGTGCGGGCGCTGGTGCTCGCACCCCTGCGGAAGGGAAGTGACTGATGAGTCGGCTGCGGAGTTTCGGGAGTCGGTTTGCGCGCTCGGGCATCGTCCTCGCGTACCACGACATCATCGCCAACGACGAGACCCCGTACCTCTACGCCGTGCGGGCCGCCACCTTCATCCGGCAGCTCGACGCCGTGGCGGCGCTGGGGTACCGCTTCGATTCCTTCGCCAACGTCGCGGCCGACATCATCGCCGGTCGCAGCGTCGGCGGGCGGGCGGTCGTGCAGTTCGACGACGCCCTCGTCGGCGTCATCCGGCACGCGGCACCCATCCTCGCCGGGCGTGGCATCCCGTGGACACTCCTGCCCGTCACCGAGCGCACCGGCGTCTCGCCCGACTGGTGGCCGGAGGCCCGCGGCGTCACCCGCACCATGACCCGCCCCGAGATCGACGAGGCCTTCGCCGCCGGCGCGGAACTGGCCGGCCACACCGCCACCCACGCCTCCCTGCCCGGCCTGTCGGACGCGCGACTCCACGCCGAGCTCCACACCTCCCGGCAGGTGCTGTCCGACTGGTCCGGCCGGGAGGTTCTCGACCTGTGCTACCCCTTCGGCCACACCGATCCCCGGGTCCGTGTCCACGCCGCCCGCGCCGGATTCCGGACGGGGTGGACCTTCACCAACGGCCGTTGCGCCCCGGGCGACGACCTGTTCACCCTGCGCCGGCTGGCCATGCACGAGAACGTCGTGTCCTCGCTGCTGTGGCGCAGCCTCCTGCGGCCGGCCTGGTCCTGGCCCACCCCGGTCGACCACGACCCCGGTTTCGCCCGGCCCGACGGACACGGCGGGTACACCACCGACCCAGAGGAGAATCAGTCATGAGCGCCCTCATCGTCACCGGTCTGATCTGCGGACTCATCTTCCTCACCGCCCTCAAGCGACCGCAGTGGGGGGTGCTGGCCATCGCCGCGCTCGTGCCCTTCCACGGCCTGCTGATCATCGCGCCAGTCGCGCTGAGCCTGTGGAAGGAGGCGGCGGTCCTCGCGGTCGCGGTGGCCGCGCTGCTGGCCTCCCGCGCCCGCGACCGGGCAACCGTCGCCCCGTGGCTGGCACCTGCCGCGGTGCTCGTCCTCTACGGGGTGATCTCGGCGGTGTGGGTTCTGCGGACGAATGCCGGTTTCCCCATCAAGATCGCGTTCTTCTACCTGCTCGTGGCCGTCATCGTCTACTACCACCCGTTCACCCGGCGGGACAAGGATCATCTGGTGACCATCCTGCTCACCACGGGCACCCTCAGCGCCCTGTTCGGCCTGGCACAGCAGGTCCTCGGTGGGGAACGCCTCGTGGAGATGGGCTATGACTGGAACGAGTCACTGCGTACGACGGGCCCGTTGCTGCGCAGCTTCGGCACGTTCAACCAGCCCTTCCCCTTCGGTCTCTACCTCATGCTCGTGCTGGTGGTGGTGGGCACGGTGGCGCTGTCGCAGCCGGGTCGTCTGCGCTCGCGGATCTTCTGGCTCCTTTCTCCGGTGCTGGTCGCGGCGATGCTGTCCTCAGTCGTCCGTGCCGCGTTCGTCGGGCTGATCGTCGCGGTGTTCGTTGTCGGCGTGATCATCCACCGCCGCCTTCTCATCTACGCCGGCATCCTCCTCGCGGCGGTCGTGGTGGCCATCCCCTTCGCGGTGGCGGTCGATCAGCGGGGCGTGCTCGCCGCCCTGTTCTCCTCCAGCAGTCTCGAGGACCGTGGCGGCCACTGGGCGGCGACGCTGCCGCGGATGCTCGTCCGGCCGTTGGGTGACGGGTTGGGGACCACCGGCTCCGCGGCGGAGAAGGTCCTCGAGGCCTTCTACCCGCGTACCGGCCTGTACCAGCCGGACAACCAGTACCTCAAGGTCGGCCTGGAGCTGGGTGTGCTCGGCCTGGCGCTCTACGCCGTCACCATCGGCATGGCGATCGTGGTGCTGCGCCGGGTGATCCGGGTGGTGCGCGATCCGCTCGAGCAGGGGGTCGCCGCGGGTGTTCTGGCGGCGACGGCCGCCGCGTGCGTGGCCGCGGCTTTCTCCACCTACCTGGAGATCTTCCCCATGGACTTCTTCTTCTGGTTCCTGCTGGCCGTGGCGGCGTCGCTGCCCCGGGAGGAGGCGAGGGCCGTCGGTGGCTGGCGACGGGAACGGAATCCGGAACGCCGGGCGCGGCAGGAGAGACGTGAGGCGCTGGGGGAGGTGAGACGCGGCAGGACGTACGTACCGATGATTCGTCCGTGACCCACAGGTGAGCCTGTAGTAACTTTGTATCGATGTACGGGGCCGTGATCGGCCGTGAGCGTTCAGGAGAGCAATAACATGTCAGAACACAACCCCGGGGAGTCTCGTACGTCCGCAGGTGCGGACGTTGCGTCCGCACCGCTGGACATAGGACTCATTGTCCGTTCATTTCTCCGGACAGCACCCCTCGCCCTCGGCGGCGCGGTCCTCGCGAGCGCGGTGACCGCCGGTGTTCTGCTGGGCGTGGATCCGCAGTACGAGGTCAACACCGAGGTGTCCGTGGGTTCCCCGATGGACAGCAGCCTCGACTTGGAGTCCCGGGACATCATCGGCCTGCTTTACGCCTCCATCGTCCAGGACCAGGGCACCCAGAACTCCGTCCGGGAAGCCACCGGCATCGACGAGTACACGGTGGCCACCCAGAAGACCTCGGTGCCGGGCGTGATCAACGTCCGGATCCGGGCGGAGAGCCCGGAGAACGCGCAGCGGGTCACGGATGCCGTGGTCGAGTCGATGAAGAACCGCAGCGACTACCTCAACCTCGAGTCCTCCCGCGTCCTCGCGGAGGGGCAGGCCCGGCAGATCCGTGATCTGGAGACGGAGATGGCGGAGCGCTTCGCCTCGGACCCCTACGCCGACGTGTCCGGTCTGCAGAGCCAGATCGACCAGATCCGGGAGAGTGACGGCGAGGCCACACAGGTGGTGCAGCCGGTCGTGTTCGCCCAGAACAACAACGGCGGGGAGGTGGCATGGCCGAAGATCGCTCCGACCAGCCTCGTCGTCGGCCTGGCCACGTTCCTGCTGCTGCAGATCCCGCTGACCATCTGGGGGCTGATGCGCAAGCGGCGGGCGGATGCCCTGTGGCTGCGGGTCACCAGTCGCCGCTTCGGGGTGGAGAGCGAGATCGCGGAGGCCGTCGACGGCGGCCTGCCGCCCCTGACCGAGTCCCGGGTGGTGGGCGTGCTGTCGCAGTGCGGCACCGTCATCATCCTCGGCGAGGTCGATCCGCACCAGGAGTTCGGCGACCACGATCCGGACCGGGTCCAGCTCGCCGACTTCGACGCGAAGTGGTGGCGGGAGATCCCGCCGGACGCCATCAACCTCGGCATCGTGGTCATCGACCAGGGTGACCGGTCCGCGGGGATGGCCACCGACGCGGTGGAGCGCCTCGTGGAGAGTGACATCCCCACGATCCTGGTCATGCGCCGCAAGAGGCGGGACCACCCGCGACCGACGGAAGAGGAGGAGTTCCATGCAGCCACGAGTGGCGATCGCGCATGAGCGTCTGACCGACGTCGCCGGCAGTGAGCACGTCGTCGAGCAGCTCGCCCGGACCTGGCCCGGCACCTCCGTGCACGTGCCCTTCGCCCGGGAGGAGGGCATCCCGTCGGGCATCGACGGTCCCGTCCACACCAGCCCCGTCCAGCGCCTCTACGACGCGCTCGGGCAGCGCGGTCACGCCCCACTCATGCCGCTCGTCCCGTGGGCCCTGCAGCATGCGTCGCTGGACTCCTCGCTTATCGACGCCCTCGTGGTCTCCCACCACGCCTTCGCCCTCGCTGCGGTGGGCGCCGTGGACGTTCCCTCCGTGGCCTACGTCCATTCCCCCGCCCGGTGGGCGTGGGATCCGCAGTTCCGCCGCGGTGAGGCCGACAACCGGGTGAAGTCCGCCGCTCTCACCGCCCTGTCCACCTGGGCCCGCCGCAACGAGCGCCGCTGGGCCCCGGAGGTCACCTCCGTCGTAGCCAACTCCACGGCGGTGAAGGCCCGCATCGAGAACTGGTGGGACCGCGAGGCCCAGGTGGTCCACCCGCCGGTGGACACGAGCTACTTCACCCCGGACCCGGCCGTGCCCAAGGGCGACTACTTCGTCGCCGTGGGTCGCCTGGTCCCGTACAAGAAGGTGCCGTTGGCGGTCGAGGCCGCTGTCCGTGCCGGGGTCCGGCTCATCGTCGTCGGCGATGGCCGGGACATGGCGGCCGCCCGTGCCGTCGCAGGCCCGGGCGTGGAGTTCACCGGCCGGGCGCCGGGGGAGCAGATGCGCGACCTCATGCGCGGGGCACGCGCCCTGCTCATGCCCGGCGAGGAGGACTTCGGCATCGTGCCCGTCGAGGCCATGGCCTGCGGCACCCCGGTCATCGCGCTGGGTCGGGGCGGGGCAGTGGACACCGTCCGGCCAGGTGACACCGGCGTCCACGTCCACGGCGAGACGGACGCGGAGATCGTCGCCGGTTTCGCCGAGGCGATGCGGGACTTCGATGACGCGAGGTTCCGTACCGACCGGCTGCAGGAGTGGGCCGCGGACTTCTCACCCGCCAACTTCCGGCGTCGGATGGCCGACGTCGTGGCGCAGGTGCTGTAGCTCAGCGCAGGGTGTCGTAGACGGCCATCGTGGCTGCGGCGGTGTTCGCCCACGTCAGGCTGGCCACCTGCTCGACGGCGCGGGTGCGCAGGTCGGTGCGGAAGGCGGCGTCGTCAAGCGCCGGGGACAGCGCCTCACGCCAGCGGTCCGGATTGAGCCCGCCGACGACCACCGCGCCGTCACCGACGGCCTCGGGAATGCCGCCGACGGCGCTGGCCACGACGACCGCGCCGCAGGCCATGGCCTCCACCGGGGGCAGGCCGAACCCCTCGTAGGAGGACGCGTAGGCGACGACCGTCGCCGCCCGGTAGAGCGCCGGGATGTCCGCCAGGTCGATGTATCCGAGACCGATCGAGCCCGCCGGGCGGTGCGGGCTGTCGGTGTTCCCGCCGGCCAGGACGAGGGGCACGCCGAGACGGCTGAGGGCATCATTGACGATGTCCGGCCGCTTCCGCGGTTCCAGTGTCCCCAGCTGCAGGACGAAACGCTCCGGCAGCCGGTACTTCTCCCGGACCTGCGTCACCTCCTCCTCGGCGGGGATCCGGGCCCACGGTGCCGGTGCCAGGGGGGTGACGGTGGCGGTCCGGCCGGTCAAGGCCTGGATCCGCTCCGCCGTGAACTCCGAGACCGCGATGAGTGCATCGGCGCGCCGCAGGGAGGATCGCAGCAGCTGCTGCTCGCCCACGGCTCGCAGGCGGGACATGGCCCAGGGGGTGTCGAAGACGGACATGTCGTGGACCGTGCTCACCGTGGCCGAGCGCTGCCGCAGCGGCAGGTCGACGTCGAGGCCGTGGAAGATGTCGGCCTCGACCGGGCGCAGGCCCTCGAGGGCGCGGCGCACGCCGGAGGCCACCGGACGGGTGACCGGGGTGACGGTGTCGGGCAGTTCCGTGGTCGCGTCCTCCTGCACCACCGCCGACAGGCTGAGGTCACGGGCGTCGGCGAGGGCGGCGACCTCACGGACCAGCTCCCGCTGGTAGGTCTGGACCCCGCTGCCGTTGGGGCGCAGCGCCAGGGCCCCGAAAACGAGGCGGCGGGTCATGCGCCGGTGCCGCCGACGACGGCGCGGAAGGTGAGGACGAGGATCTTCAGGTCCAGCCAGGGAGACCAGTTCTCGATGTAGTCGTTGTCGTAGAGGACCCGGTCGGCGATGGAGGTGTCCCCCCGCAGGCCGTTGATGGCGGCCCAGCCGGTCAGCCCCACCGGGACACGGTGGCGGGCGTGGTAGCCGGCGTACTCCTCGCCGAAGAGCTCGACGAACTTCGGGCGCTCCGGTCGGGGCCCGACCAGCGCCATGTCGCCGCGGATGACGTTGAGGATCTGGGGGAACTCGTCGAGGGAGAATCGTCGCATGATGCGACCGAGCCTACTGATCCGCTGGTCGCCGGCGATGCTCCACCGGGTGTCGCCCTCATTCGGCGTGGCCGGCGACATGCTGCGGAACTTCAGCAGCTCGAAGGGTTTGCCGTCGAGGCCGATGCGGGTCTGCCGGAACAGGACGGGGGCGGACGGGTTGTCCAGCTTCACCAGTAGTGCGAGGACCGCCATGACCGGCGCGAGCGGGATCATCGCCAGCAGGGAGACGACGATGTCGAAGGGGCGCTTGAGCTGCCACGCGAGACTGCGGTGGGCGGAGCGGTTGATCCGGCGCAGCGGGACGGCGCCGATGGACTCGGTGAGCTCATCCCGGTCATGCACCTGGTGCAGGCGGGGGATGATGTAGAGCTCGGACTCCTCGCGGACGCAGGCCCGGAGGGTGGAGACCAGCTGCTCTTCGTTGTAGTCCGAGAACGCGATGATGACCGTCTCGGCCTGGTGCTGCTGCAGCAGCTTGGGGAAGTCGGAGTCGAGGACGTCGACGGCGATGCTGGGGACGTCCGGCGACAGGGCGGAGGCCCGGTCGACGATGGCGAGCGGGCGCAGGCCGTACTCCGGGTTCTCCCGCAGCGTCGTGCCCAGTTCCCGGCCCAGGTCACAGGAGCCGAGGATGAGGGTGCGCTTGAGCAGCTCCGGGCGACGCCGGCGGATCCAGCGCTGGACGACGGTGCCGACGATGCGCACGGCCCCGAGGGAGACCGCCATGAGGGCGGCGAAGGTGAGGATGTCGCCGGACTCAGGCCCGGGGTTGATGAGCGAGACCGCGATGGTGGCGATGGCGCCCGCGGCGACCAGCCGACGGGGGAGTTCGTCGAGGGAGGAGATGCCCAGGCGGAAGCGGTAGATGTGCGGGAACACGGAGAAGGCGATGCCCACGGCCAGGGCGGTGAGGATCGGGTACGGCAGGCCGGACACCGCGCACACCAGAGCGATGACCGCGAGGTCGGCGAGCCGCTGCCACGGCTCCGCCACGTAGGAGTGCAGCCGCATCCACATCGAGCGGTGCCCGCCCTGTCCGGGGGCGGTGGGGGAGGTGGGGGTGTGCGCGACGGTGGTGGCGTCGGCGGGAGAGTCAGCTGGCTCTGCGCCGTGGTCTCCGGTGGTGAGGAGATCAGGCCGAGTGAGCAGCTTCTTCATTGTGGTGCCTTTCCTGCTCCGGTCGTCTGGACCGGCACCACCGCAGTGCGCCCCAGCTGGGCCCGGTGGGTCGATCAGGCGTCCGGGCTCTTCCGGATCTACTTGTCTTGACGAACCGACTATGCCCGTCCAGGAATCAACTTGCAAGCACAAATACATGAATGAGTGTCATCCGGGCATAGTTATCGTGAAGGGCATCAAAACCGACTGTTACCAGCCTTAACGCAAGACTCAGGAAGTGCGCCCCAGCTTAGAATGTGCATGTTTATGAGTGCAGGAAAACTAAGGGGAACCTGTTATGCGCATATGTTTGCCTCCCGGTCCTGATGCCCATCCCGCCCAGGTAGGGTGTGGAAGATCTATTCCTCCCCGCCGGTCGCCGCCAGGAGCCCGGGCGGGCGGGGACGTCCGAGGAAGGGAGCCAGGCCGGTGAAGATCGTGGCCGTCAATGCCGGAGCCGACGTCTCCGGCGCCGAGAAGGTGTTGGCACAGCTCATCGCCGTGGCAGTGGCCGGTGGCGACGAGGTCGTCCTCGCCTGCCCGGAGGGAAATCTCCCCGACATCGTCGACCCGGCCGTCCACCACGTCCCGGTACCGCTGTCCCGGCTCGGACGCTCCCGGGGTCGTCTCGGACGACTGGCCGCCATCGCCGGTCTGCCGGTGTCGTGGTGGCGCACCGCCCGAATCCTGAGAATTGCCGCACGGGACGCCGATGCCGTCATTCTCAACTCCACATTCGGCCTGCCGGCCGTCGGACTCGCCTTCCCCGGCCACACCTGGCCGCGGGGGAGCGGCCGCCGCCGCCCCACCGTCACCTGGCTCGTCCACGACACCATCCATTCGCCGAAGCAGAAGGTGGTGGCGCTGCTGGGAACCCATGCGATCACGCGGGCCGTCGGGGTCTCGGAGGTCACCGCCGCCTCCGTCCGCAGGCTCGTACGCCGGGCCGAGTCCCGTCCCAACGGGGTCCGGATCCCTGCCACCCCGACTGGCGCCACGACCACGGATCCGGCCCGGCCCGTCGTGGGCATCCTCGCGGTGCTCGCGGCGTGGAAGGGCCATGACGTGCTCCTGGAGGCGGTCGCCCGGGTGCCGGAGGTGCAGCTGGAGATCGCCGGCACGGCCTTCCCCGGATCCGAGGACTGGGAACGGCAGCTGCGCGAACGCGCCGCTCAGCCGGATCTCGCCGGCCGGGTCCGATTCCTCGGCCACGCCGACCCGGCCGAGGTGTTCCCCCGCTGGGATCTCATCGTCTCGGCGTCGACCTCCCCGGAGGCGGGGCCCCTCGGTGTGCTTGAGGCGATGGCGGCCGGGGTGCCCGTGTTGGGTACCGGTCACGGCGGGACCGCCGAGTATCTGGCCGGTGGCTCCGGCCGGCTCGTCCCGCCCGGCGACGTCGACGCCCTGGCCGAGGCGATGCGGGAGCTCATCCACGATCCCGACGCCCGCGCCCGGCTGCGTCACCGGGCCCGGCAGGTCGCCGAGCGCGACCATGATCTCACCACCACGCTGCCGCGGATGCTGGAGGCCCTGACCCGTGCGTGACCGGAAACGCGGTCGGCGACGATTCGGATGGGCGGTGTTTCTGGTGTCGGTGCTCGTCGGTGGACTGCTCGCCGCGGTGCTGCTCACGCGGAGCAGTGAGGACGGCCCGCCGGTGTGCGCCCGATTCGGGGTCGCCGCCCCCGCGGACTGGGAGGAGATGAGCGAGGACGAGTTCCGGGCCATGATCGACGAGCAGGTGTACCTGGGCGCCCGAGACATCCGTCTCGCCGCCGTGTGGCAGGACATCGAGCCACGCCCGGGCGTCTACGAATGGGAGGCGCTGGACCGGCGCCTGCAGATCGCGCTCGACGCTGGTCTGACTCCGCTGCTGCTCATCCACACCCACCCCGACTGGGTGACCGGGTTCGGGGAGATCGGCAGCGGCGCCGCCGAGGCCTACGGGGACTTCGCGGGCGAGGTCGCCCGCCGTTACTCGGACCGGGTCCACGCCTACGAGATCTGGAACGAACCGAACCTTGAGAGGTTCTGGCCGGACCCGGACCCGGACGCGTTCGCCGAGCTGCTCGCCGCGGCCGGCCCGCGGATCGCGGCCGCCGATCCGGAGGCGGAGATCGTCTCCGGTGGCCTGTCCCCGGCGACGAACCGGGAGAACACCTCGGTCGCACCGGTGGACTTCCTCCGTCGGCTCTACGAGCTGGGCGCGCAGGAGTACTTCACGGTGGTCGGCATGCACCCCTACTCCTATCCGGAACGACCCTCGGGCGGTTCGGACTGGAACGCCTTCGGCCAGATGGCGCAGATGACGGCCCTCATGGATGAGGCCGGTGACACGGACACGCAGATCTGGGTGACGGAGATCGGCGCGCCCTCCGACGGTGACCGCGGGGTGGGGGAGTCGGCGCAGGCGGATCTCATCGCCGAGGCCCTGGAGCTGATCGACGAGGATCCCCGGCTCGGGCGGGCCTACCTCTACACCATGTACGACATCGATCTGGGGCAGGACAATCCGGAATCCCACTTCGGGTTGCTGCACGCCCCGGGGGAGCCGAAGGAGATCGCCCGGCGGCTGGCGGCCGGCACCGGCGATGAGGCGGCACCCACCTGCGACTTCCCGGGGATGTAACGATTCTGTTACCGTACGCCGATAGACCCTAATGACACTGCAACGTTGACCACGGCATCACTGCCTGAATAGGAGCTCCCCATGCTGAGCCTCGCACTCGACCTCTCCGGCGACATCATCAACCTCGTCGTCATGATCATCAACCAGATCACCCACTCGATCGGCTAAGCGCCGACGCGGTCACCTACGCCGCCGACTCCCGTACTCCGGGGTCGGCGGCGTTCGTGCGTCCGGCCCGGGTGTCACGGGTAACCCGGCCACCCCGGCCATGACGGCGCCCCGCGATCAGGCGCCAGCCGAGCAGCAGCAGGCCGGACATGACGGTGGCCACGAGGATGAAGGACCAGTGGGGCAGCTCGCCGTTGCGCAGCGACCAGATGCCCAGGCCGACGAGGACGGTGATCGCCCAGGTGGCCACACCCGCGGGAATGATGCGGACGGCGTCCCAGCGGGCGACGGCCCCGATGAGCGCGGCGGCACCGACGCCCAGGAGGAAGGGCCACAGCGTGGAGGCCCAGCCGCCGACGGTGAGCGGCATCTCGTCGGTCTGGTGGGCGACGCGGGCGAGGAACGCGAAGACGGCGATGGCGACGACGTCGAGAAGCAGGGCGGTGATCCGGTTCATGCCGCCTACTGTAGTGGGCCGTCTGCCGCGCGGGCCGTCACGCCCCGGCGGGCGTAGTGCAGGGTGTAGACCACCCAGCCGACGGCGGTGATGAAGGCGAAGGAGATGAGGCGGTAGATGATCGCGGTACCCGTGGCGTCGACGGCGGTCATGCCGGAGGCCACGAGCGTGGCGATGATCGTCACCTCCACCGTTCCCAGCCCGCCCGGGGTGACCTGTGCGGAGCCGGCGATCTTGGCGGTGGTGTAGGCGAGCAGCACGCCCATGATCGTCGTGTGGTCCGGCTGGGCCTCCAGCCAGGGCAGGTCGCCGGTGACGGCCCAGATGCACGCCCACAGCGACAGGGCGTCGAGCAGCCGGTTGGCCAGGGACCAGCCGGCGGCGACGCTGAACCGGGTCCTCGAGAGCTGCACCGTCTCCAGCTGGTGGATCTGGTCGAGCGCCGTCTCCAGCCCGGCCGCCGGGTCACGCCGCAGCAGCCGGTTGACCCTGGGCAGCAGGCGTCGGGCCCACCCCTCGAGGCGCCGGGGGTGGCGGGCGGCCCAGTACACCGCGCCGGCGAGGGCGATCATGGCGACGAAGGTGACCACGAGCGACCACACGCTGAACTGGGCGCCGAGGAAGAGGACGGCGGCGCCGCCGATGAGGACGAGCCACATCGTCGACAACGCCGAGGACAGCAGGAAGAACCAGCCGCAGAGGATGACGCTCGCGCCCCAGCCGCGCTGCACCTGATAGGTGAGGATCGCGGAGAACGCCGGCCCGCCGGGCAGGGTGGTCGACCAGGAGTTGGAGGCCAGGGTGATCGCGGTGGTCTCCCGCAGCGGGACCCGGGTGCCGCCGGCGCCCATGAGCAGGCGCATGACCTCCGCCATCGCCACCAGCGAGGCGCCGGACGCCACGAGAACGAGGAGCACCCCGCCGAGGTGGGCGTCACGCAGGCGCCGCACACCGTCGGCGAGGAAGGGCATCTGGTCACGGAAGGCGATGCCGAGCACGATGAGCACGGCCAGCGGCGCCAGCCATCTCACCCACCGGTTCGCCGCCAGCTGCCGCAGAAACCGCATGTGATCAGCGCTCCAGTCGCTTGGTGTCCCTGTCCTCCTGCAGCCGCCGCATGAGCTCGGCGAAGGGCACCAGTTCCTCGTCCTCGCTGGTGGTGCGGCCACCGCGGGCGGCCTCGGACTCGTCGACCACGACGGCGTGGTCAAGCAGGAGCTCACCCTCGTGGACCTCATGCGTGTCGACGCCCGCGTGCCTCGGCGCCGGCTCCTCCCACACCGGTTCCTCCCGCGCCGGCTCCACCGGAGTATGGACGGGGGCCGGCATCTGGGCCGGCGCCGGAGTCGGGGTGGCCCCGTGGCCGAGCTTCTCGTACGCCTTCTTGATGATGCCCGGGGCCCACCAGTTGTCCTCGCGCAGCAGATGCATGACGGCGGGGACGAGCATCATGCGGATGATGGTGGCGTCGATCGCCAGGGCGAAGATCATGCCGAAGGCGATGTACTTCATCATGACGATCTCGGAGAAGCCGAACGCACCGGCGACGACGATCATGATGAGCGCCGCGGCGGTGATGATCGAGCCGGTGTGCGCCGTGCCGTACTTGATGGCGTCGTCCGTCGTGTCACCCCGGTCGCGCGCCTCCACCATCCGGGAGACGAGGAAGACCTCGTAGTCCGTGGACAGGCCGTAGACGATGGCGACGATGAGGACGAGCACCGGGGACATGAGCGGGCCCGGCGTGAAGTTGAACAGGTCGGCGCCCAGTCCCCCGACGAACATGGCGGTGAGGATGCCCAGCGTCGCACCCAGTCCGAGGACCGTCATGATGATGGCCTTGGCCGGCAGGATGAGTGAGCCGAACACCAGCGCCATGAGGATGAACGTGGCCACGACGATGTACAGCGCCATCCACGGCAGCTTCTCCAGGAGCGCCTCGATGGACTCGATCTCCATCGCCGGGGTGCCGCCGATGTAGGCGGTGACCCCCTCGGGCACCTCGATGGCACGCAGCTGCTCCACGACGTCGCTGTTGAGGTCACGGTCCTCGATGCCCGCCGAGAGCACCGTCGTGCCGTCGACCGTGCCCGAGTCCGGGGTGAACGGTGACGACAGGCCGGTGATCTCCCGGGTCTGCATGTAGATGTCCACCAGCTGCTGTTCGTCCGCACCGGTGACCACGAGTTTGACCGGCTCGGTGCGGAAGGCGGGGAAGTTCTCGTTGAACTCGTCCTGCGCGACACGGGTGTCATTGTCCGGCGGCAGGTAGGTCTCGTTGATGCCGCCGAAGGAGATGCCGGTCAGCGGGATGGTCAATGCGATGAGCAGGCCGGCGACACCGACGGTGACCAGCTTGGCGTGCTTCATGGCCCACGCCGGGATCCGGAACCAGATGGTGTCCTCCAGGCGGCGGGCGGTGCGCTTCGTCCGCCGGATGGTCCACTTGTCGATGTTGTGGCCGAGCATGCCGAAGATCGCCGGCAGCACCGTCACCGACAGCAGCGCCGCCAGGCCGACCGCGGAGATGGCGCCGTAGGCGACGGACTTGAGGAAGGCCTGCGGGAACACGAGCAGTCCCGACAGCGCGACGGCGACCATCGCCGCCGAGAACACCACCGTCTTACCCGCCGTCGCTGTCGTCGTGGCCACGGCGGTGGGCACGTCCTCGCCCTTGTCCAGCTCCTCCCGGAACCGGGAGACCATGAACAGGCCGTAGTCGATGGCCAGGCCCAGACCCAGCAGGGTGACCACGGACTGGGCGAAGACGTTGACCTGCACCACCCCGGCGAGCATGGACAGGATGCCCAGCGAACCGGCGATGGAGAGGATGCCCACGATCAGCGGCATGAACGCCGCGACGACCGAACCGAACACGACGAGCAGCAGGACAGCCACCACCGGCAGGGCGACGATCTCCGCCCGCAGGATGTCGCCGGCCATACCGTCGTCGAGGGCGTCGGCCACCGCCGTGGCGCCCGCCACCTGGGTGACCACATGGTCCGGCAGGTCGTCGGTGACCAGGGCGTCCTCGACGATGCGGAAGTCCTTGAGCGTCTGCTCCGCGTCCCCCTTCAGTCCGATGGCGGCGAACGCCTGTGTGCCGTCCGGGGTGATCAGCTGGGCGTTGCGGGTGTCGAAGTAACTGGTGACATGGTCGATCTGCTCCGGGTACTGCGCCTGCAGATCCTCCAGGTGGGAGGCGATGGCGCCGAAGGTCGCCGGATCATTGAGCGTGGTCGACGATTCCTCGGTCGTCTCGTAGAGCAGGATGATGTCGCCCGAGTTGTCCCGCCCGAACGTGTCCAGCTCGATGGCGGCGGCCGCGGTGGAGGACGAACCGGGATCGTCCCAGCCCTCCTGGCTCATCCGGTCGCCGAGGCGCAGTCCGAAGATGACGTACAGCGCGAGAATCGCCGCGATGAGGATCAGCGGCACGATCCGGCGGTACCGGTAGGAAAGATAGCCCCACTTCAGGAACACGATGGTCTCCTCTTCCGGACAGGGCTAGTGCGAACGCCCCGACAGTAGTGCGGACAGCGGACGGAACGGCTGGAGCCAGGCACCCTCGTCAGGCAGGGCGTCGAGGCTGATGCGCGGCAGCGGCTCCCGGAACACCCCGGGGATCTCCTCCAGGTCCACGAAGGTGATCGTGTCGGAGGCGACGGCCCAGGAGGCGTGCTCGTGGAAACCGAGGACCGTGACGGGCAGGCCCTCGGCGACGAGCTCGTCGATGGTCTCCTTGAAGTTCTGGCCGTCCGCCGAGGCCACGACCAGGCCCTTGAGCACACCCTCGGCGTGACGCCGGCGGATGTGGGCGAGCATGTCCGGGTCGACGTCGGAATCCTCGTCGGTCTTCGGCTTGGCGAAGACCGCGAAACCCACGTTACGCAGCGCCTCCACCCACGGGCGGACGACATCCGCCCCGCCGGGGGTGACGTTGGTGAACACGGTCGCCTCCGCCTCGACGTGGGTGCCCGAGGTGTGCGAGAGCTCCCCGGCGCGGGCCAGCAACCACCGGCCGATGGCGTCGAAGCGGGGCCGGTACGCCGCGGTGGGGCGGCCGCCGAGGATGGCGCCCAGGCCCATGTCCAGGTTCGGGGCGTCCCACACGAGCAGCAGGTTGTCGGGGCCGCCGGTGGCCGGTGAGCCGTAGTGGTGGGTCGATTCGTGAAGGTCGCTCACGGTTGTCTCAATTCACAGAAAATAGGGGTTAGGCAGGCGCGTTGCTGCGCTGCCAGAGAAACTCGGTGATGGTGTGGTCCTTGTCCAGGCCCTTGCCCTCGAACTTGGTGATCACCTGCCGGTCCGTCAGCTGCGGGCACTGCGCCCACGGCCAGCCCCGGTACTCCAGCAGCGGCTCCACGTCGACGAGCTCGGAGATCCACTCCGCGTACCCGGCGTGGTCGGTGGC
>Ga0123334_1003249_pt1 | contig 17766 bp, 15 predicted proteins | sample BiotimSIPDNA_FD_89706 | JGI IMG/M metagenome (GOLD analysis project Ga0123334, IMG submission 89706) | Anaerobic biogas reactor microbial communites from Washington, USA - Biogas_R1 time_0 SIP DNA | ecosystem: Engineered > Bioreactor > Anaerobic > Unclassified | place: Washington, USA... | reverse complement strand
GAGAGGGCCGCAGCAATAGTTCATGATCTTTTAACGATTGGCAGGGGTGTGGCTACTGAAAAAAAAATTCTCAATATCAATAATCTAATTGCTGAATATTTAAGCTCCCCGGAGTGTGATAAGTTACAGCAGTTTCATCCGGATGTCGCAATAAAAACTTACCTTGACAGCTCGCTGCTAAACATAAAGGGGTCTTATATACATTTAAGAAAAGCCATTATGAACCTGGTATCCAATGCGGCTGAGGCCATTCTAAATGGTGGAGATGTGATAATATCAACAAAAAACTGTTATCTTGATACTCCATTAAAAGGGTATGATGAAATACAGGCAGGCGAGTATATTATCATCGGTATAGCTGATACCGGCACAGGGATCTCATCCAATGACCTGAAAAGGATTTTTGAACCTTTCTTTACGAAAAAGGTAATGGGGAGGAGCGGTACCGGATTGGGCCTGGCTGTTGTATGGAATGTTATACGTGAACATAACGGTTATATTAATGTAAAGAGCGATAATAAAGGTACTGTTTTTGAACTCTATTTGCCGATTACAAGGGATGGAATATTTAATGAAGATTCAATGCCGCCGGTTGAGGGCATAGCCGGGAATGGCGAAAAGATTCTTATTATTGATGATGTTGAAAGCCAGAGAGATGTCTGCAGGCAGATATTGGAAAAGCTCAGTTATATTGTTTATACAGTTACAAGTGGTGAGGAGGCGGTCCGGTACCTGGAGCATAACACTGCTGATTTGATATTGCTTGATATGATTATGGCGCCCGGGATAAATGGCCGGGAAACTTATGAGAAAATAATAGACATCTATCCCGGCCAGAAGGCAGTTCTTATGAGCGGATATGCTGAAACAGAAGAGGTGAAGGCAACCCAGAAACTGGGAGCCGGAGAAATGATAAAAAAACCAATAACATTGCATAGGCTTGGAACTGCAATTAAGAAGGAATTAATGAAAGATGGTTCCCAGCCATTGACTTCTGACATATAAAGGACATTAGAGGGAAAAATATTAAATTAAAGTGCGGGATCGCAGTGGTTTGCGTCTTAAATAACATCAGTTTATATGGGATGATAACAGGACACAGGGCGTTAAAATATTTGTTCCCACGCAGAGCGTGGGAACAAGATTAAACAAGAAGGAATAGAGGAGACGCTGAGCGTCAGGGGATTCGCTCCCACGCAGAGCGCAGGAGCGAGATGATTTTACTTTTCACTTTAACCCTGGACCCCTCTTGTCCCGCTATAGCCTAAGGGCGGCGGAGGATGAACCCTTTCTTATCCTATCTCCAGTAGTCTATTAGTGTACTTCCTCCCTGGGTAACCATATTCTTTTCCCTGACTATATTTCGGTTCAGCATGAAATCCGTCACAAACCAAGTTGTCTGGCCACCACCCCCGGTAACAATTACATTTATTGAGGGTTCCATAAAGGGTTTCACTTTCTGACCTGTAGCATATATGGTCTTTTCAACATTTCCAGCAAACCATTTGATCAGATCATCCTTGGAATTATATTTGTAGGTATCCTTGAGAAGTACAGCAACAGAAGGATCCATAATGACTGTGGCTGAGTTAAATGTAAGGGCCTTCATTAAATCACCCATCCACATATAAACAGGGTACTCTCTCTTAGCCTCTGTTACGCAGGATATATATGACCAGCCGGTTGCAACGGTGATAACGCTGTCATTTTTATTAAACCCGGCCTGCACATGAAAAGGCTTCCACCCTTCAGGTAAAGCCTCTTCATTTTCAGCGATGCAGACATTGTTGTACTGCATGGTGCTTCCGAGTGTACTCCATGTGGTCTTTTTGCTGTGCAGGCCACCAATGGTCTTTGACATAATGGTATAACTGCGGCCAATAACAGAGTTAGCCAGGTTATGGGGGCCCATAACATTATGGCCGTAATTCATGCCTATCTCGTCGCGTATAGGGCCGTTGACCAGTATCATGTTGGCCATTGAAGAGGTTGAGTTGCCAAAAGGCACATGGTTGGCAAGGGCAAGTATCACTGGTAAATGTTCCGGTCTGGCGCCTGCCATAACAGCGCAGGTGGCAACCCTTTCAACTGTAATCTCACGGTTTCCACCCGGCCAGTCCAGCACCTTGATCACCTCCGTTGGATCATGAGTAGTGCCTTCCAGCATCTTTGCCACCCTTTCTTCGGTCGGAAGGACAATTGGCATATAGTCTGTCCAGTCTTTATCAATAAAATACTGCTGCAGATTTTCTTCTGTGTCAGGCCCTATGAGGCGAGGCTCAACAGGTTCCTGAGCTGCTTCAGCGGCAGATACCGGTCCTTTGTATTTTTCTTTTTCTGTTAGAGGTGAGGTAAGGGCTTCTATAAATGCCTGCATCATAGGTTTGCCACTCACTACATCTTTGCTCTCAAAGACATATTTATGATGGACAGCCTGTGGCTGACCTGCCACAGGGAAAGGAAAGCCGATGTACCTTATTGGTGATCCGTTGGTGTACTTGAAGTTGTAATTTATTGCATAATCAATAATGTTAGCTGCCGAACTTCCAACAGTGGGTATTTTGTACTTCTGTTCCAGCTCTTTACAGTTTCGGCTCACGGCCGAAGTGCAACTGTCTCAACCAGCGATGCCGAACATGGCGGCATCACCCTTTTCAGATATCTCCTTAAGGAGTTCGGGCTGATCCTGAAAATAGGAGCCCTTTACCTTTCTGGTCTCTATTTTAACACTCGGCATGTTTTTGGCAAACCATGCCTTCATCTCCTCATAAATACCGGGGGCCGCCTGATCACCTCCCCAGCCGATATCCACCAGGAATATTGTCTTTCCTTCAAGTGTATCAAGCCTGGGTGTAAGGGGTACACGATCCACCATTGTACTGGGCGGCGTTGGATTCAATACCTTGATTTTATTTTCAGCAGAGTATGCTGTGGAACATACTGCGCTGAAAAGGGTGATTAGTATTAATGACAAAATCTTTCTGGCCAATTTAATCCTCCATTTCACGGGTTGGTAAAAATTATATTTGTTCCATATTTAGAACCAAAAGTATATGTATGTTGGCTTTTTGTGTCAATAAAGAAAGGGGTTGGGGGCAGTTTGCTTTTCACTTGAACCCTGGAACCCTCGAACCCTTGACCCCTTTCTTTCCCTATCTCCAGTCATCAATGAGTGTGCTGCCGCCCTGAGTGACTATATTCCTTGCCAGCATGAAATCCGTTACAAACCATGTTGTCTGGCCACCGCCTCCGGTGACTATCACATTTATTGAGGACTCCATGAACGGTTTAACCTTTTCTATTGAGGGATAGTTGGCCTTTTCAACATTCCCAGCAAACCACTTGATCAGATCCTCTTTTGTATTAAATTTATAGGTATCCTTCAGAAGTGTTGCAACTGAAGGGTCCATAATTACAGTGGCCATTGGCATGGTAAGGGCCTTCATCAGATCACCCATCCACATATTTACCGGGTACTCCCTCTTTGCCTCTGTTACACAGGATATATATGACCATCCGGTCGCCACAGTCAGGACGCTGTCATTGGGTTTGAACCCTGCCTGTACATGGAAGGGCTTCCAGCCGGAAGGTAATGCCTCCTCGTTTTCAGCTATGCATACATTATTGTACTGCATGGTGCTTCCGAGTGTGCTCCATGTGGTCTTTTTACTGTGCAGACCACCGAGGGTCTTTGACATAATGGTGTAGCTGCGTCCAATAACCGAATTTGCCAGGTTATGTGGTCCCATAACGTTATGGCCGTAGTTCATGTTTATCTCATTACGAATGGGCCCATTAATAAGTATCATGTTAGCCATGGATGATGTTGAATTTCCAAAGGGTACATGCCTGGAGAGTGCCAGGATAACCGGCAGGTGCTCCGGCTTTGCGCCCGCCATAACAGCGCAGGTAGCAACCCTTTCCACTGTTATCTCACGGTTTCCACCGGGCCAGTCCAGCACCTTGATGACCTCCTGGGGATCATGTGTAGTGCCTTCAAGCATCTTTGTCACACGCGTTTCAGTCGGAAGAATAATGGGCAGATAATCTGTCCAGTCTTTATCTATGAAATACTGCTGCAGATTTTCTTCTGTGTCAGGCCCTATGAGGCGCGGTTCCACCGGTTCTTTTGCGACTTCCTCTTGAGGCGCAGGCCCCCTGTATTTCTCTTTCTCTGTAAGAGGGGCCGTCAGGGCTTCGACGAATGCCTGCATCATGGGCTTGCCGGTCACTACATCATTGCCCTCAAAGACATACTTATGGTGGATCGCCTGAGGCTGACCTGCCACAGGAAAGGGGAAGCCGATAAATCGAATGGGCGACCCGTTGTTATACTTGAAATTGTAATTCAGCCCATAATCAAGGATATTCGCTGCTGAACTTGCTACAGTGGGGATATGGTACTGCTGTTCCAGCTCTTTACAGTTTCGGCTCACGGCCGATATACAACCGTCTCACCCTGCTATCCCGAACAGGGCAGCATCACCCTTTTCACCTATTTCCTTCAGGAGTTCAGGCTGTTCATCAAGGAAAAAGCCTTTGGTCTTTCTCATTTCTATCTTCACACCCGGTATATTTTTTACTAACCAGTCCTTCATTTCTGCATAAATGCTGGGTGCAGCATTCTCGCCTCCCCATCCGATATCCACCATGAATATTGTTTTTCCTTCAAGTGTATCAAGCCTTGGTGTGAGCGGTATGCGGTCAACCATTCTGCTTGGCGGAGTAGGGTTCAATACCTTGATCTTTTCTTCAGCAGAATATGCTGTAGAACACACAGCAACAAGCAGAAGAATGAATAATGCCGAACATATTTTTGTAGCCAAATTGTACCTCCATTTCAAAAAAACGATAAATATAAATAATTGTTCCCTCTTTAGAACCAGAAGTATATTGATGAGGTTATTCTGTGTCAAGATGTATAATCAGCTCTTTTACTAACCCCCTTCCCTTGTTATCCGCGCTTTCGCTGTTAAGTGTATATCCTTTACATAAGAGATTATGATGTTTGTAATTGTCTATTTGATATGTTACTATCTGGCACTTTCTGTGAAATCGCATACAGGAGACCTAAACATGAAAAAACTATTTATTTTTTTGCTTTTGGTGCAGGTTTTTTTTGCGCTCCCTTCCCAGGGTAGTGAATTATCAATAGGGAAGATCAAGACGCTCACGGGAACTGTTTCAGTCTTACGTGGTAGCAAAGAGATCATCCTCAATATTGGTGACAGTATATATCAGAATGATGTTCTTCATACTTCTGCAGACAGTGCCGCAGGGATTATCTTTGAGGATGACACGATTTTAACACTTGTCCCGAAGACTGAACTGGCGGTTGATGAATATCTGTTTGCCCCTGAAAAAGGCGGCCTGTCAATGTTTATTCGCATGCTCAGGGGGACCGCATCATATATTTCAGGGATCATTGGCCGCCAATCACCGGAATCTGTGAAATTCCAGACGCCTGATGCTATTATTGCTATCCGTGGCACCCATTTTCTGGTCAGGGTCAAGGAATAACATGAATGCCTGTCGAAAACAGAAATGTTTTATGCAGTTACTTGAACAGGAAAAATCATAAACCATCTTAAGAGTTTTTTACTGTAAAAGGCCCGATCAATAAAACAATCTCAAAGGAAGGTGTGGATGTTATGAAAAACTATATATACATCATATTATCTTTACTGCTTGTTTTCATTTTTTACGGCTGCGGAAAGAAAAACAGCGTTGTGGTTCTGATGCCTAATCCTGATGGCACAGTAGGAAAACTGGAGGTGTCCAATGAAGGGGGCAGTCAGTTCCTTGATAAGACCAACCAGGCGGTTGAGATAAAGGATAATAAAACAAGGCCAGGTGAAGCTGTTATCATGAGTGAGCAGGAAATCAAATCTACCTTTGAAAACGTTTTGGCAATACAACCTGCTATGCCTGAGAGGTTCATACTCTATTTTGAACAAAATTCCGATAAGCTGACTAGTGAATCCAGCACCCTGGTAGCTGAAATTTATTCGAGCATAAAGAAAAAAGGTTCACCTGATATTGTTGTTTCAGGGCATACGGATACGGTGGGAGAAATGGAGCATAACTACCAATTATCCATTAATCGAGCCCGCGCAGTATATAATATCCTGGTTAATGGTGGTGTTGATCCCTCAACTGTAAAAGTAACATCCCACGGTGAAGGAAATCCTTTCATCAAGACCGGAGACAATGTTTCTGAGCCCAGAAATCGGCGTGTTGAAGTGGTTATTAAATAATTTATTTTACTTACGCCTGTTTTTTATGAAGACCTATGCAAAAAAATGACTGTTAACCTCTTTAAATATACATCCCTGAATAAAAGGGTGACAGGTTACATTGTATTGATATGCGGTGTTTTATTTGCTCTGCTGTCTGCTATACTCTTTGTCTCCAATCCGGATATCTTTAAGGTTATTGATCGTGCAAACTATAGTTTTCTTCTTGAAAATTTACCTGAAAGCAGCTCTGTTAACAGACCTGTAATAATTGATATAGATGAAAAAAGCCTTGCGAAATATGGACAGTGGCCCTGGCCGCGTTATCTGATTTCAAGGCTGCTTGAAAATATTCTCGCCCTGAAACCATCAGTAATCAGCCTTGATATGATCTTTTCTGAGCCTGACAGGACATCTGTCAGCTCAGTAATAAAAGGGCTCAAGGGATTTTATGGCCATGAGATTGACCTTAATAACATCCCCGATAGAATAGTAGATAATGATCTTGCCCTGGCAGATGTACTCAATAAAGGGCCATTTATACTTAGCCATCAATTCCGGTTTGGTCAGAATAAAGAGGAGCCAAAATTTTTAACCAACCCTGTCAGGGTATCTTTCCTTCATAATAATAGTGACAGCAAAGAGGCCAGCAGGATACCTGAAAGTTACAGTGTGGTCAGTAACCTGAAACTGTTATATGGGGAAACCGAGTCATCAGGATTCAGTAACTCTGTCTCAGATGATGACGGTATACTTAGACGTATCCCGCTTCTTATCAGATACCATGGTGATATATATCCAAGCCTGGCGCTCGCCTCAGTTTTAAAATATAAAAATGTTAACAATATTGTATTGAAAATTGAAAATGGTGTCTTGCAGTCAATTAACTATAAAAGCGCAGCAATTCCGGTAGACCCAAATGGTAATCTCATGATCAGGTTTCATGACCCGGTAATGAGTTATGATTATTTTTCCGCATCTGATATCCTGGATGGCACTGTTAATCTGGATAGACTGGAAGGACGAATTGCATTTGTAGGTGCATCTGCTTATGGTCTGGAAAGCTTCCAGATCACAGCTTCAGGTAAGGTTTATACGGGGGTAGAGGTGCATGCTACTGTTGTTGATAACTTACTCTCAGGAAATTTAATTTCTTCTCCGGGATGGTCCAATGGGGTTATCCTGCTGTTAATTCTCATCCTGGGGATATCCCTGAGTTTTACTTTAGCATACAGAAGCAACACATTCAGCATTTTTATTGTTTTAGCATCTATATTTGCAATATTACTCTTCTCTCAACAACTGCTTTCCAGGTCAGGGATATATATTAAGACAGCATTCCCGGTGATAACAGCAATTTTTATTTACCTGTTCCTGACAATCTTTAAATATTTTATAGAAAAAATGAGGGCTGAAAATGCACTGAAAGAGAGCGAAAAACGCTTTAGAAACCTTTTTAAAAAGGCCCCTGTGCCCATGTGTTATATTTCCCGTGATAACAGGGTCATCGATATCAATAATAGCTTCACAGATATCACCGGATATACCTCTGAAGATATTCAAAACCTGCCTGATGCAATGGGCATTCTCTTTGAAAAGAGGGAGGAGGTAAATAATGGAATATCAAAATGGTTATCAGGGTTGAAGCAGGCCAATGCTGATTGCAGTCCCGAATCAAGAGAATGCCAGGTCAGATGCAGAGATAACAGGATTCTCACAATGCTTGTAGATGCTGAATCAGTAGGTGATAACTTTGTAGTGAGTCTATTTGATATTACAGGCCGCAAACAGGCAGAGGCACAGCGTGAAAAATTACAGGCTCAAAATTATCAGTCTCAGAAACTGGAGGCCATTGGGAGTCTTGCCGGAGGGATAGCCCATGATTTCAATAACATGTTAGGTATTATCATCGGGTATGCTGAGTTATCCATAATGCAAGCAGAACCCGGTGTAATTGTAGATGAAAATCTTCATAAGATAATTGATGCGGCAAAACATTCAGCCAGGTTAACGCGACAGTTGCTTGATTTCGCTCGCAGGCAGATGATCAACCCTGTTGCAATGGATCTGAATAAATCGATAGAAGACTCACTGGATATGATGCGCCGTCTTATCGGTGAAAATATTGTTCTGGAATGGCATCCATGCAAGGATTCATGCATCGTAATGATTGATCCTCCTCAATTGGATCAGATACTCCTCAACCTGTGTGTCAATGCAAAGGACTCTATCAGGGATGTAGGAAGGATTACAATTGAGCTCTCCATAATTAATTTAGAAAAAAATCTCAATGAGTCCGGGTTTGATATCAAAACTGGTGAGTATGTCTCTCTTTCCATCTCAGACAATGGCTGTGGAATGGATGAAGAGGTATTGAAGCATATTTTTGAACCATTTTTCACAACAAAGGAGTTAGGCCATGGAACAGGTATGGGGCTCGCTACAGTGTATGGCATTGTAAGACAAAACAAGGGGACTGTTTTGGTGAATAGTCTGCCTGGTAAAGGCACCTCCTTTAAAATACTGCTTCCTCGCCATTTTGACAGCGTTACAACCCCGGAAAAAATTGAAAAGAAGGTTACCAAAGGTAATAATGAGACTATACTTGTTGTTGAAGATGAGCCTTCCATCCTGGAACTTATAAAAACAATGCTCGGGGAGTATAAGTATACAGTACTTGATGCAGCGAGCCCAGAGCAGGCCATCAATATCGCGCTGAAAGATAACCGCATAGTTCTTTTAATCACCGATATGGTTATGCCTGGCATGAGCGGGAGGGATCTCGCAGATAAGATTTTAGAAATAAGGCCGGATATAAAGATTTTGTTTATGTCGGGATATGCAAACAATATCTCCTCTATCGGAAATAGCAGGGATAAAAAAATTAATTTTATTCAAAAACCATTCACTATAAAGGATATGGCATTAAAGATCCGTGAGGCACTGGATCACAATCAATAATTTTTACAGGCATTATCTATACTTCTAGCTGGAGGAGACTCTTATTTATGACAAAGAATCCGAAAGACTGGTATAACATTATCGTTCCAATTAAGCAGGAGATGCCTTGTTTGATTATTGATATTGGTCCGCCCGATTTATACATTAAAATTACTTGTAACAAGCTGTACTATTATAGTAAGACTAACATGGCGAGGAAGTTTTTTATAACTCATTGAATTGTAATATTTAAAATCCGGTTTATTTACCCATTATGTGTTTTAAATCTAATATAGGGAGGAAGGCCATTGGAGAATAACCATGAAATAATGGATGTGGATGTGCTTTTTGTGGGTGGAGGTATTGCATCTTTGAGCAGTGCCCTGCATCTTACTAACCTTATCAGGAATTATAATGAAACAAAGAAGGATGATGGGGCAAAAAATCTGGATGAGGTCATGATAGCTGTATTGGAAAAGGGACCTTTCCCTGGGGCACACGGGATATCCGGCGCTGCAATAGACCCCACACCGCTAAAGGAGCTTGTCCCCGATTACCTTGAAAAGGGCGCACCTATAGAGGGTAATGTCGAAAAGGAGACAGTCTATTTTTTGACTGAGAAAGAGAATTATAAACTTCCGATGAACATGGCCCCAAAAGGCCTCAACCCGCTTAATAACCATGGAAACTGTATTGTTTCTATTTCAAGACTGAATGCATGGCTTACAGCTCTTGCAGAGGAAAATGGCGTTAATATATTCCCCGAGTTTCCGGGTGTTGAAGTCCTTTATGAAGGAAGTCGTATCATAGGCGTAAGGACAGGGGATAAGGGCATTGCCCATGATGGCAGTAAAAAATCCAATTTTGAGCCGGGGATAGACCTTCATGCAAAGGTCACCGTATTTGGTGAGGGATCAAGGGGCAGCCTTGTAAAAACAGTTTTTAGTCGCTTAGGCCATGGTGCAGACAGGAACCCTGCAGGGTTTGAGATTGGAGTAAAAGAGGTATGGGAGCTCCCTGAAAAAAGGGTTGAACCCGGTGAGATCATTCACACAATGGGCTATCCTTTAAAATCTGATACATTTGGCGGTGGTTTTATCTATGGCATGAAAGAGAACAGGATAAGCATTGGTCAGCTTGTAAGCCTTGATTACAAAGATCCCTTCCTTGACCCACACAGGGAGTTTCAGCGGATGAAGATGCACCCGTTTATAAGTGCACTTCTTAAAGATGGTAAAATGGTTCAGTACGGGGCAAAGAGTGTACCTGTGAGCGGTTACTATTCTGTGCCCAGGCTTGTATTTGATGGCGGTATGATCATAGGGGATTCGGCAAACCTGTTTAATGCCATGATGATTAAGGGTGTTAACCTTGCCATGAGATCAGGCATGATAGCCGCAGAGACAATTTTTGAAGGACTTGTTAATGATGATTTCTCTCTTGATCGTCTTGAAAAATACAGCCAGAAGCTGGTAAAGACAAAGGAGTATAATGATTTATATAAAACCCGCAATTTCCATCAGGCAATGGAAAAGGGGCTCTATTTAGGCATGATGACAGCAGGGCTTCAGCATATTATGGGAGGAAGCATCTTCGGGATTCGCCTTGAATCAACACCCGATCATACACACCTTAAAACGGTTAAAGAGCTGTATGGCAGAGAAAATATTACTGATCAGGAAAAGGGTGATATAAAATATGATGGGAAAATAACATTTGACAAGGAGACGGATGTTTACTATTCAGGCGCAACCCATGAAGAGGATCAGCCGCCGCATCTTCATATAAAGGATTATAACATATGTTATACCCAATGTGCGGCTGAATACCAGAATCCCTGTGTAAGGTTCTGCCCTGCGCAGGTATATGAAATGGAGACTGAAGAAGGGACTGGCAAAAAACATCTGAAACTGAATTTTTCCAACTGTGTCCACTGCAAGACCTGTGATATCAAGGACCCGTATGAAAATATCACCTGGGTGGCGCCCGAAGGCGGCGGGGGTCCGAAATACAGTATGATGTAAAGCGGAGCAGGGGGGCATGTTTTTATTTATCTGGAGGAAGTTATTTAATGAGTATTAAGGTTGATCCTGGTTTTATAAAGGATCTCAGAGAATTTGGTCTTAATGATGCAAATAAATGTATGCACTGCGGAAATTGTACGGCTGTCTGCCCGCTTTCAGAAAACGACACCACCTTTCCGCGAAGATTAATCAAATATGCACAGATGGGGATGAAAGAGAAGATATTACAGAGCCCTGAGCCATGGCTTTGTTATTACTGCGGTGACTGTTCTGATACCTGTCCAAGGGGGGCAGACCCCGGTGAATTAATGATGGTGATGAGGAGATATCTTACATCACGATATGACTGGACAGGGTTTGCAAAGAGATTCTATGCATCGAAAATATTTGAACTGACCGCTGTTATTGTGGTTGCAGTAATCGTCGGCCTGCTCCTTGTTATGTTCAGGGCAGATAACCCCAACATGAAGCATGCCTATCTGAACTCTGTTTGGCCTGCTGGTGCAATCGAGATAGCAGACCTTATAATGGCCTCTGTCCTGAGTATCCTGCTTTTGAGCAATACCTTCCGCTGCGCAAAATTTGTTATGGGAGACCTCCTGTTCAAGGTGCCTCTGCGCCTATATTTACGAAATGCACGTGAGCTTGTTGTCCATTTTTTTACCCAAAAGCAGTTTAATAAATGTACAGACAGAAGACAGTGGTTTGTGCATCTTATGATAATGACAGGTTATGCAACAGCATTTATGCTTGTCGCTGTTTTTCTTGCAGGCGGGATACATGTTATAGGTTTATCTTCAGAGCATCTGATGTTTCAGAGGGATATCGAATACCCGATCTATCACCCCTGGAGGCTTCTGGGTTATTATGCCACATTTGCTATTATGTACGGCACCACCTATGCGATTATAGGGAGGCTGAAAAAAAAGAAGGCCCCATATAAAAACAGCCACGGGACAGACTGGATGTTTTTGATCCTGCTTCAGTTAACCACGTTAACAGGCATATTTATTCATTTTACAAGGCTCCTTGACTGGCCAATGACCACATATGTAATGTATGTGATTCACCTGATGGTTGCTGTTCCCATGCTTGTACTGGAGGTGCCCTTTGCAAAGTGGGCGCATCTGGCATTCAGGCCGGTAACAAGTTTTCTTGTGAAGGTAAGGGCAGATTACAGGATTGAAAAGGATGGTTACGCCTAATGGTTTTAAGGTTTAATGGGGTCATATTAAAATCGGCTTTACATCAGAATATTGCCGTCTCAAAGCTCTTTGACATAAAGGCAGCGTAATCCCCTTGCTGTTTTCGTTTCATAGGCCTTTTCATTGTATTTTTTGGTATATGATATCCCCATGTATAGGGATTTTTTTAACCATTAAAAAGTACCTCCTTTAAAGACGGATGTTTCGGCGGTCTGACAAACAATAAACAGATCAGCCCTATTGTCATAAGGATAGCTGCGATCTTCCAGAAGAGGAAATAATTCCCTGCTACATCTCTTATCTGTCCGCAGATAGGTGCCCCGGTGCTCCCTATCAGGGTGCCAATAGGCGTAGTGATGCTCGATATCCTTGGAAAGTTGGTCACACCAAAATAGTTTGGTATAAGGTTCATCATGGCAAGGGCATTAATCCCTGCCCCTATGCCTGCAAATACCGCATATGTATAAACAATGACCCTGGAAGCGTCAGCGAAAACCATTAGAATGTAGCTTATTATACTCGCAGAACAGCCGATTATAATCAGTTTGCGTATATCATATTTTAACCCGGCGAAACCAATAAACATCTGCCCCAATACCATCACAAATGATATAAGACCCATAAAGAGGCCGGCCTCTGTTCTGGGAATGCCCAGGTCATTAAGAAAAGAGTATCCATGACCCATTATACCGCCTACAGCAAACCAGTTAAGCACATTAAAGGTCAGAAGAAGCCACATAGTACGGGTCTTAAATGCCTCTCCTATGGTAAAATTCACGGTTGTCCTGAACACCTTTGATTTGTTCTTCTCTTCAAATTGACCGGAGATATTGCTGTTATTTTTTGCAGGGCTTATGCCATCAGGAACCTACCCCAGATCCTTGGGATAATTCCTTATAAAGATACCTGGTACAACCAGAGCAAAGACAAAATATATGGGCATTATTGACAGATAGGTAGAACGCCACCCTATCTGGCCTATTGTCCATGTCACTATAGGGACCATGATCATGCCTGCAATCCCCATGGCCATCATGCTTGTGCTGATGACAAGTTATGAATTTCCTGCTTTCTATCAGATAAATACACTGCTTACAAGAGGTCTGATTTCACAAGTCGCATAAATTATTTGATTTATAAATATTTTCGGTATAATTTTATATTACTGACTGAATAAACATTACATCAAAATGAGAGCAATTATGAAAATTACAAAAATCGAGTGTACTCCATTGTCGATCAAGTTTGTTAAACCTATCATAATGTCCGGTGGTCCGGTTAACTGGGCCCATACTGTGTTATTAAAGCTCTATACAGATGAGGGAATTACAGGTATTGCAGAATGCGGGGACACCTCCATGTGGTACATGGGGGAAAGCCAGGAATCGATCCTGCATAATGTCGGTTATATCTACGGGCCACAGGTACTCCTGGGCGAAGACCCATTTAAAATCGAAACCATAATTGCCAGGATGGATAAATTAGTTTACCGCAACTACCACTCAAAGGCCCTTGTTGATTATGCTTTGCATGATCTGGTAGCAAAGGCGATGGGGGTGCCGCTATACCAGTATCTTGGTGGCCGTGCAAATGAAAGGATAGAACTTGCTTATGTGATGTCTTCGGGGACCCCTCAGGAGGTGGCTGATAATGCACGCAAGCTTGTCAGCGTGGGCTATAAGGGGCTTAAACTGAAGGTGGGTCATAATATTATCGAGGAAGATGTTGAGATGGTGGCCGAGGTACGCACGGCAGTAGGCAGCAGTGTGAATGTCATGACTGATACAAATGGCGGCTGGGACTATATGCGTGCTCTAAGGTTCCTTAAACAGGTTGAAAAATATGATGTCTTTCTGGCAGAGCAGCCTATTCCCCGCTGGGACATAGATGGCCTCGCGCGTTTGCGCCGTAAGACATCTGTGCCAATCTTTGCTGATGAGGCAGCCACAGAGCTGAATGACCTGGTGAAGCTGGCGCAGCGGGATGCCATAGACGGATTCTTCCTCAAGGTGCCAAAGGCGGGTGGTATCCACAAATCTAAAAAATTCGTGGCTGTTGCAGAGGCAATGGGGCTTAATGTAATGACCGGGTGCATGATCAATTCAGGTCTGGGTGCTGCCGTGGAAGCCCATTTCCTGTGCTCTACAGAATGGCTTGGAAGGATTGAGCAGGAATCCATCGGGCCGCTCAATATGCATGATCTTCTGGAGACAGATGGCGGCCCGATTCCAAATGACCTCGGATTAAGTTCACCTCGTTATGAAAAGGGCTATCTCTATCCACCAGAAGGAATTGGCCTTGGGGTTGAATTGAATGAGGCCATTATTCCGAAGTTGAAGACTGAGGGTAAGACCCCGATAGTCATAAAGCTTTAGTTGAAAAAGATGAACTTCCAACGTTCAACATCCAATATTCAATGTAAGGCAAAACAAATTTTCCTTTCTTTGTTTTATTGAAAGTTGGAAGTTCGATGTTGGACGTTCATGTTTTATGAAGATTAATAATGCATTATTCTTCCTTCCTCGCTACAATTACATCCCTTTCCTTAATAACACGATCCACCCTGTGCACCATATTCTCATATACCCCGCCCTCAAGTACCATGATTGAGGTTGTATCCTTAATAAGGTTTATCATCTCTTTACGGGTAAAACGGGATGAGTCCCATGACATTACAATGCTGCCTCCGGGTACAAGGAGTGATTTCCACACCGGAAGTGCTTTGGTCAGGAGATCTGTTATGCGACCCCAATGCTGTATTCCGTAGGGGAGGTCAGTTACAATAAAATGGGGTTTTTTTATTCCGGTAATAAGGCTGGGTGACTCTATTGTATCGCCATTAATAATCAGGCATTTTTTCTTGTCTGCCCCAATAGTAAACCAGTATTTCCTGCCTGATTTTTTAAGCCTTTCCTCCTTAAAAATACAAGGTATTTTCTGTTCTTTTGTGTACTGTTTCAGGAATGTCCCGGTAGATTGTACATCATTTAAGTTCTTTTCAACCCCGATAGCCTCTGCCCCAAGATAAAGGGCCGTAAAAAGGGTTGTACCACCTCCAGCAAGGGGATCAAATATTCTTAAATCATGCCATCTGAGATCTGAAAACCTGCTGCTGAATCTGGCAATATTGCACAGGAAATGTGTGAACATCTCGTTTGTTTTTCCCTTATATCTTCGTGTTATAACAAGATCATAGGGAAGAGTGTGGTTACAGGTAATCTCTAAGGGTTTTAAAAAAGGCCCGGTCATTGATCCTATGGATTCAAAATATAGAGCAAAACTATTAGTCATTGACATGTTTCCCAGCTCATAGAAAAATTTATCATCCATTTTCAGGTCATCAATTTTAAATTTCAAATATTCCTGACGTCCAAGCGTAACTGTTTCAATAGACGATAGATTTTTCCCTGCCGGACTTAAACAAAGCTCTACCGGTGCAAGGGTGCCTGCAATGCTGCTGTACTGGGTGCTTCTCTGAGGAGAAATTTGGGCTATGATTTTGGGCATATGAAAATTAATAATCGATTTTATAAAAAAAAACTTGACTGATTCTCTCCAGTGGTTTTTATAAGTGGCTTTTATATCAACTGGAAGTTCATATGGTCAATTAAAATACGTACAGGAGGATTGTTAAATAATATGAAGGAACGTACCTTATCAATAATAAAACCGGATGGAGTGGCAAAGAACCTAATTGGTGAAGTAATCAGAAGGATAGAGTCAAAAGGGCTGAAGGTAATAGCAGCAAAGATGATTTCCATGAGCAAAAAACAGGCACAGGGTTTTTATGCTGTGCATACAGGCAAACCCTTTTTTGACAGTGTAACAGGTTTTATGTCTTCGGGTCCATGCATGGTTATGGTACTTGAGGGCGAAAACGCCATATCAACCTATCGTGAATTGATGGGCGCAACAAACAAAGACAATGCAAAAGAGGGCACAATCAGAAGGGATTATGCAACCGATATAGAAAAGAATGTGGTTCACGGCTCTGATTCACCCGAAACAGCGGCATTTGAGATCGGTTACTTTTTTAACGGATTGGAAATACAGGCCTAATTAAACCTTCAGGAGACTTGTATTAAGCAAGTCTCCTGTTTGTAAGCTTCCTGTAATAACAGGCAGAAAAATCTAATAAAGGTGTGAATATTTTCTTATTCTACCTCATCTGATTTGGCTTTTTCACCCTTCAGTTCCCTGAGCTCTTCCTTAAGGCTTTCAACCTCATTTTTTAAGGTTGCAGCTTCTTCATTTGTGCCGTCAGAGGCGGTTTTATCTTTTACCTCCTCTAATCCCAGGTACGCTGCTAATGCACCGCCCAGAATAAGCAATATAGGCAGAGTGCCCATGACGACCTCTAAAAATGACCCACGCCAGAAAATTAGTAATACAAGCCCCAAAACAAGTGCTATTAAGCCGCCAATAAGAGATGCCATAAGTTTCCTCCTTGAATAAGATATATATTATAAATTTTTATAACATAATAAAAAAAATGCAGCAATATTTTATTATGGATAAAAAACTTAAATGAATTCAGCTTTCTATATTTATGAGCATGAAAAAATTTTTAAAGAAATTCATAATTTATTTGCATTTTAAGTGGATAGAATATAGTCAGGGATATCATCTTAACAGGATGTGTTGAATGATAAAAATTGGAAATCAAAGAAAATAAATGAAAATAGAAGGAAATACTCAATTTGAATAGATATTATGTCTTTATTGCTTATTATCGGTATTGATATATTTCATATATAAATTTATCTTCCGAGATTCATTTTTTCTAATATGGGCCAGCGTAGCTCAGCTGGCAGAGCAATTGATTTGTAATCAATGGGTCGGGGGTTCGATTCCCTTCGCTGGCTCCATAATAGAAATAAAAATGGAGAGGTTCCCGAGTGGTTAAAGGGAGCAGACTGTAAATCTGCCGGCTACGCCTTCGGAGGTTCAAATCCTCCCCTCTCCACCATAAAATATAAAAGGTTTGCTTATGGCATCCCTTATTTAGGCGGGAATAGCTCAGTTGGCTAGAGCGTCAGCCTTCCAAGCTGAGGGTCGCGGGTTCGAATCCCGTTTCCCGCTCCATTTTTTATTTTAAGGGTGTTTAATATAGTATGTACTATTTGCCCACGTAGCTCAGTAGGTAGAGCACATCCTTGGTAAGGATGAGGTTCACCGGTTCGATCCCGGTCGTGGGCTTCGTAATTGTAATAAGTATTTTACGTTACTTTAAAAAATTATTAGAGTTTTCTCTTAAAGCTTATAAAGGGGGATAGCGATGTCTAAACAGAAATTTGAAAGGACTAAGCCACACGTAAACGTTGGGACGATAGGTCATATAGACCATGGAAAGACGACACT
>Ga0123334_1003246_pt1 | contig 17794 bp, 18 predicted proteins | sample BiotimSIPDNA_FD_89706 | JGI IMG/M metagenome (GOLD analysis project Ga0123334, IMG submission 89706) | Anaerobic biogas reactor microbial communites from Washington, USA - Biogas_R1 time_0 SIP DNA | ecosystem: Engineered > Bioreactor > Anaerobic > Unclassified | place: Washington, USA... | reverse complement strand
GGACAATGGTGCGATGAGCAACGAACAATGGTGCAAGTCCTCATGAACAATGCTTCAACTGCCCATGAACAATGGTGCAAGTGCCAACGAACAATGGTGCGTTTTTCTCTTAGCAGGCATTGAGCCGCCACACAAACGTAAATGACTGTTTGTGAGAAGCATACAAAGAAATTTGAATATCGCTGTTCCCAACAACGAGAATTGCGCTCACGTCAGAACAAGATTTTCCATACGGTTGAAATGCCATATCGGTTTTTCATGTAGTCAGAAAAGGTGTGGTAATAATCAAAGGCAAAACCGACAGCATAGTTGTCTTTGTCAATATGCTCATAGCCCAGACCCATGCCGAACTCGAACTTGGTCTCGTTGGGAATCTGAAGGGTGTGGGTGGAGTGGAGAAAGGTGTCGCCATCCATCACACGAGCACCTAAGAAGACTCGGGAGGAGAAGCGTTTGCCAAGCACAAAGGGCATGGAGTATTTTCCTGCAAGGTCAAAGTGATAGAGATTGATATGACCTCCTGGATAGACTTTATCGCCATCAAACACTTTGGCTTGAGCATCTACCATGCGTGTCATCAACTCTAAAGCGAACTGTGGCTTGAAGAACCATGAGAGGTCTGCACCTGAAGAGAAGGATGCACCCGTCTTGACTGTGGCATCGCCAAAGTGGATGGTGCGGTCGCCCACTTCTGTGCCCGACATGAAGGAGAAGCCTGAGGCACGCTCGTTGAACTGGAGCACACGGTCGAGATCCTTTCGCCGAAGGGCTGGACTATTGATGGCTTTCTCTCCCAAAATCTTGTCTGTGAGGAAATAGCCCAGGTTGGTGCTCATCACACCTATGCCTGCACCCACATATATATCGTTGATCCAATGCTTGTTGTGACCTATGCGGAGGAGCTGGGTGGCTGTCGCTGTGGTGTAGCCTCCCACTGTGACCCACGGGGACAGATAGCCATACTCGCGCGAGAGGATGCTTGCCGCCACAAAGGCAAAGCTGGTGTGGCCCGAGGGAAAGGAGTTGGGGTTGGAGCGGTCTGGGCGTGATTCGTCAATCACACCTCTGAGGAGTTGGGTTGTGCCAAAGGAGAAGGCAAGCGCCATGGCGTTTGCTGTGAGCATGCGTTGCACCTTCGAACGGCTTTCCACTCCTGATGCCTTGAGAATCCAATTTGCCACGAGGGGCACAGATGCCACGCCATAGTCTGGCCAATTGCAGGCATCTCCTTTGGAAGGGAACTGGGCTTTGTGGGCGATGAAGTGGTGGTCAGTCCATGAAAGGGTGAGTCCCCTCACGAGGTGGTATGCACCATCTGTGCGGAATGACATTTCCCGTTTGAGCATCTGACGGTTGTAGTCGTTGATGACCTGCACTACCTTCTCTTCGTTTTGCCGTCTGTCATATTCTGCTATGAGTGAGTCTATCTCTGTGAGGAAGGCAGAGTCAGGTAGTTCTGTCTGGGAAGAGAGAGACAGAGGAATGAGAAAAAAGGAGAATATGACTGTGAGCGTTCTCAAAACTAAAAGCAAGGACTAAAGGCTGAAACGGTCTTTAGTGCTCTATTTTTCAGGGATGAAAGACAATGATAAAGTACTGATTGGAGAGAAAAGAAAAAGAGTGAGAAGTGAATAAACAGATGTCCACTCCTCACTCTATTATGTAACCTCTTCTAAAGAAGAAAGAAGAGATGGGTGTCAATTACTGAGCAAGTTTGCCGTCTGAACCGAGTACATTGACAATCTTGTGGATATACATCTTCTTCATGTTGTCGCGAGCAGGCTTGAGGTACTGACGTGGGTCGAAGTCGCCAGGGTGCTCTGCGAGGTGCTGACGAATGGCAGCAGTCATGGCGAGACGTGAGTCGGAGTCGATGTTGATCTTGCAAACAGCAGACTGAGAAGCCTTGCGAAGCTGCTCCTCTGGAATACCGATAGCTGCCTCAAGGTGGCCACCGAACTTGTTGATAGTCTCAACCTCGTCCATAGGAACAGAAGAAGAACCGTGAAGAACGATAGGGAAGCCTGGGAGCTTGCTCTCGATCTCAGCAAGAATGTCGAATGCCAATGGTGGTGGAACAAGAACGCCATTGACGAGTGTGCACTGCTCTGGAGTGAACTTGTGAGCGCCGTGAGATGTGCCAATAGAGATGGCGAGGGAATCACAGCCTGTACGAGTGGCGAAGTCAATCACCTCTTCTGGCTTAGTGTAGTGAGATTCTGCTGCCACCACTTCGTCTTCCACACCAGCGAGCACGCCAAGTTCAGCCTCAACTGTCACGTCATATTTGTGTGCGTATTCAACAACCTTCTTTGCGAGAGCAACGTTCTCTTCATAAGGAAGTGAAGAACCGTCGATCATCACAGAAGAGAAGCCATTGTCGATGCACTCCTTGCAGAGTTCGAAAGAATCTCCGTGGTCGAGGTGAAGAACGATTTCAGGATGCTCACAGCCCAGTTCCTTAGCATACTCTACAGCACCCTTGGCAAGGTTGCGGAGGATGGTGCCGTTTGCATAGTTGCGTGCGCCCTTAGACACCTGCATGATAACTGGAGACTTTGTTTCAACTGCAGCCATAACGATTGCCTGCATCTGCTCCATCGTGTTAAAGTTGAAAGCTGGGATGGCGTAACCGCCTGCAACAGCTCTCTTGAACATCTCGCGTGTGTTCACGAGACCAAGTTCTTTGTAGCTTACCATATTAATGAATATTTAAATGTTTATAAGTATATCCTACTAAAATCGACTGCAAAGGTAGTACTTTTCAAGTAAAAAAACAAAAAAGCCCATTGATTATTTTGTATTGTCTAAAAATAGCACTACCTTTGCAGCACTTTTTGAATAAAAGTATCAGAGATTATTAATTTGTTGCACCAGCAATATTTATTTTGACTGTATAAAACAAAACAAAACAATGAAAAAAGGTATTCACCCAGAGAACTATCGCAAAGTGATCTTCAAGGATATGTCTAACGGCGATATGTTCCTCTCTCGCTCTACTGCCAAGAGCAACGAAACAGAAATGTTTGAAGGCGAAGAGTATCCAGTTATTAAGATTGAAATTTCTTCTACTTCTCACCCATTCTACACAGGTAAGGCTAAGCTCGTGGACACTGCAGGTCGTGTGGACAAGTTCATGAACCGTTATGCCGCAATGAAGAAGAAGTGATTCGAATTCAATACAAGGCAAAGGAGACCAGTTGGTCTCCTTTTTTCGTCTTGAGCCGCATGCCACACATGTCGCTACAATAAAAACCTTACCCTTTTCGTTATTCAATTAAAAAAAGATGCCTACACCAGACCAAGAAAAGAGCAATCGCATAGCAAAGAACACGATGTTTCTGTATGGACAAATGTTTGTGCAGATGATCGTGACATTGCTGATGGCAAGAGTCTTGTTCAGAGCACTGGGAGTGGTGGACTATGGCATCTATCATGTGATTGGTGCTGTCATGTCTGTTTTTGCTGTGCTGAACAACATTGAGGGGGCGACGATCAGGTTTCTCACCTTTGATGTGGGCAAGTCTATCTCCAGGGAGAAGGTGCACTTGATGTTTAGCACTGCACGGACTGTGCACCTGGTAATAGCGGGTGTGATCTTCTTGTTGGCAGAAACAGCGGGCCTCTACTATGTGGGGAACGAATTGGTTGTGCCTCCTGAAAGACTGCCGGCAACAATGATGGTGTATCAATTCTCTGTGGTCACCACCCTCTTCGCCATTGTGAGCATACCCTATGAAGCATTGCTCATCGCCCATGAGAAAATGGGAGCATTTGCTTCTATGGGCATTGTGCAGACATTGGTGGGTGCTAGTATTGTGCTGGTTGTGAAGTATGCCGAGACTGACAGGCTTGTGCTCTATGGTGTGCTGGTGATGTTGATGCAGCTGGGCGTGAGGGTGATGTATGGCATCTACTGTAAAAGAAACTTCAAAGAGGTTGCAGGCAAATGGGTCTTTGACAAGGATACCTTTATAAGAATGCTGAAGTTTGCGGGCTGGACCTTTAATGGCACAGTGGCCTACATGGCTTATACAGAAGGGGTGAACCTGCTTCTAAACGCATTCTTTGGTCCTGTGATGAATGCAGCAAGAGGTATTGCCAACACCATCCGACAGAAGGTGGAGCAGTTTGCAAGCAGTTTCCAAGGGGCTGTAAACCCGCAGATTGTGAAGAGTTATGCACAAGGTGATTATGGTTATATGCACAAACTTCTCATCACCTCGTCACGTATCTCTCTGCTCATTATCTTTGCACTTGCACTTCCTGTCGCTTTGGAGACTGAATCCATCCTGCATCTCTGGCTGGGAGATGTGCCTGAATATACCATCGCTTTCACACGTCTCTCTCTTTTGGCGGTAATGGTTGATGTGTTGGGCAGAATCTTGATCATGGCGATACAAGCCACGGGAAGGATTGCAAAATTCCAGATGATAGAGGCTAACATTCTTCTGCTGATTGTGCCAGCCTCATACGTGTGTCTGAAACTGGGCTATTCTCCCGTATCAGTATATGTAACGCAAGTGGTGTTCTTTGTTTTGGCGCATGCCGCAAGAATCATGATTGTGTGTCCTTCCATTCAGATGAGATGCAGAACCTATGTGAGAGGAGTGATTGTGCAGTCACTCCTGTGCATGGTGACTGCGGCCATTGTGCCTGTAGCTCTGCTCCATCTCATGCAGGACAATGAAGACTCATGGTGGAGAATGGCAATAGTGGTCGCCACATCTTTGCTTACATCTGCAGCAAGCATCTATTATATAGGATGCGACAAAGAGATGAGAGCGTTTGTGACCAAGAAACTCAAAAAGAATTTTACGCATGAATAAGCCTACGATTTCAGTCATCGTGCCTGCATATAACGCTGAAAAGACTTTGGAAAGAAGCGTGGCCAGCATCATGAATCAGACCTTACCCTTTACAGAGTATGAGGTGATATTGGTGAATGACGGTAGTCAGGACGGAACAGCACGGGTATGTGGTGAACTGGCAAAGAAGTATCCTTTTATATATATAATAGAGAAACCAAACGGTGGTGCAAGTTCTGCCAGAAATGCAGGCATGAAAGCAGCCAGAGGTGAACACATCATCTTTGTGGATGCTGACGACGAGGTTACGCCCACTTATCTTGAAACACTGTTGGGAGAGGAGGACTGGGATCTCCACGTAGGAAGCATGACGCTTGTGAACAACAAGGGAGAGCGGCATGACGCATGCCTTTACGAGCGAACCCTGACCACGCAAGAGGAGATGGCAGAGGCTGTATTAGAAATGATGCAGAAGGATTTGCCTGTGTCGGTATGCAACAGTTTATTGAAGACAAGTATTTTGAGAGAGAACAACATGACGCTGGACGAAAGAATGGTGCAGTGTGAAGATGCGGATTTCATCATGAGGTATCTGCGCTTTTGCAAAAAGGTTCATCTGTCGGACAAGCCCAATTATGTGTATTATCTACCAGACGAGAAGAAGACATACAATGATAAGAATGGGTTAAGAACCAGTTTGAAACTACTGGACAATGCCTACCAGTTGAGCATGAAGGAGAGCACAAGAAAGGCTTTCAGGAAATATTATCTGAGTTGGGCAAACGAGGAACTGTTCTACTATAAAGGCGATGAAGAGGAACTTAAGGCTTTAGCGGAGAAGTTTGGAGAATTGTGCCAACCCTATTTGAAAGAGAATGACAGGAAGGCTTTCAGGCATCGAATGTTCAAGAACATGTGTAGAAGCAGGAAAGCAGAACACATCATCAAGACCGCACGAAGAGTTATGAACTTGTATCATTTCCTCCATGCGGTTTCCCTTCGACATCTTTTCCGGAAAGCCTGAACCACACAGAACGAATGGCAAAATAAAAGTCTTCCATACGTGAGAAACAGGCATAAGTCAGGAAGGGATAATAGCCCAGTTTCCATTTAAGCGAACAAGGAAGGCGATGAGACTCTATTGTAGAGAGAATGCGAGAAAACAAGGAATGAATCTCCTCGTGCTGAGAGGTGCTGAAGGCAGAACGGTGCTGATAGTAGAACCAATAGCAACCCACAACATTCAGCCAACGATGCTGTTCATAGAAATCAAGAATCTCTTCCCGGTTGGATATAGCCAACCGCTCCAACTGCCTTTTCATGGAGAGATTGGCCAGCATATAGTCAAAGCGACGAATGGTGCAAGCATTCGTCATTGAATCAGAATATTTACGGTAAAAGTACTTGCCTCCACAGAGCATGACCTTTCGAGAATGAAGGTAGTGCAGGCGGGTGGTATTGTCATCGCTGTATAGACGGCAGGCATCATCAAAAGGAAAACGCTTGTGAATATCAGCCCTGACCACATACAGGCCATGAAGAGACCAGTCGAGACTAAGGCGGAAGGCCTCTTCCCCACTCCATTCCGTGCGGGTATCTCTAATGAGATAAGGTGCCTCCTGATGGGTGGACTGTTCGTGTTGCACCAACTGAAGCACGGCACAATCAACCTTTGGCTGCTGAAGGGCATGGTAGGCTTGCTCCAAACAATCAGCAGAGAACCAATCATCTGCATCAAGCATGGCCACATAATCACCCTTGGCAAACTGGAGACCCAGATTGCGAGCCTTTGCCTGCCCACTATTGACAGGTGTGCGCAGGAGCTGAAAACGAGAATCCTCCCGAGCATATTCCTGAAGGATGGAATAAGACTGATCGGTTGAACAATCGTCTATACAGATAAACTGACAGTCTGCGAAAGTCTGGTCACGAAGAGAATCAAGACACTGACGCAGGTAGGGTTCTGCATTATAGACAGCGGTTAAGACTGATATGACAGGATGATGAACCATCTTTTTCTAAATTTCTATTGCAAAGATAGTGTTTTTTATAGAGAAATGTGTACTTTTGCATAGAAATATCACTCGAATGAAAATAGTTATACTTGATGCCTATACAATTGACCAGGGCGAATTGTCGTGGGACGAATTGAGAGAAATAGTTGATGTGGATATATATGAACGCACATCTCCTGAAGAAGTGGTGGAACGGTGCAAGGGAGCAGAGATGGTGCTCACCAACAAGGTTGTGCTGGACAGTTCAGTACTGAACATGCTGCCCAGACTGCAATATATCGGTGTGTTGGCCACTGGCTACAATGTGGTGGATCTTGAGGCAGCCAACCGACAAAATATTGTAGTGACCAACATCCCTGCCTATTCCACAGAGAGTGTAGCCCAGATGGTATTTAGTCATCTGCTTAATATAGTGAGCCGCGTGGCTCATTATGCACACGAGAACAGGAAAGGAAAATGGAGTCATTCACCAGACTTCTGCTATCTGGACCACGACTTGTTCGAACTGAACGGCAAGAAGATGGGTATTGTAGGACTTGGCAATACAGGTATGGCTACCGCTCGCATTGCCACAGGATTTGGCTTGCAGGTATTGGCTTTCACCTCCAAGGATGAGGACAGTCTGCCTTATGGCATCAAGAAAGCCGACATGGACACTATTTTTGAGCAGTGTGACATTGTTTCTCTACACTGTCCTCTTTCAGAAAGCACACACCACTTGGTGAATGCGAAGCGAATTGCCACCATGAAATCATCAGCAATTCTGATCAACACAGGCAGAGGTCCATTAGTGGACGATGTGGCTGTGGCAGAGGCACTCAACAGCAATCAGATTGCCGCCTATGGCGCAGATGTGCTCACGCAGGAGCCTGCCCTTGCTGACAATCCACTTCTAACCGCCAATCACTGCTTCCTCACACCTCACATTGCCTGGGCTACAAAAGAGGCACGCATGAGGCTCATCAAGATCTGCACAGAGAATGTGAGGGCATATCTGGATGGAGAACCTATCAATCAAGTGAACGAATGATAGCGTCCATCAGGGGTTAATGATAGTATCTATTAGGGGGTAATGATAGTATCATTAGGGATTAATGATACGTCCATCAAGGATTGATGATAGCGTCTATTAGGGATTGAAGTGAGGCGTCTCTTTTTCACCATGCCGTTCCTCATGAACACGCCATCGTCTTCATTCCCTTTCGCAATCCGTTTCTCCCCTCTTCCTCAAGAATCTTTCGGAACCCATTCCACACTCATGGAATTGCCGTGGTGTTGAGGAAACCTTTTCCTCTTTTCTGCCTATGAAAAATGATTTGCCCGGCCAGGCAAATGAAACTCCACTGTCAGGTATTTTTCTCAGGAAGGGAAAAACGATGCATATGATTCACATCCTCTCCTTTTGGGGAAATCTGCCCTTGACACCTTCAGGACGATCTTTGCTCCTCTGCCACCTGAGCCCTCACTCTGCTGAGAGTCTCAGGAGTCATCTGAAGAAAGGATGCCACATTGTGGAGGGGTGCTCGACGCACAATCTCCGGGTTTTCCTTCATGGTGCGGACGTATCGTTCCTTGGCTGTTTCAAAGCGAAGGACATCTGCTTTTTTCTGAGAGACAATAAGAGAACGCTCGTAGATGCGGAAGATGAGCTGACAGAGCTCAAAAGAATGTCTGGCTATAGCCTCCAGTTCATCATGAGGAATGCCATACACCACTCCAGGTTCAATCATGGAGGCTATGATGCGTGAAGGCTGACGAGAAATGTAGCTCTCCAGACAGATGACCATGTCACCCTCATAACTGATGTGTTCTGTAACGGTTGCCTTGTTCTTCTTATAATACTGCAACACCAGTCCACGATCCACATAATACATGTAGTTACACACTTCACCTTCATCTACCAACTTTTGTCCGCGCAGCAATTTGAAAGGTACTAATATATTCGCAAAAGCATGAAGTGCCTCCACACTGAGGGCTATATTATAGCATCGGCAGATTTCTCTTGCCACATCGCGTCTTCTCTCGTTTAAGTTCATAGTTAGTAGTTTTTTAAGTTGATAATGTGTTGTGAAAAACCTTGTTGCTCTTAAGCAAGAAGAAAATTCTCTACTCAGGGCGTGAAAGGTTTGCCATAGTCTCTCTCACCAAAAATAAGACTGCCCACTCTTACCATCGTACTGCCATGCTCTTGAGCAATGAGATAATCACCACTCATGCCCATTGAGAGGTTGCAAAAGGATGGTTGAGAAGTGAAAGTGCTGGACTGCAGTTTTTCGAAGAGTGAGCGTACGGCATCAAATTCATGTGCAATCTGTGACTCATCATCAGTATTTGTAGCCATAGCCATCAAACCAACGATGCGCACATGAGGATAGTTGCGCCACTCACCTTCGGCAAACATCCGCTCTGCCTCATCAGGAGTGAAACCGAACTTTGTCTCTTCGGCAGCCACATGAATCTGAATGAGCACATCAACCGCGCGACCACACTTCTGCGCCTGCTTGTCTATCTCCTTGAGCAACTTGAGGGAATCCACTGCATGAATGAGGCTTACAAAAGGGGTTATATACTTCACCTTGTTGGTTTGCAGATGTCCGATAAAATGCCACTCTATATCTTTGGGCAAGACCTTTTCTTTAGCCACCAACTCCTGAACATGGCTCTCGCCAAACACACGCTGTCCAGCATCGTATGCCTCTTGCAGTTCGCTGACAGCATGAAACTTAGACACTGCCACCAACAGCACTTCAGGCTTAAGAAAAGCTCTGACCCTCTGTAAGTTCTCTGCAATCATCATGCCTCATATTCGGGTTTAGCCGCCTCTTCCTTCTTCTCGCGAACGGCATAGCGGTAAACATCCATAATCTTGGTTTCCTGCAAGGCGGCAATGCGATAGTCCATGAGAGTGCCTTTCATGCCCCTATCAAAGCTGCTCAAAGCATCGTGAAAAGAGCCTGCCTGCACGAGCATGTTGTTGCCCACCTCCTTTTCGGTCTGTGTCTTCTCATCAAGTGTGATGAAGAGGCAACGCACCTTATACCACTTGTCTGCAGATTCGCTATCGCTTGGGAAAATCTCAGCAAACTTCACACGCTTGATATTGGCCACATCTATCATGCCGCTTGTGTAAGGCTTCACTTCCTCTATGATTCGTGACTCCGCCTCAGTAAAGTTGAGAGCATCAACCAGATAAGTGAAAGTTTCTGGCTTTGTAGTGCCGTCATCTTTCATCACGTCCATCTTCACTTTACATTCAAACCAACTATTCAGTTCCATTCTTTCTATTCTTTATTAGAGTGTTTATATTAGTATGCAAAGGTACACTTTTTTATTTAGAGCAACAAGCATTTGGGAGGAAAATGCCATTGACTTCAAACACAAAAAGCCCCATCAGCCCATTACGCAACTTACAATTATCTCAACGAAAAAATGAGCCGTGACATTGGGAAAGAGAAGAACTGGATCGCATGAAAGAATGTGAGTGTGAAGAAATACCTTCTTCATCTACAGATATTTACAGACAAACAAGAGCCCTGTGCTTATAAGGGTAAAAACGCACGCATGGTTCATCGGTCATCGAACCATTGTTCATGGGCTATTGAAGCATTGTTCGTTGGCCATTGAACAATGGTTCGTTGCAGCACGAAGGAAGGGCATGAGAAGGTTGGGCCAGAGATGAATGACCCGCTCAGCATGCCACATGTGTCAAAAGAAACCGTGCATCAACCCACCAAGGAAGGCTGACGCACGGTTTACTTCATTCTGAAATTGTCGAATTCTCTTTATCTCATCTTTTTTCTTTTACAATCCAAAGAGAATCTTAAGACCTCCATCCACACCACTAAAGCCCATGAATGCCATGGCGAGCAACGATGCTGTGACCAGTGCAATGGGCACGCCCTGAAAAGACTTTGGCACATCTGTGAGGTCCAGTTGCTCGCGAAGACCCGAGAAGAGCACCATTGCCAAGAGGAAGCCCAAGCCTGTGGAAAGCGCATAGACCACACCTTCGAGAAGGTCATAGTCTTTCTGAATGACAAGGATAGCCACACCAAGGATACAGCAATTGGTGGTGATGAGGGGAAGGAACACACCCAGTGCCTGATAGAGTGCAGGCATTGTCTTCTTGAGCACCATCTCAATCATCTGAACCAAAGCAGCAATCACAAGGATGAAGGCTATGGTCTGGAGATATTCGAGACCGAAAGCATCGAGCACATATTTCTGCAAGAGGAATGTGACAATGGTGGCTACCACCAAAACGGCTGTTACTGCCATGCCCATACCTGATGCTGTATCGACTTTCTTAGACACACCCAAGAATGGACAGATGCCGAGGAACTGAGCCAAGACAATGTTATTGACAAAGATGGCTGTGATAATAATAAGAATCAAACTTAATACATAATCCATATTTCAGTCCTCCTTATGCTTTCTTTGTTATCTTGTTAAACAATACGATGAGGTAGCCCAACACGAGGAATGCTCCTGGTGCAAGGACAAACATCAGCATGCCGTAGCTTTCGTCCCAGAGAGGCAGACCAAAGATGTTGCCTGTGCCGAAAAGTTCACGCAAAGCACCAAGGCTGGTGAGGGCAAGGGTGAAGCCTATACCAATTCCCACACCATCGAATATTGCGGACACGGCATTGTTCTTAGCCGCAAAAGACTCCGCACGACCAAGGATGATACAGTTCACCACAATCAGTGGAATGAAGAGACCGAGGCTCTTATCGAGGTCTGGCGCATAAGCCTTGATGACCATCTGAAGCACTGTCACAAGACTGGCAATCACAACGATGTAGGCAGGAATGCGTACTGCATCAGGAATGAGCTTCTTGATGAGAGCAATGATGAAGTTGGAGAGGATGAGCACGCACATAGTGGCGAGCCCCATAGACATGCCATTGAGGGCAGAAGAAGTAGTACCAAGGGTTGGACACATGCCCAAAAGAAGGACGAATGTGGGATTCTCCTTGATGATACCATTCACCAGTATTTTGAGATTATTCATTTTTCTTTTCCTTTCATTTGGAGGTTATTCAATCACTTCGGGTGTTCCCATGTCGGAAGCAGAGAGCACGTCTGCCTCCTCTGCCTTCTTGTCAGCCTCGCCGGCAGGCTGCTGAGCGTTGTCAGAAGTGGCATCGCTGGCATAGAACTTGTCATAGGCATTCTTGACAGCCTTGAGAAAGGCACGGCTTGTGATGGTGGAAGCGGTAATTGCATCGACCTCACCACCATCTTTGCTCACTGTGAAGTTGCTCTTGCCTGGGTTCAGACCTTTGATTTTATCCTGAAACCACTCATCGGCTTTAGCACCAAGCCCCGGGGTCTCTACATGCTCCAGCACAGTGTAGCCAAGGATGTCGCCCTCTGTGTTGAAACCTACAAGCACCTTGAGCGCACCACCAAAACCATTTTCTGTAGTCACAATGGCTTTGCCTAAGACCTGACCAGCAGCATCCTTCACATCATAGGCTGTGAAGGCGTCCACCTCTTGAGGCTCTGACACCTCAATATCGTCGCTACACATCACCTGCTTGATGCCTGCGGCAAGATTCTCCGCATTGATTTTCTCAATCTGAGGAGCCGTGACAGCATTGACTGAAGCAAGCACTCCTGCAGCGACAATGGCAATGACTGTGAGCACCACCAACATATTGGTTAATGAAGATTTTAACTTTTCCATACGCTACTTACTACTTATTTCTTCGCTGGCACTTCGCCAAAACGCTTCGGTTTGAACTTATTGTTGATGAGTGGAGTGAAGGCATTCATGATGAGGATGGCAAATGACATTCCCTCGGGATAAGCACCATAGGCACGGATGACGACTGTCAGGACACCGATTGCCACACCATACACCAACTGACCCTTATGGCTCATAGGAGAGGTCACATAGTCTGTAGCCATAAAGATAGCACCAAGAAGGAGACCGCCACTGAGAAGTTCTGCCAATGGATTGGCATAAACAGGGTCTGCCAAATGGAGCAAGCCCGAGAGCACAACAACTATGGCAAGGATGCTCACAGGAATATGCCAAGTGATGACTTTCTTGACCAAAAGAACGATGAGACCAAGGATGAGCGCAGCCGCACAAACCTCGCCCAGACAACCACCTGTATTTCCCATCAGCATGTCCTGAAAAGAGGGAAGACTCTGCAACTGTGTGACATCACCATCCTTGAAGGCTGTCTTCATGATAGAGAGTGGAGTGGCGCCTGTCTCTGCATCGAGATAAGCACCAAAGCCCTGACCTGCAAGTGGCCATGTGGTCATATCTACAGGAAAAGAGATGAGCAGGAAGGCACGACCTGCAAGAGCAGGGTTGAAGAGGTTGCATCCCAGACCGCCGAAGGTCATCTTCACTACACCAATAGCGAAAAGTGCACCTATCACAATGATCCAAGGCTGGATATTGCTGGGCAAATTGAAAGCCAACAGCACACCAGTGAGTATGGCAGACCCATCACTCACAGTACACTTAGGATTCTTCAGCATGAATCTGTTGATAGCCCACTCGAAGAACACGCACGAAGCCACAGAGATGGCTGTGGTGATGATTGCTCCAATGCCAAAACTGATGATGGAGCAGAGAAAGGCTGGAATGAGTGCTATACACACCCAATACATGTTTCTCTTGACAGAATCACCGCCATGCACATGTGGAGAAAGTGATACTACTAATTTATTAGCCATTTTATATCAGTATTTACTTCTTACTTTTTTGTAAACGAATTATTTCTTTGCTGAATTTTGACGAGCACGGATGTTGCCTATCACGGTCTGCTTACCCACACGAATCAAGTCGAGCAAAGGACGGTTGGAAGGGCAAGTGAACTGACATGAACCACACTCTATGCAACTGGTGATGTCTTCTCCTTCCACCTTTTCCCACATTTTCTTGCCTGAACAAGTGGCAAGAAGATAGGGTTCGAGGCCCATAGGACAAGCACTCACACACTTGGCGCAACGGATGCAGGGCTGAATTTCGCCACGACGAGCCTCCTTGCCACTCATGATGAGCACACCTGATGAGCCTTTGCAGATTGGCACTTCTGTATTGATGAGTGCCTTGCCCATCATTGGACCACCACCTATGACTTTTGACTCGCCTTCTGGAAGACCGCCACATGCCTCTATAAGAAGACTCATTGGAGTGCCCATGCGAGCGAGGAAGTTGCTTGGCTGCTTGAGTTCTTTACCAGTAACAGTGACAACACGCTCAAAGAGTGGCTTGTTCTTCATCACTGCCTCATAGACAGCAAAGGCTGTGCCCACATTCAGAATGATGGCACCTACAGACACTGGAAGGGCTGGAGGAGCAGGAACTTGACGGTGCACCACCGCATCAACCAACTGTTTCTCACCACCTTGCGGGTATTTTGTCTTGAGAGGAACAACCTCTATATTGGGGTGTTCAGCAACACATTTCTCTGTCAGGAGCTTGATAGCGTCGGGCTTGTTTTCCTCTATACCAATAAAACCCTTCGTGACCTGAGCCGCCTTCATCAGCAGTTCCACACCTACGAGAATCTCGTCTGGCTTCTCAAGCATGAGTCGATGGTCGGATGTGAGATAAGGTTCACACTCCACAGCATTGATGATGACCCACTCTGGCTTGAACTGTGGAGGAGGCATGAGTTTCACATGGGTTGGGAAACAAGCACCTCCCATACCAACAATACCTGCATCCTTCACCTTTTCTATAATCTGTTCTGAAGTAAGTTCTGGCTTGTTCTGAATCTTCAGGAGTTCCTCACTACGGTCAATGCTTTCCTCCCATTCGTCACCCTCAACCGTGATATATACAGCAGGTTTCTGATAGCCACTGGCATCTACCACTGTGTCAATCTTCAGTACAGTGCCACTCACTGAGGAGAAGATAGAAGTGGAAAGGGCTTTTTCCGCAGGTTTTCCAATCAGAGTGCCAACCTTCACTTTGTCTCCCTTCTGCACAACAGGAACAGCGGGAGCACCTATGTGCTGCGACATGGGGAACACCGCCACCTTTGGAAGTTCTGCTTTCTTAATTGGCTCAGCGGCAGAAAGTTTGTTCTCCGCTGGATGAACACCACCTTTTCTAAATGTTTTCATCTCTATCCTTTTTATTTAAGTCCAAGCAGAATCAACTGGCTTGGTGCAAGTGGAGCGTCTGTGCGCTTATCTTCAAATTTAACTTCTTTAGCCGCAGGAACAGGATTGCTGATGTCTTTTGGACCAGCCAAAAGAATCTGCTGACTTGGTATCAACGGGGCATCATACCTCAACTCTATAGGCTTCCACTCCTTGGCTGGTTGAGCAGGAGATGCAGAAGTTTCCTTCTGAGCAGCAGGGGTGGCAGAAGCCACAGCAGGTTTGCCAACGGGTTTGGCAACTGGCTTGACAGCACCAGGAATAGGATTGTTGGTGTCTCTACGCTCAATGCCCTTGATGTTGATAAAAGCAATCGCTCCACGAGGACACGCCTCGTAGCATGCGCCACAAAGCACACAAGTCTTTGGATTGATGTAGGCTATGTTATTGACCACATGCACAGCATCACTTCCGCAAGCAGCCTCGCACTTCTTGCAAGCAATGCAAGAACTGGCACATGTCTTCATCGCCACCGCACCCTTGTCTTTGTTCATACAGGTTACCGCATAGGCTTCCTTGGCGTCTCCACTCACCTCTCTCACCTCAATAATGTTGCGAGGACAAGCCTTTTGACATGCACCACAAGCGGTACACTTCTCTGCATCCACCTCTGGCAGTCCTGTTTCCGGATTCATGTGGATAGCATCAAACTGACAGGCATCCACACAGTCACCACACCCCAAACAGCCGTAGGCACATGTCGTCTCACCCATACATGTGGAATGAGCCACACGACAACTCTTCACACCGTCGTAAGTCAATACACGAGGACGTCTTTCACATGTCCCATAGCATCTAACAACAGCAAGTTTGGGAGTAGCCGCAGCCACCTCCATGCCAAGAATGCTTGCAACTGACTGCATGCATGAAGCACCACCCACAGGACAGTTGAGTCCTTCGAGCGAACCTGCGTCAGCGGCTTTCACACAAGCAGCAGCCATGCCGCCACAACCAGGAAAGCCACATCCACCACAGTTAGCACCGGGCAATGCTTCAAGCACTTGACCAATTCGAGCATCCTCTTTCACCGCAAACCGCTTAGAAACCACAAATAGCAACATGGCGAGCATGAAGCCCAGGATTGCCAAAGCAGCCACAGCAATTAGAATTACTTGAAAGTCCATAAAATGATATGTTTGTTAGTTTTTCAATTAATCAAAATTGTTATTAAAAACTTTTAGGCCATAGGTTCTCATCACTCTCCCTCTCTGGCAATCCAGAAGGCAAAGTGCTTGGAAAACTTTTCCCTATATATATATAATGTGTAGAAATAAATAAAAAGCATGAGAGCCATCAGACCTACAGAGAGAAGATCTCCCAACTTCAACCACACCAAGGCTACCAGCAACCATACAACCATCATGACTAAAGGAATGCCAAATGCCAGTGCCACTGCCTGCCTGCCCATGCTCAACGTGCCACACACATTCACATGTTCTCCCACTCGATACTTCTTATCAGCACCCTTCTCAAACACGTCAATGATCTTCTCCTCGCTCTCGCTCTGCGAACACATTGCCTTTGCCTTGCAACTACCACATGCTGACACCTGAAGAATATTCACTCTCACATGGTCTCCCTCTATGGCTTCTATTGTACCAGAATGTTCTATTCTATCTTTCATGCTAAGCGCATTAATGTGATTTTGTCATTTAGTTTGGATTTATTGCATCAATTTGCAAAGTCCAGGTTACAATTCAACATGGCAAATGTAATGATTTTAATCCTACCATAAAAACAAAAACCAAAAAAATACACAAGAAATATGAAAAGATTTCTTTTTTTAGTGTGAAATCAAGAAAAAAGACGTAACTTTGCAGCCGTCATTACGAGATAATGACAGAGTTCACGTCGTCACGAGTTGGCGACACAATCATTAATAATTAAACATTTTTATTGCAAAATGGCAACAAGAATTCGTTTGCAGCGCCACGGCCGTAAGGGCTATGCTTTCTACAGCATCGTTGTCGCTTCAGCACAGGCACCACGAGATGGTCGCTACATTGAGAAGCTTGGTACTTACAATCCAAACACCAATCCTTCAACTATTGATTTGGACTTTGAGCGCGCACTCAAATGGGTGCTCACAGGCGCAGAACCAACAGACACAGTCCGCAACATCCTCTCTTCTGAAGGCGTCTATATGAAGAAGCACCTCCTCGGTGGTGTGAAGAAAGGCGCATTTGACGAGGCTACTGCAGAAACAAAGTTCTCTGCATGGAAGGCTGAGAAGGATGCCAAGACTCAGAAACTTGCCGACAAGAATGCTGCTGCTAAGGCTGCCGAGAACAAGGCACGTCTTGAAGCAGAGAAGAAGGCTAATGAAGCTGTTGCTGCTAAGATTGCTGAGAAGAAGGCTGCTGCACTTGCTGCACAGGCTACTGAAGAAGCACCAGCAGAGGCTGCTGCAGAAGAAGAAGCAGAAGCACCAGCAGAAGCATAATCTTTCAAGATTCGTATGCAAAAAGGGAATGGTCAAAGCCATTCCCTTTTCTTTTTCACACCCCCAGGCTTCTGCAAGCCTTCGATATGCCTTCGAAAAGCCTTCGATAGGAGCATCTGATAATTCCATCACCTATTTCCTTGGTGACATAAAGGAAAGGCAAGAGTGAGATTGAGACAATTGAGACAAGCCTGAAGTGAACCCCAAAACAGCAGACACCTTTTTTCTTTGTTTACTGACTACGCAGTCATTGTCTTTTCCTAAGTAAAACGTGAGTTCGACGTAAGCCCTACGCAATGAGTCTGCTTTTGTCAATGATTTCAATGTTCATTTCCGGCTTCTTAGGCAGCAGGTTATAGGCAATAAGCCCGGCGAACAAGTTTGTGGCG
>Ga0123334_1003245_pt1 | contig 17796 bp, 13 predicted proteins | sample BiotimSIPDNA_FD_89706 | JGI IMG/M metagenome (GOLD analysis project Ga0123334, IMG submission 89706) | Anaerobic biogas reactor microbial communites from Washington, USA - Biogas_R1 time_0 SIP DNA | ecosystem: Engineered > Bioreactor > Anaerobic > Unclassified | place: Washington, USA... | reverse complement strand
CCCGGTTTTCCGCCTTTCAGGATGCCGATCACGCCGGTTCCGCTGCAGGTATGGACTTCGTCCAGATCCAAGGATTCCAGATAGTCTTTCACGATGCCCGAAGTCCGGAATTCCTTGAATCCCAGTTCCGGGTGACGGTGGAAGTCTCTGCGCAGTTCGATGACTTCCGGTCGGATGGCTTCGATTTCTTTTTTGATTTTCATGTGTATCTCCTTTGTATGAGTCCGATGGATTGTCTACGAATCCATAAATCTCGTAATCAGTTTCATCTGCATTTCCATGCCGGTGACCAGCGCGTCTTCGTTGAGCTTGAATTTTGTGTTGTGATTGGGCACATCGGTACCTTTTTCGGGATCGGCCATGCCGATAAAATAGTACATGCCCGGAATGCGTACGGAGAACTCCGCAAAGTCGTCTCCGCCCATCACTGCCACGTCCCGGGTGCGCACGTTGTCGGCTCCCACCACTTCTCCGGCGACCTCCCGGGCCAGTTCAAAGAGCGTATCGTCGTTGGCCAGCAGGGAGTTGCCGCATTTCAGTTCGATCTCGCAGGTGCATCGGCAGAGGTCGCAGGCCTTCGTCACCAGTTCGCGGAACCGTGCGTGGACCTGTTCGTGATCGAAGTGGAGGCAACGGACCGATCCCTGCATTTCCAGTGTATCCGGGATCACGATCTCCTTTTCTCCGGCGTGGATCATCCCCGTGGAGATCACCGTGGGGCGGAAGACATTTTGTTCCAGGCTGTTGAACGTGTCGATGGCCGCTGTCACGTGGGCGGCGGCGGAGATGGGATTGATGCAGAGATGGGGATAACCGCCGTGGCCTCCTTTCCCTCTGATCCGGATGCGAAAATAGTAGCTGGAAGCCATCATGGGGCCCGGAACCATGCTGATGGTTCCGATGGGAGAATTGGATTTGAGATGGCAGCCGAAGACTGCTTCCGGGTTTCCCGCCAATTCCAGTGCTCCGTCATCGATCATCACCTGGGCACCGGCATCCTCCTCGTTGGGCTGGAATAAAAAGACCAGTGTGCCGGGAACCTCTTCCCGATGGGCGGCCCAGATCTTTGCTTCGCCCAGGAGCATGGCGGTGTGTCCGTCATGGCCGCAGGCATGGGCGATCCCGGGTGTTTCCGATGAAAACGGTTCTCCGCTTTCTTCGATGAGCGGCAGTGCGTCGATGTCGGCCCGCATCATCACGGTCTTGCCGGGCAGACCGCCCCGCAGGATCCCGATCACGCCGGTGCCGCTGCAGCTGTGCACCTCGTCGAGCTCCAGCGCGGTGAGATAGTCCCGAATGATCTTCGAGGTCCGGAATTCCTGAAATCCCAGCTCCGGATGCCGGTGGAGATCCCGGCGCAGCCCGATCACTTCCTGTTCGACGGCATTGACTTCTTTTCTGATATCCATGGCCCCTCCTGTTGCGTGTTCAAAGAAAACTTGCTTCCATGTTATCATGAGACGGGTGCGGGAGCAACAGATCCTTGCGCCGGCGGGTTGACAAATCTGTACTCGAGTGCTACGATTACCGTACAAATGAATATAGCTCATCGAGAGTGGCAGAGGGAATAGGCCCTGCGAAGCCCGGCAACCTGGAATCGAAAGACCGTAAAATGATACGGTGCTGCGATAACAAGGTGCTACGTCCTACAGAGAGATCTGAAAGATGAGGAATGTATCTGTACAATACCTCTTCTTTGCGAAGAGGTTTTTCTATAAGATACCCACAAGGAGGAAACAGAAATGGGAAAGAAATTATTTACATCGGAATCCGTTACAGAGGGGCATCCCGATAAATTGTGCGATCAAATATCCGATGCGGTCCTGGATGCGGCGTTTGCCCAGGATCCGCTGAGCCGCGTGGCGTGCGAGACCACCGTTACGACGGGTCTTTGCCTTGTGATGGGCGAGATCACCACGGAAGGATTCATCGACTTCCAGGAAGTGGCACGGAACGTGATCCGGGACGTGGGCTATACGAAATCCGAGTACGGATTCGACAGTTTTTCCTGCGGTGTGATCGTTGCGATCCACCAGCAATCTGCCGATATCGCCTTGGGCGTGGACCGGGCACTGGAGTACAAAGAAGGGACGTTGACGGAAGACGAAGGGTTCGACACCATCGGCGCCGGAGACCAGGGTTTGATGTTCGGCTACGCTTGCAACGAAACCCCGGAACTGATGCCGATGCCCATCTCCCTGGCGCACCGTCTTGCTCTGCGGCTGACCGAAGTGCGCAAGAGTGGGATCCTGACCTATCTGCGGCCGGACGGAAAGACCCAGGTGACAGTAGAATACGATGACGAAGGCCGGGTCGCCCGGGTGGACACCGTTGTGGTGTCGGCGCAGCACGATCCCGACGTGACGCAGGAGCAAATTCGAACAGACATCATCCGGGAAGTGATCCGGCCGGTGGTGCCGGAGGCCTTGCTGGATGAGCAAACGAAATACTATGTGAATCCTACGGGCCGCTTTGTCACAGGCGGTCCCCACGGGGATTCCGGTCTCACCGGAAGAAAGATCATCGTGGATACCTACGGTGGATACGCCAGGCACGGGGGCGGCGCTTACTCGGGGAAGGACCCTACAAAGGTCGATCGTTCCGCTTCCTACGCCGCCCGCTATGCCGCCAAAAACGTGGTGGCGGCCGGCCTGGCAGACCAATGCGAGATCGAACTGGCCTATGCCATCGGCATCGCCCGGCCCATCTCCGTGCTTGTGGATACCCACGGAACCGGCAAACTGGCCGATGACAAGCTGGCGGAACTGGTGATGAAGCACTTCGATTTTCGCCCGGCCGCCATCATCCGGGATCTGGATCTGAGACGTCCGATCTATCGTCAGACAGCGGCCTACGGCCACTTCGGCCGAAGGGATATCGATTTGCCCTGGGAAAAGACGGACAAGGCGGAGGCGCTCAAAAAAGACGCACAAGTGTAGTGTGATATGATATAATATATGCCATGTAAAATGGCATTCAAGGGAGGTTCTGCCATTGGCCGGGCCTCCTGTTCTTAGGAGGCAATCTATGGGTTTAAAAGTAGCGAAATTCGGCGGCAGCTCCGTGGCGGACGTCATCCAATTCAAGAAAGTCAGAAGCATCGTCCAAGCCGACCCCACGCGTAAGATCGTGGTGGTATCGGCGCCGGGAAAACGGTATCCGAACGATACGAAGCTGACGGATCTGCTGTACCTGTGCCAGACGCACGTAGAGCACAACCTTCCCTGGGACCAGCTGTTCCAGGTGGTGAGCGACCGCTTTACGGCCATGGCGCTCAGCCTGGGCCTCCACAGCGAGCAACTGGATCTGGAACCGGAATTCGAAACGATCCGTAAAGACCTGAACGGCGGTGCCGGAGCCGGTTACATCGCCAGCAGGGGAGAATACTTGAACGGCTTGCTCATGGCTCGCTTCCTTGGATTTGAGTTCATGGACGCTGCAGGGCTGCTGCTCTTCGACGAACGGGGCCACTTTCTGCCGGACGAGACGGACCAAGCGCTGAGAGATGCGCTGGGAAACTGCGAAGGCGTCGTGATCCCGGGATTTTACGGAAGTACACCCGGCGGCCGAATCAAAACGTTCAGCCGGGGCGGGTCTGATATCACGGGATCGGTGATCGCCAGGGCGATGCACGCAGACGTCTACGAAAACTGGACGGATGTTCACGGATTTCTCGTAGCGGATCCCCGGATCGTCAAGGATCCCCAGCCTATCGACTACATCACTTACCAGGAACTCCGGGAACTTTCATATATGGGCGCCAGCGTGCTGCACGAGGACGCGATTTTCCCGGTGCGGGAGACGAATATTCCCATCAACATCCGCAATACCAACGCCGCGGACCATCCGGGCACTACGATTCTGGCCGACGTGCCCCGGGATCCGGACAAGATCGTCACCGGTATCGCAGGAAGCAAGGATTTTACGGTCATTGCCCTGTACAAGCACATGATGAACAAGGAAAGAGGCTTTGTGCGTCGTCTCTTCGGCATTCTGGAAGATTACGACCTGGGATTCGAGCACCTGCCCACAGGGATCGACACCATGTCCCTGGTTCTGTCCAACGAGAAGATCGCGGATCGGCTTCCGGACATCGTGGCGGATATCGAAAAGAAACTGGAGCCCGACAACATCGAGGTGAACGACGACATTGCGCTGATCGCTACGGTGGGCCGGGGGATGTCCAGCCGGAAGGGCGTTTCCGCAGCTCTCTTTACCGCATTGGCCGAAGCGGACATCAACGTTCGCCTGATCGACCAGGGCAGCAGCGAAATGAATATCATCGTGGGTGTGCTCAATCAGGATTTCGAAAAAGCGATACGGGCGATTTACGAAGCGTTCATTGGAGGCAGGAAATGACGGACAAATTTATCGCAGATCTGCACAAAGGGCACGAATTGAACATGCTGGCCAAGACCGAAGAGATGCTGGCGGCGTATGACGACGTGATCGATCTGTCCGTGGGCGATCCGGATATGACAACGCCGGCGCCCATCATCGAGGCGGCATACCGGGATTCCCTGGCAGGTCATACGCATTACACGGCTTTTCGGGGAGATCCGGCGCTTCGTGCCCAGATCGTTGCATACTACAAGGAAGAATACGATGTGGACATTGCCGACGAGGAAGTTTTTGTGGTGACCTCGGCCAATATGGGCATGTTCGTTGCGCTGTTTACCTGTCTGAATCCCGGTGACGAAGTGCTGATCCCGGATCCCTGCTTTCCGGTCTACATGGACCAGATCCGTTTCTGTCGGGCTCGTGCTGTCCCTGTGCCGACGTACGAAGAAGAGCGATTTCGCTTCAATCCTGCCCGGGCGCGGGAATTCGTGACGGAGAAGACAAAGGCGCTGATCATCAACACGCCGTGCAATCCCACCGGCGCCTGTATGAACCTGAGCGATATGCGGGAGATCGCCGATTTTGCCAGGGAATTCGATCTTCTGGTGATCGCCGATGATATCTACACGAGCATGAGTTATCAGGAGCCGTTCGTGCCGATCATCTCGCTGCCGGGCATGAAGGAGCGCACCATCACCATCAACAGCACGTCCAAGAACTTCGTGATGACCGGATATCGGCTGGGCTGGAACATTGCACCGGCTTATCTGGCCGACGCCATGCGCAAGACCAACGATCTGATGGTCTTTACGGCGCCGGCGCCTTCTCAGCGGGCTGCACTGTATGCGCTGGCGCACAGGCATGAGCTGATGCCGGCGGTGATGGACGAGTTCAGGGAACGGGTATGCAAAACAGCGGAACGGATCAACGCCATCCCTCGTTTGTCGGTGCTTCCGCCCATGGGGACATTTTATCTGTTTGTGAACATCAAGGAAACGGGACTCTCTTCGGAAGAGTTTGTCTACCAAGTATTGGAAAAAGCCCATGTGCTGCTGATGCCGGGGACGGCTTTCGGCGCGGCCGGAGAAGGGTATGTGCGGATCGCCTGCACCCGAAGCGTCGAAGAGCTGACCAAGGCGACGGAACGGATCCAAAGCGCCGGTCTGTAGGGGAGAACCGGGAGCGAACAGGAAAGGACGCATATGGGATTTTTAGAGAAAGTATTTGGAGACTGGAACACCAAGGAAATCAAGAGAATAGAGAAGATCGCGGACCGGATCGAGGTGCTGGATCAGGAGATGCAGCAGCTGAGCGACGAGGCGCTCCGCGGCAAGACTGATGGGTTCAAAGCGCGTCTTGCCGGCGGCGAAAGCCTGGACGATATCCTGCCCGAGGCGTTCGCCGTGTGCCGCGAAGCGGCATGGCGGAGCCTGGGCATGAAACACTTCCGGGTTCAGCTCATCGGCGGCGTCGTCCTCCACGAAGGCAATATCGCCGAAATGAAAACCGGCGAAGGCAAGACCCTGGTCGCCACCCTGCCGGTCTATTTGAATGCGCTGGCCGGCCGGGGCGTCCACGTGGTGACCGTGAATGATTATCTGGCCAAACGGGACATGGAATGGATGGGAAAACTCTATTCGTTTCTGGGACTTTCCGTGGGCTGCGTGATCCACGGCATCAGTACCGAAGAACGCAGAAAAGCGTATTTGGCCGACGTCACCTACGGAACGAACAACGAGTTCGGGTTCGATTACCTGCGGGACAACATGGTCATCTACAAAGAGGATCAAATGCAGCGCCCGCTGAACTACGCCATCGTGGACGAGGTGGACTCCATTCTCATCGACGAAGCCCGAACACCGCTGATCATTTCGGGACAGGGCGCCAAATCCACAGACCTGTACAAGATGGCCGACCGCTTCGTTCGCACACTGCGGATCGAAGAAGATTATACCGTCGAAGAAAAGGATAAATCCGTGGCACTCACCGAAGAAGGGGTGGGCAAGTGCGAAAAATATTTCAGCATCGACAACTTCTCGGATCCGGAGAACATGGAGATCAACCACCACGTGCTGATCGCCCTCAAAGCCCACAGTCTGATGAAACGGGATGTGGATTATATCGAAAAAGAGGGAGAAATCGTCATCGTGGACGAATTTACCGGACGCCTGATGTTCGGCCGGCGGTACAGCGACGGACTCCACCAGGCCATCGAAGCGAAGGAAGGTATCGAAGTCCGTAGAGAATCCAAGACCCTGGCGACCATCACGCTGCAGAATTATTTCCGCATGTATCAGAAGTTGGCCGGCATGACGGGTACCGCCAAGACCGAAGAGATGGAATTTACCGACATCTACAACATGCAGGTGGTGGTGATCCCCACCAACAAACCCATCGCCCGGACGGACCACGAAGATTCGATCTATACCGGGTTCAAAGGAAAGCTTTCGGCGATCATCGAGGAAATCGTGGAACGCCACGAGACGGGACAGCCCATCCTGGTGGGCACCATTTCCATCGAGAAGTCCGAAATGATCAGCGAATTGCTGAAAAAGCGCGGTGTCCGCCACAATGTGCTGAATGCCAAGCAGCATCAGCGAGAAGCCGAGATCATCGCCGAGGCCGGACGTCTGAATGCGGTGACCATCGCCACGAACATGGCCGGCCGCGGTACGGATATCATCCTGGGCGGCAATCCGGACTTTGAAGCGAAAAAGGAAATGAGGAAGCTGGGCTACGAAGAAGAGGCCGTTTCGTTTGCAGCCAGTTTCGTTCCGCTGCAGGAGAAGGCGTTGCTGGAAGCCAGAAAAACCTACAACGATCTGTTGCATCGCTTTACGGAGGAACGAAAAAGCGAGCAGGAGCAAGTCCGGAGACTCGGCGGGCTCCACATCATCGGCACGGAACGCCATGAAGCCCGAAGGATCGACAATCAGCTCCGGGGCCGTTCCGGCCGCCAGGGGGATCCGGGGTCCACGCAGTTTTTCATCGGCATGGACGACGATTTGATGCGGTTGTTCGGCGGCGAAAAAATGCAGAATATCATTGGGAAACTGGGGGTGGAAGAAGATGAGGCCATTGAAGCCGGACTGCTGACCAAATCGATCGAAGGCGCACAGAAAAAAGTGGAAGGCCGAAATTACGGCATCCGAAAATATGTGCTGCAGTACGATGACGTGATGAACCGTCAGCGCAGCATCATCTACAGTCAACGGAACAAAGTGCTCATGGGCGAAGATCTGCGGGAGCATATCCTGTCCATGATGCAGGATCACGCCGACGAACTGGCCGATTTCGCATCCGCCGTTTCCAAATATCCGGAGGAATGGGATTTTGAGGATTTGAACCGGAAGCTCAAGAGCGTATCCCAAAGTCTGCCCGAACTGCATTACACCGAAGAGCAACTTCAGGTCCTGGACCGTGGGATCCTGGCTTCGGATATCATGGACCTTTTCGACACTGCGTACCGGGCAAAGGAAGAAGAGATCGGCGCGGAGCGGATGAGAGAACTGGAACGCATGATCCTGCTTCGTATCGTGGACAACAAGTGGATGGACCACATCGATGCCATGGACCAGCTGAAGACCGGCATCGGCCTGCGTTCCCTGGGGCAGCAGGACCCGGCAGCCGCCTATGCCAACGAAGGATTTGACATGTTCGAATACATGATCAAATCCATCAACGATGAAATGATCCGGTTTTGCTTCAATGTGACGGTACAGACCCGGTCCCAGCGCAGAGAGATTCTGGGCAGCGGCGCCGCCCGTAAAGACGAAGTCATCTCCGCGCTGCAGGAAGGGAAGCAATCTCCTCCGCAGGCCGGTTCTCCGGTATATACGGTCAGCGGCGGACTCCACGGAGTTGATTCCAACAGCACGGCGGCACCGCCCAAGCCCGTGCAGCAGGCAAAGCCGCAGCCCGTCAAAGTAGATAAGAAGCCGGGCCGGAACGACCCCTGCCCCTGCGGCAGCGGAAAGAAATACAAGAATTGCTGCGGCAGAAACTGATCCGCAATCACCCGCGGAAGATCATGATCGAGAGGTAGAGACATGTTGATGATCGAAACGATAAAAGCCAATCTGATTCAGGACCGTGAGGCCCTGGCCAAGCTCGGAGAGTCTCTTTGACAAGGCGGCATTGGAAAGCAAACTGGAAGACCTCACCGTAGAGACGGAGATCCCCGGATTTTGGGATGATCCGCAACTTGCACAGAAGGTGATGAAGGAAAAGAAGCGCATTGAGAACAAACTGGGCGAATATGCGGAAACAGAAAGGCTTCTCTCGGACGTAGAGACTTTGATCGAGATGGCGGAGGAATCCGGCGACGAAGAGCTGGGACGGGAGGCAGAGGAAACGCATCAGCGGTTTCTTGAAAAAGTGGAAGCGCTCACACTGGAAGCCTTGTTGACCGAGGAATACGATCTAAACAATGCGATTTTCTCCATTCATCCGGGTTCCGGCGGGCTGGATGCCCAGGATTGGGCGGAAATGCTGCTGCGCATGTATACCCGTTGGGCGGAAGGGAAAGACTATCAAGTAACTTACATCGATTTCCAACGGGACACGGAAGGCGGCATCAAGAATGTGACGCTGTTGATCCGGGGAGACAATGCCTACGGGTATCTGAAGACGGAGCGGGGCGTGCACCGGCTGGTACGAATCTCGCCCTTCGACACCGCCGGCAGGCGTCACACCTCCTTTGCCTCCGTGGATGTGACACCGGAGCTTTCCGAAGACACTGCGGTGGAAATCTCTTCGGACGACCTTCGGATCGATACGTACCGGTCTTCCGGGGCCGGCGGCCAGCATGTCAACAAAACCGATTCCGCCGTGCGCATCACCCATTTGCCTACGAACATCGTGGTCAGCTGTCAAAATGAGCGCTCGCAGCACCAGAACAAAGAATATGCCATGCGGATGCTGTATGCAAAGCTCTACGAACTGGCCAAACAGGAAAACAAAGACAGAATCTCGGAATTGACAGGAGACTACAGCCAGATCACCTGGGGAAACCAGATCCGATCCTATGTATTTCAGCCATACACGCTGGTCAAAGATCACCGCACAGGCGTGGAAACCGGTAACGTGCAAAGCGTCATGGACGGAGATTTGGATCCGTTCATCAACGCATCCCTTAACGCCCTCAGGAGAGGAGAGTAGGTATGGATCAAGATCTGGAAAGAAAACGCCGATTTCTCATCAACGCAGCCTATTATGCCCTGATCCTCATTGGAATCTACGTGGCATTCCGCTACGTGATCTACGCCGTCACGCCTTTCATCATCGCCGCGCTGATCACCTTTATGCTCAAAAGGCCCATCGACGGCCTTTCCTGCTCCTTCAATCTGCCCCGCAGGGGGACAGCGGGAATTGTCGTATTGCTTTTTTACATCGTGTTGAGCATTTCGATGACCTGGGCGTTCACCCATTTGCTTTGGGCCGTCTTCAACTGGCTGGCCGAAATCCCCTCGCATTACAGAGACTCCCTTGAACCGGCCATCGAAAACATTCTGAACTGGTATGAGACCCGAGCGGAAAGTCTGACGCCAAACCGGCTGGAATACATCGATCGGCTGTCGGACGATATTTTGGCCAAGACTTCGGAGATCATCATCTACGTATCCGAGCAGGCGGTCAAAATGGCCCAGAATCTGGCATTCAGCATCCCGAAATTCGTGATCGGCGCAGTGTTCTGCATCGTGGCCACCGTGTTTATGTCTCTGGATTTCCCTTCGATCAAGCATTTTATTTTGGAACAGTTTTCCTACGACCATCAGTGTATCCTGCTGGAATCCAAAAAATACGTGGTCCAGACCTTCGGAAAGATCATCACATCCTATGCGGCGATCATGTTCATCACCATGACGGAACTGTATGTGGGCTTTATGGCCATCGGCGTGGAAGACGCTATGGTCATGTCCCTGCTCATCGCCATGTTCGATATTCTTCCGGCTCTGGGCACCGGAGGCATCATGATCCCCTGGGTGATCATCGAAATCATCAATCAGAATTACACGTTTGCCGTCCAGCTGTTTATCGTGTATGCCATCGTTACGATCATACGGAATTTCCTGGAACCCAAGATCGTAGGCGATTCCATCGGACTGCATCCGGTGATCATGCTCATGAGCATTTTCCTAGGCGTCTCCATATTCGGACCTTTGGGCATCCTGATCATGCCCTTTATGCTTATCGTGATCAAACGGCTCAACGACACCGGCCGGATCCACGTGTTCAACAGCTCCTATGCTCTGGAGGTGGAGGAACCCGGATTCTTTGAGCTGAAACGGCGGGGGAAACTGAAAAAGCAGGCCAGGCGGAAAAAGGAAGAAGAAGAGCGAATCGCATGCGAGAACAGAGTCGAAGCCGCCAGAAAGCGCCGGGAAGACAAACGTTCCGCAACGAAGAGAAAAGACGATCAGGATCTACCGAAAAAAACCGAAAGCGAAGAAGAATGAAGCAGAAATACAAGGCCGTGCTGTTCGATTTTGACGGCACCATCATGAACACCAACGACATCATCATCCAATCCTGGCAGCACACCTTCCGCACCGTGGAAGGTGCGGAACGGCCGATTTCCGCCATTACGCCCACCTTCGGAGAACCCTTGAATCTGACCATGGCAAAGCTGTTTCCCGGTCGGGATACCGAAGAGATGGTGAACACGTATCGAGAATACCAGCGGAAGGTCTATAAAGAAAAAATTCATATGTTTCCCGGCATACCGGAGTTGATCGCCGAACTGAAGCACAAGGGGTATCTCATGGGCATTGTCACGTCACGCCTGTGGGAATCCACAACCCAGGGTCTGTACAAATTCGACATTGCGCACCTGTTCGATGCCGTGGTATCCGCAGAAGATACGACGGTGCACAAGCCCGACCCGACACCCTGCCGGATCTGCCTGGAAAAACTCGGGTTGAACCCTCACGAAGCCTTGTTCGTGGGAGACAGCAAGTTCGATGTGCTCTGCGCCAGGAATGCCGGTGTCCAATCCGTGCTGGTCGGCTGGAGCATCTGTGTCACAGAGGAACAGAAAGAGGGTCTTTACAAGCCGGACCACTTTATCGAAAGGCCGGAAGAACTGTTGGAAATCCTGTAAGGAGAGACGATTCGGGCACAATGGATGGAAGAAATTTCCTTGACAAAAACGCGTGATGCGATACACTTATAGGACAAGAGAGTCGGGAAACAGATGCAGCGATGAGACGATAGTCGTTCCCGAAAGTGTTTCCCGAAAGGCCGGGCCCGGTGCGGGCGTTTTAGGGGAACATTTTTATTTGGCAGGGCACAGAAGTTGCCTTGCTTTGCTCCGGAACGACAGAAGTTGAAGAAAGATTAAACGCCCTCCGAGCCGAACAAGCAGGTTTGAGGGTGTTTTAATTTCTCCCGGAAGACCCGGCTGCACTGTAAAGGAGGAACGATCCATGCGAAATACCATGAAAAAAACATTGACTTTGGCCATGGCAGCCGTCCTCATATTAGCGACGGGTTGCGGAGGCGGAACGGGGTCAGGCGGGGGTGCCATTCCCCCCAGAATCGGCATTCTGAGCGACTCGGCGCACCCTGCCTCCGAAGAGATCGTAACAGGATTTATTCTGGCGATTTCGGAAAGCGGCTATATCAGCAATCAAACAGTGATCTTTGTGGAAAACGACGCGGAGGGTCAATCCGCCATGTACGAAGAGATCGCGCAACAGTACGTGGCGGACGAGATGGATCTGGTGATGGCAGTGGGCCCCGATGGGACCCGGGCGGCCGCAGCAACGGTATCCGATGTGCCGGTCCTGGGCGCCGCCGTTCCGGATTATGTGGCTGCCGGCCTGATCACGTCCGAACAGGCGCCCGGCGGAAACGTTTCCGGTACGACGGATATGAATCCTGTGGAAGCCCAGATCAGTCTATTGAAAACACTGATGCCCGCCGTTGCTTCCGCCGGGATCCTCTATACGGAAGGGGAGGCGTATTCGGCATTGCAAGCCGAGCACTTCAGAAGGGCCGCGGGAGAAGCCGGACTGGAACCCATCGAAGCACCGGTGGAAAACGTCGGCGATATCGACGGGATCCTGGAGGAGATCCTGTCCTCGTGTGATGCGCTTTATATTCCGGAAGACGAACAGCTTCTGTCGGTTACAGACAAAGTGTACGGAGCGGCTGCGCAAGCCGGTATTCCCGTGATCGTCAGTTCGAAAGCAATGGTGGAAAGCGGCGGATTGGCCACCGCTGCGATCGACTATCCCGGCCTGGGGTATCAGACCGGGTTGATGGCTGTGGAAATCTTTAAAGAGGGTGCGGATCCCGCCTCCATGCCGATCCGGTCTTCCGCCGAATTCTTGTACCACATCAACGGAACAGTCGCCGAAGCCTTGGGCATCGACATTCCCTCCGAACTTGCAACTTCTGTGATCTGAGAAGCAAGAATAAGCAAATCAACAAAAAGCAAAGAGACGGCTTACTCAGCCGTCTCTTTGCGTAACTGATATTAATAATCTTTTGGATTTTATATCAATTCGACATTGGTCGCTTGGGGCCCTTTGGCTCCGTCACTGATCTCGAAGCTGACTTCTTCGCCGTCTTCGAGGAACAGCTGACCATCCCTCTTGGGAACTCCGGTCAGTCCGGAGAAATGAACGAACACATCGTCGCCGTCTTCTCTTTCGATGAAACCGTACCCTTTGGCTCTGTTAAACCATTTTACTTTACCTGTCATTGTTCTTACCTGCTTTCTGCATGTTCTGTAAAAAACCCGATGCTCACGCAATTTCGAGCATAGGACTCACATTGGTGTTACAATATCACATATATTGCAAAAAGTACACTTTTTTTTAAAAAAGACGAAATTATTTTTCATTGCAAGCGATTGAGCCTTGTGATAATATGTAATCCGGTTCGCAATACAACAGCCTACATGCTACTGTGGCTCAGTCGGTAGAGCAGCTGATTCGTAATCAGCAGGTCAGCGGTTCGAATCCGCTCAGTAGCTCCAGGAAAGCCCTGTGATCGTCAAGATCACAGGGCTTTCTGTTTTCTCCACAGCCGTGCGTATTGATTTTACATGGTTTGATGATAAACTGATCCATAAGAGCAAAGACTGATGTTGCAGAGTACAAGGAGGAATTTATGCCTTTTACCATTGTCCGCCAAGACATTACAAAGATGAAGACAGACGCTATCGTCAATGCGGCGAATACCCAGCTCGCTATGGGCGGCGGCGTCTGCGGGGCCATATTCAGCGCGGCCGGTGTCCGGGAATTGGAGGCCGCCTGCCGGAAGCTGGCCCCGATCCGGACCGGAGAGGCCGTTATAACGCCGGGCTTTGGATTACCGGCCAAGTTTATCATCCATGCAGCGGGCCCGGTATATTGCCCGGAGCATAGGCAAGAAAGTGAAAAGCTCCTGCGTTCTGCTTATACTTCAGCCCTTCGCCTCGCTGTAGACAACCACTGCGAAAGCGTGGCTTTTCCTCTGATATCAAGCGGGATCTACGGATACCCCAAGGCGGAGGCCTTGCAGGCCGCAACGTCGGCGATTCGGGTTTTTCTCGAAGATCACGACCTGGACGTGTACCTTGCGGTCTTCGATAAAACTGCCTATGCTGTGAGCCGCGAGCTGCTGGGGGATGTGCAGAGCTATCTCGATGAACACTATGCCCAAGAGCGCGAAGACAGCCCGCGCCGGCTGCTTCAGGTGGAAGAGGAATATCTTCTGGAGTCTGCGGCGCCCTGCAAGCGTCCGGAGATTTTTATTCCGGAGCTCGACGAACCCTTCTCCGCAACGCTGCTGCGCCTGATCGATGCCAAAGGAAAAAGCGATGTGGAAGTCTACAAGCGAGCGAATCTGGACCGCAAGTTGTTTTCCAAGATCAGAGCAGGAAAAGGCTACATGCCGGGCAAGCGGACCATAGTGGCTCTTGCCGTGGCCCTGGAGCTGTCCTTGGGAGAGACTGAAGATTTGCTGAAACGGGCCGGGTATGCATTGTCTCCCAGCCAGAAGTTCGACGTGATCGTTGAGTATTTCATCGTCAATGGGCAATACGATATCTTTGGGATCAACGAAGTGCTGTTTCAATACGACCAGCCCCTGCTGGGCGGTTTCTAACCGGTAAATTGTCGCTTTGAAAGCGACCCGAGGCTTTGGACAACTTGCTATCTTAAAGGCACAAGAGCGCAAAGGAGGACAAAGCAATGAAAAAGGGTTTGACAGAGTTGGTATTCATACTCGACAAGAGCGGTTCGATGAGCGGGTTGGAGCGGGATACGATCGGTGGTTACAACACGATGCTCGAAAAGCAGAAGGCTGCCGAGGGAGAATGCCGTATTACGACGGTTTTATTTGACAATGGTTATGAGCTGCTTCACGACCGGATCGATATCCGGGCAGTGGATCCCATCACGGACAACGAGTATGCAGTCGGGGGTTCAACAGCCCTATTGGATGCCGTAGGCAGGACCATTCATAAGATCGGCAATGTCCAGAAGCATACTGCGGAAGGATACCGAGCCGAAAAAGTGCTGTTCGTCATCATTACGGACGGAGAAGAGAACGCAAGCCGGGAGTATTCCGCGGAGAAAGTAAGGGCGCAGATCGAACGGCAAAAGGAAAAGTATGGCTGGGAATTTATTTTCCTTGGCGCGAACATCGATGCGGTGGCGGCGGCCGGCAGATTTGGGATCAGCGCCGACAGGGCCCAGACCTATCATGCAGACAGCCAGGGGGTAGCGCTGAATTTTGATGCAGTCGGAGAAGCTGTGTCTTCGTTTCGAATGTGCGCTGCTGTGCCGGAAGACTGGAGCGACAAGATCCGGAAGGATTATGATAAGCGCACGGAACGATGATCCGGGTGATATTTCCGGGCTCATCCGGCCGCGCCGATCCGTCCGAATCGATCTCCAGATAGATCTCCTGAGGATATCCGGAAGGGTCCAATCCCTTTTGATCCATGTAGTTGATCAACGCTTCGTAGGCTTTCCACAGATCATAATAACTGCCCCGGTAATTGACGGTGATCGCAAAGCCGGAGGGATAGCGCACCGCCTCAGGCGGCGCGTTATCTTTGTCTACGGGCAGGCAGGCCCTGACCGTAAAATCCTTGACCGGAAATTCACCCTGCAACAGCCTTTCATCGGGGTACTCACAGAATTCGGGCCAGGCGCGGCTGATCGGAACGCCGTTTCTGATGAGCTCCTCATAAAATGCGCCGATCGAAAGGATCGCATGATCTCCGTCTTTGGCCTGGATGGTCCGGCACAGGCAAAGGCGCTCGGGCAACTCCATCTCATGTACGGTCAGGTCGCCTGTTTCTGTACTGTGGATCTGAAGATTTTCGATGGCCCGGGTAAGCCGGTTCCGCCGTTCCTTAAGCTCGGTAATCTTTTTTATCGGATGTATGCTGCTGTCCATGTAATCTCTGATCTCTCGCAATGACAATCCCGCTTCTTTCAGCCCCAAAACCTTGCGAAGTCGGAGAAGGTTTTCCAAGCTGTAATATCGGTATCCGGAGATCGGGTCAGTGTGTGCGGGGTGTAAAAGGGATTTTGTCTCATAAAACCGTAGCGTGTCGATGCTTACGCCACAGGCTGAAGCGATCTCGCCGATGGAAAACAATCCCCGGGGTTTGGCCATGATACTATCCCTCCGATATGAAAGCAAACACTTGACTCTCGAGTTAACTCTAGGTGTATTTTTATAGTAGCACTTTGTATGTGTGACCGCAAGGTGTGTGTTTGCAGGCCGGTCGGATCGGAGTGAAAATAGGAGAACAAGAGTGATGAGACGGAAAACTATAATGATACTGCTTATGACATGTATGGTGTTCTCCCTGTTGCCTGTCGGTGCTTATGCCGTGGGCGGGAGCCCCTTTGACGGCGGCACCGGCGCCAATGCAGGCAATGCCTATCTGATTTCCACTGAAGCGCAGCTGCGAATCCTTGCGGGCCTGGTGAACGCAGGCGATATCAGCTACAATGATAAATACTACAGGCTGACTTCAGACCTGTCGCTGAGCAGTCCCTGGACGCCCATCGGAAATTCCGGAAACGGATTCAAGGGACATTTCGATGGAGGCGGACACATCATGTCGGATCTCACCATCGCTGGAGCCAACGAGCTCGGTCTGTTTGGATGGACGGATGCGGGAAGCACCGTTGAGAATATCGTGCTTGAGGATGTTTCCATCATTGGCGGTACCAATATCGGGGGTGTGGTCGGAAGAGCCTATGGCACCGTTTCGGGCTGTACCGTCTCCGGGACGATTTCCGGCGATAACATCTACTGCGGCGGCATCACCGGCGCCTCCGAGGCGAGCATCACCGACTGCCATACCGATTGCAGCGTATCGGGATTGGGGAGGGTCGGCGGCATCACCGGCTATCTTTTTAGCACCAGCGCGCAGCGAAGAAGTATTTTGCGATGCTCTTCCGCAGGAACGATCACCGGACCCAGTGATCAGGATGTGGGGGGGATCGCAGGGTTTATTTCGCCTTGGAGCACAGTTTCCAACTGTTATGTCACTGGAGATGTATCCGGTAAAACTTACGTCGGGGGCATCGTGGGACAAAAAATGGGATGGATATCCAATTGTTATGCCACCGGTACCATCAGCGGGGAATACACTGTCGGGGGACTTGTCGGGTATGCAGGCAACAGCGCCCCGGCCAACTGTGTGTCCCTGAATGCTTCCGTGACCGTCACAGGCGGCTCGGTAGGACGGGCCGTTGGAGCCCTTGGCAGTGCTGCTGGCGCTGATATGCTGTCCTTTACGGGCATGGCCGGCGGCGTTTTTACGGATGCGCGCGGCACGACCACGAAAAACGGGGGAGATCTGGGCTGTCTGGATATCACAGCGGAAATGAACAGCAGGTTCGGCGGCAATGCTGCCATCGCCGTGAATCCCTGGTCAAACTGCGATTATTCTTCTTTGCCCGGTCTTTCCGGCGCTGCAACAAGGCCGGCGCACCTCTATGCCACTGTGGTCTATGACGTCAATGGCGGCGGCACGGTGGCTCCTCTCAGCGCGCCGGTGGAAGCCGACGGCAAGCTGAGCAGTCTGCCGGAACCGGTCCGGGCCGGTTACACCTTCAATGGCTGGTATCCTGTCGCCGACGGCAGCGGCGCCATCGTCACTGTCGAGACGGTTTTTACGAGCAATACGCCGGTTTATGCCGCATGGACGCCCGTGCCTGCTCGTCGCAAACGAACGCCATCTCGCACCATAACGGTCACCGAGACCCGCAGCAGCGTATTTGAAAGCGCACCCGCTCCGATCCGGGCGGAAGCCAATATGACGAATGCATTTTCCAGCTCTGTGGAGGTAAAGGTCACAGATACGGATGAAAGCGCTTCGGGTTTTGGCTTCGGGATCGGCAACCGTGTATATCCCTTCGATATTTCTCTGTACATCAAGGGCACAAATATGAAAACAGAGCCGAAAGACGGCTATGCTGTAACGATCTCTCT
>Ga0123334_1003243_pt1 | contig 17804 bp, 17 predicted proteins | sample BiotimSIPDNA_FD_89706 | JGI IMG/M metagenome (GOLD analysis project Ga0123334, IMG submission 89706) | Anaerobic biogas reactor microbial communites from Washington, USA - Biogas_R1 time_0 SIP DNA | ecosystem: Engineered > Bioreactor > Anaerobic > Unclassified | place: Washington, USA... | reverse complement strand
TTTCATTTAATCAGACCCTTTAGGTGATTTTGGTTGCAGGTATAAACTCCCGGAAGAGTCAATGCTGGCTAAAAATACTTGTTCCCAAGTTTGGAGGCCAAATTTTTTTAATTCCTCAAGAAGCCAATCTTGGGAAAGGTTCAACCGGGAAAGGTTTTTTACTTTAAGGACTCCATCGACTATTAAGGTACTTGGCAGTCCTTCATAAGGGGGATTCAATTGTAAATCTCGGGGATTAACAGGCCTTTTTTGAGATTTAGGAATGATCGACAACTTACCGCTAGTCTCCAGAATGGCATATTCAACATCGGCAATATTTGGTATATCTTTTAAGCGTAATTGTTCCAAAAGGTCGGAGATATTATATCTCAAGCGGGTTAACTCGTTTTGATTAATCCTACCTTTATCAATCAAGATACTTGGGCTGCCACAGATTATCTTTCGTGCGGCTTCATTTTTTAAGGAAAGTAAGGAAAGACTGACTTGGACTAAGAGTAAAGTAAGAATTGGAATAATACCATGAAGTAATGGAATGTCCGTATCTTGCATTGGAACAGCGGCTAATTCGGAGATCATAATTGTGATCACAAGTTCGAAGGGTTGAAGTTGGCCAATTTGATGTTTACCCATAATTCGAATGACCAAGACAACCAATAAGTAAAGAATTACTGTCCGAACCGGCAAGATCAACATTTCTTATCACCCAGGCTCATTGTTTGCCGGATAGGGAGGGTTTATTCAAGAGATGAAGGCAGGATTTTTTTGTTAAAACACGAATTTGAAAGTCGATAGGATATATAGAATGCTCATTTTTTATACCAAAAGCCTTTGGTAAACTCTCTACTGAAATTCCCCCTTGGCAAGGGGAAAAATTAACGGGATTTTTAAATTGTTTATGGAATAATAAAGTAGCCTTTCAGTTAATTTCAAAGGTAGCTCTTGCTAAGGGTTCAATCTAATTTTAGAAAATAAGGGATGTGACCTTGATGCGCTTAAGGAATAGGTACATTTGGCTGATAACCGGAGTGATGTTTTTAGCGGGGATCGCTATGGCTGAAAATACGAAATTGGGAGAAATATCTCCGGGCAAATATGTTTTGAAACCAATAACCAACCATCTACCTTATGCTTTTGAAGATCCGGAGGATTATCGGGAATCATTGCAAAAGGTTGAGTTGGAATTGGGAAACCAGGAACGGTTTCGAGATCTCCCGGAATTAGGAATGAAGCGCCCCTATACTGGTCTGATTAAGCTGGGGGATGGGCCGGGAGAATTTGGCGTGATCGTTGATGTCCGGGCGGAAGAGAAACGACTTTATATCGACACTGATGGGGATGGAAGTTTTGCCAATGAGCCCTCAATCGAATTGTTAAATGAATGGTATGGTTTGGAGGCATACTGGGTGATTGGTCCCGAACCGATTACCCTTCAAGTCGGTTTTAAATCGGAGCTAACTTGTGAACAACCGATTGATATTTCAATTTCCGGGTTTTTAAACCGTCCCGGAGCGCTTATTGATGAAAAACCATATTTATTGGTTACGGTTCGGACATGGTTCTTAGCGGAACTAGTTGAAGAGGGGGCCCAAAGATTAGCCGCAGTTATTGACTGCAATAATAACGGGATTTATAATGACCCTGAGGATGCGCTATTTATCGACTATAATGACGACGGTTTTTTTAATAACGATGAAGTAATCTTCAGGAAAACCGGTATTAGCATCGAGAGTGGAAAAATGAAGCTTAATTTTGATTGGGAGGCATGTCCTGGAGAACTAAGGATTGGGGGAGATACCGGTGACTAATAACAAAAGGATTATCGGTTGGGGCTTATTGTTATTATTTATCTTAATGCCATTCTCAACAGAAGCGGCGCCCAAGAAAGAACTGGAGTTTACTGAAGTTAAATTGAATAATGGAATTACCCTTAAATATAAAGTACTTAAGGATGAGCCGTTGGTTTCAATGTATACGGTTTTTCCGATTGGAATGAATAAGGAAAAAACAAAAGGCATCGCCCATCTGATGGAACATTTGGTTTTTCGGGGCGGCTACGGTTATGGTTTTGGTGATATTGCCGCTGTTACCTCGCGTAAGGGAGGATATTTCAACGGTTTTACTTCTTTTGACGTTACCGCTTATAATTATGTATCTCCAAAAGAAAAGTTTGAAGAAGCTTTTAAAGTGTTTAACGGGTCAATTTGGAATACCGATCTTTCCGAAACCTTGATTGCGTTAGAACGAAAGATTGTCGTTCATGAGTTGGATATGGATTATGAGGGACACCTTCCTTATTATCCCGTTTACCGTTATTTCTATCCTGAGATCAGCTATACCAAGGAAACGGTGGATGCCATCTCCGCCCAAGATTTGCGAGAATTTCATCAAACTTACTACCAACCGGGGAATGCGACTTATATATTGGCGGGAGATTTTGATCCTCAAATTGTAATTGCTCAGTTGGAACAGGTGACTAACGGTTTTGGTGAATCTGAAACCCCCAAAGAGGACCTGGTGGAGTTCAATTTACCCGTTGGAGAAATTGTTGAAAAACGAAATATTTACCCCTACCATTATCAGCTATTAATGGGCTATGAAATGGAAGGAATTTCGGAAGCGGACCGGATGGTTATAAAATTGTTAGCCTATAATTACGGTTTAAATTACCGAATTGATTATTATAAAAACCAGTATAAGTTTTATTATACAATCACCAGAACTTTGGGTAATAAAGATTTTTTCGGTATTTATTATTTGGAAAGAGACCAAGAATATAGCGAGGAAAACTTAATGGCGGAAAAGGAACGGATGATTAACTTTTTCCGCCAGTTTAAAAAGGGTGATTTTAAGGAGCAGGTAACTAACTTTATTGAATTGATCGAATTAGAACAGGTCTCCAGCGTAAAATCAGCGGTAGATGCGGTTGAATATGAGCTCCAACGTTTATTAGACGGTAGTATCACCGTGGATGATTTACCGGTATTGAAAAATCTTTCGGTAAAGGATCTGGAACGAGTAATGCAGCAGTATTTTAGTAAACCTCCCCAAACTTGGATATTAGTAAATAATCAGGAAGAGGAGGGGAAATCAATTGAATAAAAAACTAATTTTAATACTGAGTATCTTAATACTGATACTTGGGTTCGGATCGGCCCTTGCTGAAACAGGCCTTCCCCAAATCCATCGAACTACCGTACAAGGAATGACGTTCTTTGCTCAAAAGACCGATTCCAGTTTGGTTGAAGTTACCCTACTACTTAAATCGGGAAGTGGCATAGAACCGAAAAAAGGGGTAGCCATTATTGTTAATCAATTTGTCAGTGGAATCTTAAATCATTATCAAAGGAAATCGGGCTGGGTTAGTTCTGCAGTTGAAACTTATCCGGATTATTCATTGATTAAAATCAAGTCGTCACCGAAGCGCTTAAAAACAGTATTAATAACCCTTAATGATTTATTGACCTATCCATTATACGATTATGACTTCGCTTCCGATCTCCAAAATTTAATCAGTACCGATTTAAAAGCGACCTCCTCAATTACTAAGGCTTATTATGATTTTAACCGGGAGTTTTATGGCGCAAAACATCCTTACAATAATGATTTGGATTCGGACTCAATCAAGAGCATTAATGGCAATGACGTCTTTAAATGGCATCGGTTAACTTACCGGCCGGGAAACGCTATTCTTTCAATTTCAGGTGGTTTTAAAGAACGTTTAAAAACTCTGGAAAAATTGTTTCGGAATATGCCAAGTGGGATCATTGATAACCGTTTGATGGTGAAACCGGTGATCTTGGATAAGGTTAGCCAAATTGAAGAAGTTGATCGAAATGGGCGGGTAGCTTCGATAACTATTGGTTACCCGGCGCCGCGGATGAAAGATCCTGAATTTCCGGCTTTTAAAATTATTGCTTATTATTTAGAAGAATACCAACACTATTTTGAGGAATTACGGGTTAAAGAAGGTCTGATCTATGCCGGATTTGCTTATTATAATTATTTAGAAAAGCCAAACGCTCCCAATATCGCTTTCTTAACCATGACTGAACCCAAACTACTAAGTCGGGTAGAAACAAGGACGGTCGAGGTGTTGAAAGAACTTGCCGAGAAAGGGCTGGGGCAAGAAGAGATCACAGGGGTGATTGAAGCGATGAAAGCCCGGAGTTCAATAACTCAAGTAGAGGGCAGAGGATTGGCTACAGTCAACGCTTTAAGCTACTATCTGGAGACTCAATTAGTCTATGATCATAACTTATGGGTTAAATTGGAAGAAGTAACCAGCGCGGATATTCAAAAAGCGGCGGTTAAGTATTTCCAAAACTATATTAGGGTCGCTTATCTTCCTAAGCAATAGGGAATAATGGATAATTCAATTCACAGCTAACCTAAAAAAGTAGTTGACAAAGATTAATTAACTATGTTAATATTTATCTAGGTTTGAAAGGAGTATAGTTTTGGATGAGAAACAATTGGAGCGAACGGTGAGGCTTTTTTGCCAGGCTGTTAGTTCGCAGGTTTTTAAACCGGCTCTTGATAAATTAGCTGATGACGATCTGACCCAGGTTCAACTTGCTTGTATTCGTTTTGCTTGTTTACATCCGGAACCTTCAGTAGGAATGATCGCCGATGGTTTAGGGGTTAGTAATGCCGCTGCCGCTAAATTAATTGACCGGTTAGTAAAAAAAGGTTTGCTAATCCGTGAGGAAGACTCCCGAGACCGGCGCGTTCTAAAAATCAAACTTACCGAAGCGGGACAAGATATGCTTGAAAGAGTCTGTTCCATGGAAGATCAATACTTTGGATCGGTTTTTCAGCAAATGTCTTCCGAAAGTCGACAAGACTTGGAATGTGGTATCGTGGCTTTTTTAAGAGTCGTTTTAGAAAAACCGGAACAAGTTGATGAAATTTGCTTGAAATGCGGTTATAGTCATGAATTTGATTGTATTGGCAACCTGCGCTATCGGGAATTAGCCGGTAAAGACAAAGAAAAGGTATAAATTTTTTTGATGTAGTAATTAACTATCATATTATAAGTAAGCATTTTCTAATGTTTTTTGTTCTAAATTAGGATTAGCTGAATTTAATTAAAGTGGAGGAGGAGTAGTAATAATGAGTTTGAAAGGAACCAGAACTGAAAAAAACATCTTAACCGCTTTTGCCGGTGAATCTCAAGCGCGTAACCGATATACCTTTTATGCCGGCGCAGCCAAGAAAGAGGGATTAGTCCAGATTGCCGACATTTTCGAAGAGACCGCCAATCAGGAAAAAGAACATGCTAAACGTCTTTTCAAGTTTCTTGAGGGAGGCGAAGTCGAGGTCAAAGCCGCTTTTCCGGCCGGTGTTATCGGGACTACCAGTGAAAATTTGAATGAAGCAGCTTCTGGAGAAAATTTTGAATGGAATGAAATGTATCCCGATTACGCTAAAGTAGCCCGGGAAGAAGGGTTTGAGGAGATTGCCAAAGTTTTTGAAGCGATTGCCGTAGCTGAAAAACAACATGAGAAACGTTTTGCCGCTTTGAAATCCAACCTTGATTCCGGGATGGTCTTCAAACGGGGCGAAAAAGTAGTATGGCGTTGCCGTAATTGCGGTTATCTTCATGAGGGGACTGAAGCCCCGGATGTTTGCCCGGCTTGTGCCCATCCCCGAGCTCATTTTGAGCTGTTAGGCGAGAACTGGTAAGGTTTTGGTTTTATAAAAACCAAAAATTCTGATCACATTTGGAGTAAAATAAAAGGAGGGGCACCTATGGCAAAAAGGCTGGAAATATATAAATGTAATGTTTGCGGAAATATAGTCGAAGTCACCCATGAAGGTCTGGGAGAGCTGGTATGCTGTGATCAACCGATGACCTTGGCTAAGGAAAACACTGTCGATGCCTCTAAGGAGAAACATGTACCGGTAATTGAGAAAATTGAGGGTGGCTATAGTGTTAAAATAGGGAGCGCGCCTCATCCGATGGAGGAAAAACACTATATCGAGTGGATTGAATTAATAGCCGACGGTAAAGTATATCGGGAATATTTAAAACCGGGCGCAACTCCGGAGGCGAGCTTTAAGATCGAAGCCAGTCAAGTTACTGCCAGAGAATATTGTAACTTGCATGGTTTATGGAAAGCTTAGTAGAGATCGAATTATTTATAAAAGGGCTGTCGCAAAATATGGTATTTTGTGACAGCCCTTTTTATATAGGAAATTTTTGTCAAGGAGGTATTAAGGTAATTGCAGCGAAATATTCAGCGTTGATGAAAGGAGTTTTTGGTTACATATGAAAAATTTAGTCCGATTCATGGCGGTTGTTTTGTTCTGTTCAATTACCGTTAGTGGACTTGTTTGGGCAGAAGGCACCTTCAGCGTTGACCCTCAATTTAGTAATGGGGAACCGGTTTTGTATAGTGAATCAAGACGAAAAGCTTTGGCTTTAACCGGCTTAGAGGCGGAGATTGTAGGTTTTAATCATGAACGGTTAGAACTGGAACTTCGAAATCAGGCCGGGATCGAAAAATGGAAAAAAGTTTTAGCCGCAGAATGGAAGATTACTAGGCGGGCACAACTTTTAGAGAAGATTGCTTGGATAGAGTCAAAGGGAGACTCGGAGCTCTTTTTAGAGTTGGCCCAAGTTCTTAAGGAAAACGAAAACAAGTCCCTTAATCAAATTGGAGTAGAATTAGGTTATAAGGATTATCAAATAAAACGCCTTTACACAGTTAATGAAAAACAAAAGATAGTTGGTGAACGGGCTCTGAGAGCTTGGGACTACTCCAGAATGGCTCTATTGTGCCGGATTGGATATCAGGTGGGTTTTTTGTCGGCTAACGAAGCTTGGACTCAATTGGAACGCATCTTGACTAAAGTGGAGCGGCAATATTTATCCTGGGAGGATTATGCCGCCAATTATCTGTTGGGTTTGTACTTTTGGGGGTTGGAGTTTGAACCGGAATCTGCAAAAGTTAACCAAACGCTTCAAGCTTACGCTAAACTAACCGGAAGTTCAGGATATGTTTGGGAGCTAGCTTGGAACAGAAATAGTCAGGACTATCAAGTCGATAGCAATACCTTTGAAGAGGTTTTATACTTTCCCCCCGTTCAATATCGGGCTTGGGAATGTTATTTAAATGGTTGGCAATGTTTTGAATCAGGCCAGTTTGACTATGCTTTAGAGTATTATCAAAAAGGGTTGACTTTGGATCCGGATTTTTCCGAGCTTTGGTTATTAATTACCATGGTTTATAACGCTCAAAGGGATTATGAAAAGGCCATCGAAATTTTAAGTAATTATTTAAAGGAAAAACCCGCTGAATATCTGCCCCGGATCTATCTGGCGGAGATTTATGAAAAGATCGATCAGCTTCAAAAAGCTATTGATGAATATAATCAAGCTATTGATCAGGATGATACTAAGCCGGAAGGATTCGTGGGTTTAGGCCGAATTGGGATTAATTCAGGTGATTACGATGTCGCAATCAGTTATCTAAGGATTGCCGAATCGTTATATCTTAATGGAGACGAAAATATATTTTATACATTGTATCTTCTGGGTTATAGTTACTATAAAACCGAAGAATTTGAGAAAGCGCTCTCTTTTCTTTTAAGAGCTTCTCCCAAGTTTGAAGACGATCAGTATCTCCATTATTATCTTGGCGTTTGCTATCTTTATGAACAAAACATTAATTTAGCTTCAACCTACCTGGCGAGAGCTGAAGAGTTGGGCTTAACAATTCCTGAGGAAGTTAAGGAACTCTTAACTAAAACTAAGGAACCTTAAAACTGTCCTTTGAACCATGGAGTTGAATTCGATAAGGGGAGCAGGAAAATGAAATATCTCAATCTTTTGGAAAGCATGGTGAACATCGATTCCGGTACGGGGGATACCAAGGGGATCACTAAAGTAAGCGAATTAATCCGGCCACGCTTGCAGGACCTTGGATTTAGTTATGAACCGGTAACAGCCGAAGATGGTTCAATCCATTTTTTGGCCCGCCGGGGTACGGGTAAAAAGGTACTGCTACTAGCGCATTTAGATACGGTTTTTCCTACTGGGACTGCGGTTGCTAGAAAATTTAATATCAAGGGTGATCTTGCTTTGGGGCCGGGAGTATCGGATTGTAAATCGGGGGTGACCACTATTGTCGGGGCTTTGGAGGAATTAAGCCATAGGGGGTGGCCTGATTTGGAGATCAATTGTCTGTTCAATTCCGATGAAGAGATTAGTTCCCCGGGCTCCCGTGGAATAATTGAAAAGGTGGCTAAGGACGCCAGTGCGGTATTGGTGGTTGAACCGGCAGAGATGGAAAATATTACAGTCGCTAGAAAAGGAATTGGACGTTTTACTTTACGGGTCTTTGGCAAGGCGGCCCATGCCGGTTCCAATTATACGGATGGTTGTAACGCTATTCTCGAATTGGCCCATCAGATTATCAAGATTCAAGGGTTAAGCCGAGTTGACCAGGGAATAACCTTGAATGTCGGCACCATTACCGGAGGCGTCAGGCCAAATATAGTTCCCGATTATGCCATGGCAGAAGTTGACTTAAGAATTGTCAAGCCTGAACAAGAGGACCTTATTCTGCAAGAACTGAAGGAAATTACAGGGATTTGTAAAACGCCGGGAACTAAGACCCGATTAGAAGGTAAAATTACTAGGCCTCCGATGCCATCTAATGCTCTGAATTTAAAGCTTTATGAAATGATAAAGGCGGTTGGCAAGAAGATGGGCATCGAATTGGGTGCTATAGAATCGGGAGGCGGTTCGGATGCCAACTTCACCGCAGCTTTAGGAATCCCAACCGTTGATGGATTAGGACCTATCGGAGGAGGGCATCATTCGGAGGAAGAGTATATGAATATTTCCAGTTTAGAACGGCGAATAAATTTGTTGGCCGGTTTTCTAAAGGCTTTCCCTGAGTATTGAAGCGTAGTATAAAAATTTGAGACAGGAAGTAGAAACGAACAATCTAGCTGGTATGTTAAGCAGTTTGTTCGTTTTATTTGATAGCGGAGGATGTTGCTGGGGACAATAATCAATGTGGTAACAATTATTAATATTTTGCCTGCTTTAGTGATAATTATCCTTTTGACCTTAATTTGGCTTTGATTGGGAATATTCTTCTAAAAGTAGATGGTTGAGGATATGATATATTAAGCCAGAAGTTAATTTTATTAGATTAACTTAATTGTAGAATTACGCTATTTCAAGGGGGAATTTTACAATATGTCCGATCAATTGGTGGAATACTTGTTTTACCTAGTACCAATTGGCTCGCTTTTTGCATTGTTTTATGCTTTGTACTTGTTTAGATTTGTTAGCAAACTGGATCCCGGTAATGGAAAGATGCAGGAGATTTCGGCGGCGATCCGGGAAGGGGCTCAAGCTTATCTGAAGAGGCAATATAAAGGAGTTGCCATTTTTTTTATGATAATGTTCCTGGTTTTAACGGTGATTTCCCGGTGGGATTATCTACCCAAAGTGGTGCCGTTTGCCTTCTTAACAGGAGGGTTGTTTTCGGCGCTGGCCGGTCTTTTCGGAATGATCACCGCCACCAAGGCCAATAGCCGGACTGCTTGGGCCGCCAGTCAAAGCCTTAACTCCGGGCTGCAAGTGGCTTTTAAGAGTGGTGCTGTAATGGGTTTAGTAGTGGTCGGTTTGGGACTTCTGGATCTAAGTATTTGGTTTATCATCTTAAAATTTTTGCTAAATCGTCCGATCCCTGAAATTACCGCCACAATGTTGAACTTCGGTATGGGCGCCAGTTCTATGGCTCTTTTTGCCCGGGTAGGCGGAGGAATTTTTACGAAAGCAGCTGATGTCGGCGGAGACTTAGTTGGTAAAGTCGAAGCCGGTATTCCGGAAGACGATCTCCGTAATCCTGCGGTGATCGCTGATAATGTCGGGGATAATGTTGGTGATGTGGCCGGAATGGGCGCTGACCTTTATGAATCATATGTAGGATCGATAGTCGCTACCTCCGCATTGGCGGTGGCGGCCGGGTTAGAACTTAGAGGTGTAATGATACCGATGATTATGGCGGTTGTCGGTGTTTTTGCTTCAATTATCGGCGTTGGTTTTGTGCGTTCCGGGGAACAAGCGGAACAAAAAGTATTGCTCAAAGCCTTGCGTAAAGGGACCTATATTAGTTCAATCATAATTGCGGTAGTGGGTTATCCGCTGATTGGATTGATCTTGGGTTGGAATAATATCGGGGTTTACGGCGCGGTATTAGCCGGATTAATTGCCGGGGTAATTATAGGCGCTTTGACCGAGTACTATACTTCGGTAAATTATCAACCTACCAAAAATGTGGCTGATACGGCTTTAACCGGACCGGCGACAGTGATCATCGGAGGCCTTTCCGTAGGGATGCTTTCAACTTTCCTACCGGTTTTAGTGGTGGCGGTGGCGATTATCGTAAGTTACTACCTGGCCGGCGAAGGCGATTTTGAAATGGGTTTATACGGAATAGCCATCTCCGCCGTGGGGATGCTTTCGACTTTGGGCATTACCTTAGCGACCGATGCCTATGGACCGGTGGCGGATAATGCCGGTGGTATCGCTGAAATGGCGGGGTTGGGAAAAGAAGTGCGGCAGCGTACTGATGCTTTGGATTCCCTAGGAAATACTACTGCAGCTACGGGTAAGGGTTTTGCAATTGGATCCGCTGCTCTTACTGGGCTAGCATTAATTGCATCATTTACGGATAAAGTCCAGATCGAAAGCATGAGACTGATTGAGAGGATTACCGGAAGCGGTGGTTTAATTCCGGAGTGGCTTGAGGAAGCGAGCAAACTCAACAATTTTTTGGATGTTACCAATCCGCAGGTACTGGTAGGGTTGCTGGTTGGAGCAATGCTTCCATTTTTGTTTTGTTCCATGACCATGCAGGCTGTGGGGCGAACGGCCCAGAGTATTGTGATTGAAGTTCGGCGTCAGTTTAAGGAGATTGTGGGTCTGATGGAGGGGAATGCAAAAGCTGACTATGGAAGTTGTGTCGATATTTGCGCCAAGTCCGCTCAAAAAGAAATGGTTTTACCGGCTCTTTCGGCAATCGTCGCTCCGATTGGGGTCGGTTTGTTAGTTGGGGTCAAGGGTGTTGTCGGATTGTTGGCCGGTTCCACAGCGACCGGATTTGTGCTGGCGGTTATGATGGCTAATGCTGGTGGTAGCTGGGATAATGCTAAAAAGTATATCGAGGAAGGCAATCACGGCGGTAAAGGGTCTGAAGCTCATAAAGCCGCAGTAGTTGGTGATACAGTCGGAGATCCTTTTAAAGATACCTCCGGACCGGCGTTGAATATTTTGATTAAGTTGACATCCATGGTTGCGGTTGTCTTTGCCTCCTTTATTCTGTCGAATTCCTTGTTTAAGTAATAATCTAAGCTAATCACCGCCAAGAGAGGCTGTTTAAGCAACAGTCTCTTTTAATTTTGATAAATTTTGGGTCTGAAACCGGTTTGTTAATCGTACATTTTAAAGTAGTCCATCATTAAAGCCGTAAAAAGGTGATAAGATGAACCGACCGGTTTCAGTTTTTAAAGGAACAGTATTGTTGGCGGCTGCCGGATTGATCGTTAAAATTTTCGGAGCAGCTTATCGGATCGTTTTAGCCCGATTAATTGGGGCAGAGGGAATTGGGCTATTTCAAATGGCCTACCCAATTTATTTGGTATTTCTTTCGCTTTCAACCGCCGGGATTCCGATTGCACTTTCCAAGTTAATCGCGGAAAAGGAGATTCAAAAAGATTACTTGGGAGTAAAGATAATATTTAAGGCGGCTTTAAGGTTGCTGTTAAGTTTAGGAATCCTTTGTTCGGTTTCAATGGGATTTTCAGCCGGGTGGTTAGCGGAAAAAGTGGTTGCCGACCAAAGAGCCATATATGTGATTTGGGCTTTGACTCCAGCGACTTTTTTCATGAGTCTGCTGGCGGTTTTTAGAGGCTACTTTCAAGGAAAACAACGAATGGAATTTAGCGCCGTTTCCCAGATTATTGAACAGGTAGTCAGGGTTAGCGTTGCAATTATCCTAGCGATTCTGTTAGTTAAAGAAGGTATTGAATATGCCGCTGCTGGAGCCGCTTTTGGAGCGACTGTAGGCGGTGCGGCCTCATTAGTATATTTAGCCTTGATTTACTTAGGAAGTAGCCAAAAAGTCAAAACGAAGACCGATCGGCAAAGTATTAAATTAGCTATAAAAAGAATTGTTAGGTTTACGTTGCCCATTTCGGTAGCGGTAGTTTTAATGCCTGTCATACAAACACTTGATACAATAATTGTTCCATTGCGGTTGCAAAGTATTGGATATACAGTTAACCAAGGAACGGCGATGCTGGGGATCCTGGGAAATTCTTGGGCGGTATTATATCTACCGACAATTGTAACCGCAGCAATCGCTTCTAATCTAGTTCCGGCAGTGGCCTCATTTAAGGTGATTGGTAAAAGAGAAGGTTTGAGTGAAAAAATTGAAAACGGGATCAGACTTGGCCTAATTTGGGTTTTGCCTATGGCGGTAGGCCTTTTTTGGTTTGGCGGATCGATTTTTAGAATTTTATATGGTATTCGGGGGATTGAAATATTGAGCTGGCTAGCTCCGGCAATTATTTTTTTAGGACTGGAACAAATCACCGCCGGAATATTGCAGGGATTGGGAAAACCGGTCCAACCATTATTCAATTTTGGAACCGGTGCAGTTGTAAAAATAATTGTGAGTTGGCTGACAATCGGATGGCCGGGGCTGAATCTGGCCGGCGCAGCCTTAGGGACTGTATGTGGCTCAATGATCACGGCAGGGTTAAATTGGTTTTCATTACGGCGTTTGGTTACAATAAAGCTAAATCTGCTTTCACCCGGATTAGCCGGTTTTGTAATGTTGGTGGTTTGCCGCTATTTAATCAAAGTGTTGCAGCTAAATTACATTTGGGAAATGGTGCTTGGCGGAGGATTGAGTTTTTTGGTCTATCTGATCGTATTAAGGTTGCTGGGAGGAATAAAAAATAGCGATCTCGAAGTAATGGGGAAATTCTTGAGAAGAAGGGGAACTAATCATGTCTAATCCAAAGACAATCAGTATTGAGCCGGCTCTGGAAAGATTAGTGACGATCATGGCCCGGCTGCGGGGTAATAATGGGTGCCCATGGGATCGGGAACAAACCCATCAATCCCTTAAACCATGTGTTATTGAAGAAACTTACGAAGTAGTGGAAGCGATTGATTCCGGCAGACCGGACAAGCTTTGTGAAGAACTGGGTGATTTATTATTGCAGATTGTTTTTCATGCTCAATTGGCTAGTGAAAATGGTGATTTTGGGATGGGGGATGTTATTAACGGAATTTCTGAAAAACTGATCCGGAGACATCCTCATGTTTTTGGTGATACCAAAGTTACAAGCGTTTCGGGAGTCATTGAAAACTGGGATAAGATCAAGCAAAGCGAGTTCACGGCAGAACGGAAATCAGTGTTAGACGGGGTCCCCAAGGATTTGCCGGCTTTGATGAAAGCTGAGAAGTTACAATCAAAAGCAGCTAAAGTTGGCTTTGATTGGGGTAACTTGGAGGGTCCCCTAAAGAAAGTCAAGGAAGAGTTTGGCGAATTCGAAGAGTTACTCCAGTCGGAAAAAGCACCGTCCCCAGATAGTCCGGAATGGGACAGACTGGAAGATGAGTTTGGCGATATTCTCTTTGCTTTGGTCAATGTTGGCAGGTTTATGAAAATCAACCCTGAGTTGGCGCTGCTTCGGACCAACCGGAAATTTGTCAATCGGTTTCACTATATCGAGGAAGAGGCCACGGCGGCTGGCAAGGAATTAACCAAGATGGGTCTGGAGGAGATGGATCTCCTTTGGGAAGCGGCAAAGGACCGAGAATAGCCCAGTATAAAATGGATTAGAAATGAAATGCTAGTGGGAGAATATACTCGGGAGGAAATAGCGATGAATAAAAAACACCGTTACCTGCTAGCATTGTTATTGTTGGCTTCGGTTTTCTTGAGCGCCGGATGTCCCGGTAAAGAAGAGACTTTGTTCAAAAACCTGGTCACTCGGTTTGGAAAACCGCCTGAGATCACCGTATTTATCAAAGAAACCGGTAAAGTTAAGAAAATGGATATTGAAGAATATTTATTGGGAGTAGTGGCTGGAGAAATGAAACCCGGGTGGCCTCTTAATGCTTATGCTGCTCAAGCTATTATTGCCCGGACTTTTACAATGGAATTTTTAGCCCGGGGTGGGACCAGAAAACTACATAAGACCGACATTTCCACTGATGAAAAAGAAGCCCAGGCTTATAATGCCGCTAACATAACCCCCACAATCCGGAATGCGGTTAGAATGACTAAGGGATTGGTCTTAACTTATAAAGAAAGATATATTAAAGGCTGGTACTCGGCAAGTTGTGGCGGACGGACCACTAAGGCTAGAGAGGGATTGGCTTATAAAGGGCCGGAACCCCCTTATATTCAATCGGTTAAATGCCCGGAGGAGAAGAGGATTCCGAAGGATGAGTTATATTGGCAAGCTACTTTGTCCAGTTCCGAGATTAACGCCGCGCTTCAGAAAATGAACCAACCGGGATTAGGCGCCATCCAAAAAATAGAGGTTTTGAAGCGAAGTAAAAGTCAGAGAGCTACGCAGCTGAAGCTCGCCGGCGCTAAAGGCAGCGCTAAAGTGAGCGGCGCCGATTTTAGGATAAGTTTGGGTCCGGAAAAATTACGTTCGATTTGGATTTCAAACGAGATCAACAACCAGCCCGATAAAATAACGGTTAAAGGAAGAGGCTTCGGTCATGGGGTCGGATTATGCCAGTGGGGAGCTTATACCCTAGCTAAGGATAACAAATCACCCCAGGATATTGTGAAACATTATTATCCAAAAGCCCATGTATCAAAGATTTGGTAGTTGATACCGGACCATATTGAGGTTGAAAACGGGTTTGTTTAGCCCTTCTATCCCCCTCTGCTTTTGAATATCTTGTACCGATGAAGAAGAGGAGGGATTGGAGTGGAAGAAAAGAAGAAAATTAGCGATCAGGCCCATCAAATAACCTTAAATAATCGTAATTTATTGGCAGTAGACGGAGTAACCAATTTAGGCAGCTATGAAGAGGAACTGTTGATTTTAGAAACTGTTGCCGGTGTATTGGAGATCAAAGGCGGGCATTTACATGTGCAACAATTAAATATCGATCAAGGCCGAGTGGTGATTGACGGTGAGATCTGTTCTTTGGTATATACGGATCAGGAATTAGTTAAAAAAGGCAGGAGTTTTTTGAGTAAGTTAATCAAATAGGGGGATGGCAAAAGGCAGGAGTTCTTATACGAGCATCGAAATATTAGTTGAGGTGTTATGATGATATCACGAACTCCAACTACTGCTGTCACTAAAAAAAAGATTAAACGCCGCCAATCAATTTGGCAAAGGATCATTGTGGTGTTAATCAAATTAATAATTAGCCCGTTGGTATTGTTGGCGGATTGTTTTAGGCGTAAAGGATCCTTAGATAACAGTTGGCTTTATGCCTTTTTTTTATTTACTACGGTGGTAATGAGTTTAACCGGGATGGGGATTATAATTAATGATATCCCGTTATTTAAAACCTTAAGAATGATCTCAACCCAGATCGATAGCAGGGAGATTTTGTCAGGGGACCTCCAACCGATAATTAAGATAATTAACAAATATGCGCTTCAATATAATGTCGATCCTAATTTGGTCTATGCGATAGTCAAGTCGGAGAGTAATTTTCAACCAATGGTTATTTCCCGGGCCGGTGCTAGAGGTTTGATGCAACTGATGCCTGAGGTATGGCGCGAGTACAACGACAAATCCTTGTGTAAGGGGAATCACCAGGACCGGCGGGTCTGCACTCAAGGAGATTGTATTTTTGATCCGGAGACCAATATCCGTACCGGAGTCAATTATTTTCGGGACTTGTTAAACAAGTATGAAGGCCGGGTTGATTTGGCTTTGGAGGCTTATAACGCGGGGATCTCTAATGTAAGGCCGGGTAAGGAACCTAAATATCGGGAAACCCGCTTTTATGTTAAGCGGACGATCACATCCTGGCAGGATTTGCGGAAATTAACCATTGATCAACAGTTGAAATTGTCGATTCGGTTGCAACATGGTTTAAAGTGGTTATTTGGAATTACCTTTTCATGCTGGCTGATTCTCTTTTGCTGGGCAAACCGAAAACTCTTTAAAAAATAAGTTAGATCAAAAAGTTGCGCTCCTATTGGCTGCAACTTGGTATTAGAATCTCTCTCCAGGGCATAAGTATATCTTGGAGGGAGATTTTTTGGAATATGTAAACCTTCAACTCAACTCTTTTTTAATTCTTTTTTTAACCGGAATTTTTTGGGGAGGCTTTTTTGACCTATATCGTGTTTTGCGAAGCACAATTAAGGTTAATCCGGTTATTGATAATTTAGGAGATTTATTTTTTTGGCTCATCTCCCTATTATTAATTGGGCCGATGGTTTTTTGGAGTACTTGGTTGGAGTTGAGGTTTTATGTTTGGCTGGCTTTAGGGATGGGGTTAGTTGCTTATTTTTCGATCTTTAGCGCGAAGTTGATCAGAGCTTATCTGAGGTTTTGGAAAGCAATTACCTGGGCCCCGCGGCTGATAGGGAAGTTGACCCAACATCTAAAACTAGTGCTCACTAAAACCGCTTTTAGCTATCGGGTTAAAAAAAAGAAACCTGGAGGCCCTAAGCCTCCAGGAGTGAGAGAACTATAAACCGATGAACATTTGAGTGAACATTTTGCCGTATTGGCTACCGGAAACGATACCAATACCAATCTGGGTGAAGCTGGAATTCAAAATGTTGGCCCGATGTCCGGGGCTGTTCATTAAATTTTGATGGGCGCTTTCGGTTGTGGCAGCGCCGGCAATGTTTTCACCAGCAGTCGAATATTTTACGCCGGCGCTTTTCATCATCTCAAAAGGTGAGCCATAAGTGGGAGAAGTGTGTGAGAAATAATTTTTATCCACCATATCTTGGCTCTTCCGCCGGGCTAAGGTTACCAGTTGGGAGTTGACACTTAAGGGTTTTACGCCTTGGCCGGTCCGGGCCTGATTGACCAGATTTACCATTTTTGATTCTTCAGCGGTTAAACCGGATGAAGGCGCAGGATTTGACGGTGTGGTCGGCGCCGGAGCCGGTTGGGTTGGAGTAGTTGGCTGAGTTGGTTTACTGGGTTGACTCGGTTGGGGAACCGGACGGGTAGTGGGAATATTTCGATAATAGTAATAATACTTGGTGCTGTAAGAACCGGTGTTATAATATTTCTTGGTGGTGTACTTGGTGGAATAATACCTGGTATAACCTAAAGCGGGAATGATTCCAATTGCCAGCATACTGACTATCAGGACAAGGGTCAACGTTAATTTAGATGTTCTTTTCAATCGGATCGCTCCTTTCAACTTCTTCTCTATTTTTGAATTCGAAACCAATAATCCCCCAACTTACCAGTCCCACACCTTTCTGGTAGGATTAGATTTCGTTGGTATAATCCCAAAACCTTTAGGAAAGTATGGCCAAACCAGGTAAAATTAACAATCATGGGTGGTCGTGATTGGGGTCATAGTAAGTGGATTGGTATACAAATCCTCCATCGATTCTAGGCCAAAGATAGGCTGTGCCGTCTTGGTTGAAGAATAAGGGCCCATTGGTAAGGATTCGAAAGTCGCTTTTGGTTTCGGTAAGCCTAATCACTTCATCATCCATGTTCAGAATCCAAATTTTAACCGTACGGTCAAAGACTTGACTGATGAAGATTAGCCGGTTTTCTCTTTGAAAACGGATATTTGGTTT
>Ga0123334_1003240_pt1 | contig 17808 bp, 16 predicted proteins | sample BiotimSIPDNA_FD_89706 | JGI IMG/M metagenome (GOLD analysis project Ga0123334, IMG submission 89706) | Anaerobic biogas reactor microbial communites from Washington, USA - Biogas_R1 time_0 SIP DNA | ecosystem: Engineered > Bioreactor > Anaerobic > Unclassified | place: Washington, USA... | reverse complement strand
TGTCGTGATGCTGACAATACGGGCACTTCATTGAAAAAACTCCTTAAACCCCTACATATTGGGTTGATTGGGTATTGACCCCTATATTTGGTGAATGAATTTTAGCACAGGTAATAAAAATGCAATAGCCCTATAGCCTTTGTCAAACCTTAAAATATTCCAAATTTTAACTTTGGAATGATTTTGGTGAAAATTCTTGGATTAAATCAAAAATGTAGTATGAAACAGTGTGGGAGGGTCAGCAGTCTATTTACCCAATAAAATTTGTTAACAAAAGACGTTTATGCCAATCGGTTAAAAATCTCCAAAGATTGCGCGTAGATAAAATCATTCGTGTTTATTCTCCTCCCCTGGAATAGAGGAGGAGAATTTATAAACCGAGTTAAAAGGAAGCAAAAATAATTTAGCGAGCGCTGCGATTGCGCCTGAGGAATGCTGGTAACTCCACATCGACGTCACTCGTGTAAACGTATTGTTCCTGTGGCGCAATCCCTGTTGATTGTGTTTGTTCCTGTTTTTGTGCAGTATGGTCAGAAGTTCCATGACGTTCTATCTGCCGTGGGCTCGTAGTTTGTCGAAAAAAACTTTGCTCCACCTCCCTGGAAGGCGTGGCACGATCAAACCCTGTGGCAATAACGGTAATACGGATATTGTCGCCCATATTTTCGTCTACAACTGCTCCAAAGATCAGGTTGACATCTGCACTTGCGGTTTCCTTGATGATTGCAGCAGCCTGGTTGACCTCAAAAAGTGAAAGATTTGGTCCACCAGTGACATTAAAGAGAATGCCGCGGGCACCGTTGATGGTGACATCCAAAAGCTGGCTTGAAATTGCCTGTTCGGCTGCGATTCGAGCGCGATCTTCGCCTGAAGCCTGACCAACTGCCATTAATGCCGCGCCGCCTTCAGACATAATTGTGCGCACGTCCGCGAAGTCCAGGTTGATCAAACCAGGGATGGTGATCAGTTCAGATATACCCTGAATCCCCTGGCGCAGTACGTCGTCTGCGAACCTGAAAGCATCATTGAGACCAACGTTCTTAGTGACAATTTGTAATAAACGGTCGTTGGGGATAACGATAAGTGTGTCGGCATGTTCTTTCAGTGCCAGGGCTCCCTCATCAGCTGATTTAGCACGATGAGATCCTTCAAAAGAGAAGGGGCGTGTCACGACGCCGATGGTAAGCGCGCCGATTTCTTTGGCAATTTGGGCAACAACAGGTGCAGCACCAGTTCCGGTGCCGCCGCCCATACCGGCTGTCACAAACACCATATCACTGCCCTTGAGAACTTCATACAAGTCCTCAGCTGATTCTTCAGCAGCAGCTTTCCCAATTTTTGGGTCACCCCCAGCACCCAGACCGCGGGTAGCTTTGTCGCCAATGCGTACACGATATTGCGCCTGGGATTTCAATAGCGCCTGAGCATCAGTGTTGATTGCAATGAATTCGATGCCCTGCAGCCCTTCGGCTATCATACGGTTGACGGCATTACAACCGCCACCTCCGACCCCGACGACTTTGATTCTTGCGAATGATTCAGTCTGTTTTGCTTCCATTTTATTTCTCCTCTATTCAATGGTTGGATAATTTAAGGTAAGATGCGATTCAGCCATTCTCTAAACCCATCCGCTTTGGGTCTTAAAGATGACTGTCTTGACTTTCCAGATCGCTCGGGAGCGATTTGGTTGGTTTCACTGAATAAGATTCCCCAGTTTAGTAAACCGACGCTTGTTGCGAAGGCAGGGGAGCTGATCTGATCGGTAAGCCCGACCATTTTTTCTGGTTTGGCGATTCTTACCGGAGAATTCAGGATTTTTGAAGCTAAATTTCGAATTCCAGGCAGCTGTGCACCGCCACCGGTCAGTATGACACCAGCTGGGAGCATGGAATCATACCCCGAGCGTTTGATTTCCTGCTGGACCATCAGCAGGATTTCTTCTGCACGTGCTTCAATGATGTTGACCAGTTCCCTACGTGCGACTTTCGTGCTTTGTTCAGATCCAAATGCAACGATGTTAAAGAAGTCGTCATCGGCAATGTCTTCCAGAACGGCATAACCGTGATTAAGTTTTACTTCTTCTGCAATTTCATTTGGCAAGCGCAGCCCCTGGGCAATATCTGAGGTGACATAGTTTCCACCGACACTTAACACATTTGCATGAAAGACATTCCCTTTTACATAGATTGCCACACCGGTTGTGCCAGCACCCAGATCTACCACTGCTGCGCCCATTTCCCGTTCTGTTTCAGACAAAATTGCTTCGCTCGAAGCCAAAGGATTCAAAACAAACTGAGTTACATCGATCCCTGCCATCGAAACGCATTGACGCATATTTTCCATCGTCGAAGCCGCACTTGTGATAATGTGAGCTTCCACCTCCATGCGATAGCCGTGCATACCAATAGGCTGACTGATATCTTCCTGACCATCGATGTTGAAACCGCGTTGAATAACATGAACAATTTCACGGTTGTGCGGTACTGCGATCGCCTGGGCAGAGTCTAAAGCACGGTATACATCCTCCTGGTCGATAACCCGCCCAGAAATTCCAACCGCTCCCTTGCTTATGGTTGATGAAACCTGAGTTCCAGCCAGGTTGACAATCGCACTGTTGATCTCAAAACCCGAAGTTCGCTCTGCTTTCTCGATCGAACGGGCAATTGACTCTGAGGCAGCGTTGATATCAGTGACCGTGCCTTTTCGCAATCCCTGGGATGGTTCGATCCCAACGCCAAGGATGCGCAGGTTGGCACCATTTTCGACCCTGGCTACCAGTGTGCAAACCTTTGAGGTTCCTACATCTAATCCGACGACAATTGTTTCTTCTTCCATGTTACGGCTCCAAACGATAATAAGGTGCGTGTAGAAATTCCACGCTGATTAATACTGGTTGCAAGTTTTTATCCAATATCGCAACAACGATATGGTTATATTCATTTAGTTTTAATTCGATATCTTCCGTACTGGTGCCAAAGAAAACCTGCCACCCATTGGGGTCGCGCCAGCCAAGTCCGTTTTTCTGGTTGTAGATCATTGGCGTGTCAGATGGTTTGATGGTATTCAGTTTTTGAATGGCAGCAACAAAATTTGGATCTATTGGCGCTATGTTTCTGGAAGTCTTTTCATTGGCAGCTTGTTCATCTGTAAGCGTGAGAGGGTCAACATAGCCCAGCGAGTGGGGTGGGGTTGTTTCTGAATACACACGGATAGGCAGATTGGCTTCTCCTCTTACTGTAAACGTGTATCCATCCTGGTCGATCCAAAAGAGCTGCTCTTCATTTTCATGCCATAAAATGGCAGGTATGCGTTCTTCAATCACCACATTCAGGCTGTTTGGCATTGAAACGGTCACATGGGCGCTTTTAACATCAGGGAATGTAGCGATGATTTGTTCTTCAACTTGTTCGGGTTGAACGAAGATGATCGAATCGCCTGTGACGTTCAGGCTTGCTTTCACTTCTTCTGCCGGAACGCGGATGCCGCCTGTCAGATTGATTTGATTTACCCTGAATGTGTCACCGTTGAGCATTACATAAAGCAGGATGACCATTGCAATCGCAATTAAGCCTGATAGCAAGCGCCAGCTTATCCTAAACTGAGGCATCGATGGCAGCCTTACTTCGCTCCCTGGTATTCCGGTCGGAAGGTAGACAGATTTTCGCCGGTTGTTTGAGGTGTAGGTGCTGGTGCCGCGGTAGTTACCGGTCCTTGAGACTACGCGTGATGCACTTTGAGCCTCGCGTGAAATGCGTTCCTGGGTGCGCGGGATTGGCTTACGTTGTACAGGTGTTATTTTCCTGCGTTGGCGAACCTGGTCTGCACGGGAAAGGTTGTCGGGATTAGTCATTTTCAACCTCAAATTTCCTGATCGTCCGGTCCTGGTCTGCTTTGCGTTCCAGACCGAGCTCGATTAAGCGGTCAACTATCTGGCTATATTCAATCCCGCTATATTGAAGGAGCTTGGCGTACATACTGATCCTGGTGAAACCGGGCATTGTGTTGATTTCGCTAAACCATGCTTCGCCGGTATCTTTATCCAGCAAAAAGTCGACCCGAGCCAGACCGGCACAGTCTGTCGCCTTGTAAGCACCAATTGCCCAGTCTCGTAATTGCTCAGACAATTTGGCTGGGATCGGAGCCGGAATAGCGATCTCTGGGTCTCCGGAATGATATTTATCGTTATAGGTGTAAAACTCATCACCGGGGACAATTTCGCCTGGAACAGAACATAGGGTTTCTTCGTTTCCGATGACACTGATCTCAAGCTCGCGAGCATCGATTCCTTGTTCGACAAGAATCCGGCGGTCATATTTTGCGGCAAGCAGCAGGGCTTTCTCGAGCTGGGTGCGGTTTTTGGCTTTGCTTATCCCGACCGAAGAGCCCAAATTGGCAGGTTTGATAAAAACTGGGTACGCCAGGGTAGCCTCGGTCGACCCGACAACTCTGTCAAGGTCGTTCATAATTTCTTTTCGAGAATAAATGCCATAAGGCAGCGTTGGGATGCCGGCAGCAGTGACAACTGCTTTACACATGGCTTTATCCATTGCCAGGGCTGAACCCAAAACTCCTGCGCCTACATAGGCACAGTTTTTAATCTCAAAAAGTCCCTGGATGGTACCATCTTCTCCAAATGTGCCATGTAAAACCGGGAAAATGATATCGATCGGTGCAACTTCAAAGAGCTGACTACCGACACGGTTATAAAGGTACGGTTTTTCATCGCGGGTAATGATCAGAGCATCATTCAGCCTGTTAGTCTTACCGGCTTCGAAATCTGCCAGTGCCTCCGGGTTATGAACCCATCGCCCTTCTTTAGTGATTCCAACCTGAAACACGTTGTATTTTTCCTTGTCAATAGCATTTAAAACGGAACGGGCTGACATCAGAGAAACCTCGTGTTCTCCCGATTTGCCACCAAAAACCAGCAGGAGGTTCAACTTATCCGACATCTTCAAACTCTCCCAACAATTCAATCTCAAGGTTTAGATCAACGCCAAATTGTTCTTTTACACGTTTCTGACCCTGTCGAATCAGACAGTAATAATCCTGGGCAACAGCATCTCCATTGTTGACAATGAAATTTGCGTGAACAGTACTGAAGGAGGCACCTCCACAGGTTACACCTTTCATCCCGGCTTCAGCCAGAAGTTTGCCGGCAAAATTCCCGGGAGGGTTCTTGAAAGTGGACCCAAAGGAAGGTCCTTTTGGTTGTGTTTTTTGTCGTTTTTCCGTCAACTCGTGGAGCAATGCCAGTGAAGTTTCCGGGTTGGTTTTCTCTCCGAAGAAAGTGGCTTCGAGGATAACGACCGGGACTCTGTTGCGCTTGAATTTGCTGGAGCGATATTCATAGCCCATTTCTTCATTCGTAAGCAGTTGGGTTCCCTTATCCCGGGAAAGAATCAAAGCAGAGAGCAATTTTGAGGAAACGTCAGAACCATGCGCGCCAGCGTTACCATAAACCGCACCGCCGACTGTGCCGGGGATGCTGTTTGCCCACTCAAAACCACCGACCCCACGTCTTGACGCCATCTGGGCGAGTTGTCCCAAACCGGCACCACTTTCAGCTATCACGAGCGGCGGGTCGTTTTTCGTGTTGACCTTGATGTTATGAGCACGGTTATGCAGAATAACGCCATCATAGCCGCTGTCACTAATCAAAAGGTTTGATCCGCTACCGAGAATGTAACAAGGAACATCAAGCTCCCACAATGCTTTCAAAGCATGTTCCATCTCAGCAGAATTGTTAATGGAAAGAAAGCCCGCTGCCGGTCCACCTACACGGGTGGATGTAAAGTCGTCCATGTGGACAAATTCCTGCAGCCGTGAGCCAAAAATTGACTGGAGTTTTTCGAGTGGCAGGTTAGTCATTGAGCACTTCCTCTTTCACTTTTGAGCACAACAACTCCGTGAATTCAGGTCCTTTTCCTGCTGAAAACACGATAACCAGGTCTTTATCCCCCAGATTTGAGAGGATAAATCGAATTGCGTCCTCATTATCTGGCAGATAACGGCAATTTTTGGAGCAGCTCCCGGTTGTTATACTCTCGGGAGAATAAGAATCATCTTCTTCCCTCGCACCAAAAAGCCTGAGGATCACAGCCTGATCGGCTTGTGAAAGTGCCTGTGCAAACTCGTTGTGCAGACGTTTTGTGCGGCTGATCGTATGAGGTTCCCAGACAGCCCAGATCTTGTAATCAGGATAAAGCTCTCGCGCTCCTGCAATCGTCTGGGAAAGCTGGCTGGGGTGGTGTCCGTAATCGTTGAAGATCAACACTTTGTCAGACTGTAGCGCCAAGTCAAAACGGCGGCTGGTTCCTTCAAAACTGGCGAAAGCATCGCTAAGACTGATGACATCAATCCCGTAACAATCAGCTGCAGCAAGGGCAGCGGCTGCGTTATAAACGTTGAACCGACCGGGCAAATTCAACTTATATGGCTTGCTTTCCTTGCCAGCTGGCAGACGCAGCTGGAAACTCTGCCCACCGGCGTAAGTTTTATACCCGACGACCTGATAATCAGCTTCGTCAGAAAATCCAAAACTGAGAAGAGACCTTGGTAATAAATCGCAGCTTTCAAGCATATGATTAATACCCGGGTCGTCTTCACACAATATCAAAGTACCTTCCGGTCTGATCTTATTGGCAAAATCAGCAAAAGCCTGCGTGTAGACCTCGGGAGTAACGAAGAAATCGGGGTGGTCATATTCGATGTTGGTAATCACACCGATGGTTGGTTCGAGACCCAAAAACATGTAGTCATATTCATCTGCTTCGATTACAAAAGCCAGTCCGTCTCCAGCGTGGGCATTGGAATTCAGCCCTTTAATTTCAGCCCCAAGGATAAATGTTGGGTCCTGACCGGCTTCACGCATCAGGTGTACCAGCATAGCAGTGGTGGTTGTTTTCCCGTGGGATCCTGCAACCGCAAGGGTTTGAAAAACCTGTGTGAGGACGGGGAGAAAATCGATTCGTTTCAACACCGGGATACCAGCCTTGAGAGCAGCCTGAACCTCGGGATCACTGTCTTTCACAGCCGATGACCGCACAACGAGATCGGCTTGCAGAGCCAGTTGTGTGTCATGACCGATTTGCGTATTAGCGCCCAGGGCAGTCACAGCCTTGAAATAAGGTGAAGGCTGCATATCAGAACCGCTCACCTGCCAACCTCTTTGAAGAAGCAGGCTGGCGATGGCAGATATGCCTGTTCCACCAATCCCAATGAAGTGAACTTTTTTCATCAGAGTATCACCGCAATCATCAACAAAACCGCTGCAGCCAGGAAAACATAAAGCCACGAGCCAGTCAACACAGCTGGAAAGGCATTTTCGAGCAGGGAAATAGCCATTTTTCCCATCTCAGTATTACCATCCGGGATTGTGATCCAACCGAAGGGATATCCAGCCTGGGATATGTAATACCAGGCGGAACTGAAGAAAATATATCCATTTACAGCACCGGTAATTCCACCAAGCATAAGGTCGACCAGGCTTTCGCGTTCAAACCTGGCGGTAATGCGCTGAAAACTGGGAGTCTGGTATCCAAAAAAGGCACAAATAAAAAGGACGACAAGGTTCACATAAAGGGCTTTGGTTCCATCAAAGTCGCCTAATAGCTTAGGCACTACGGTAACGATTATAAAGAGACCGAGGATGCCGGAAACGGTCACCACGATTTCTTTCCGAAAGCCACGGATCATACCGATAACGCCGAAGAGCGCGATGAAGATATAGAAGAGTACGTGTAAACTGATCATTTATTCCGCCTATGCCTCTGCCATTTCGAAAAGTAATTCCGCAATGCGTTCGGCAGCCAAAGGTTGTGAAATTGAGCTCATATTCCTGCTCATGCGTGCAAGTTGGTCAGGGTTCGAAAATAAACCCTCTATCGTGTCTAATAATTGACTGTGCAAGTCTTCGTCGCGCAGGATGACTGCTGCCCCGCGGTCTGACAGGTAATCCGCATTCACTTTTTGGTAACGCCAAGCATACGGATAGGGGACCAGGATTGCTGGCAGACCAAAATAGGGATATTCTCCCAATGTTGAAGCACCAGCTCTCGAAACAGCCAGATCGGCAGCTGCCAGGGCTGCCCCGGCTTCGTGAAGATATGGAAACGCGTGATAACGGGGACTGGCGTCCGCGGTGTTTTTCTGAACCGTCTCCCAGTCGAGCAAACCTGTCAGGTGAATCACCTGGTAGTCACGGGTTAACTGCCCGAGGTTTGCCACGACAGCCTGGTTAATTGACCGGGCACCGCTGCTCCCACCCATGAAGAGGATGGTGGGAACATCTGCTTCCAGCTTGAAGTAATCCCGGGCTTCTGACCGGGTCCATTTTTTTAAATCATCTCGTAAAGGATATCCAGTAATTGTCATTTTCTTTTTAGCTTTAAACCATTGTTCCGAATCACTCGCTGTGATTGCTATCCGGTCTGAAAAACGAGCTAATGTTTTCAGGGCAAGCCCGGGTTCAATATCCGGCACGTAAAGCAGGGATTTGTATTTTCTGCCCGCAAGTGCCATGGGGATTGCTACATAGCCGCCGGTGAAGAGCATCACGTCTGGTTTGAATGATTTGAGGATTTGTTTCGATTGTCGGTAACCGCGCATAAGACGAGCCAGGTTTCGAGGCAGATCTTTAATTGAAACACCATGAACTCCGGCAGCCTGGATGGATTGATAATCCAATCCTGTCCTCTTTACGAGGTCTTCTTCCATACCGCCTTCGCTTCCAACCCAAAGGATCTGGTGTTTCGTCTTATCTAATGTTTCCGTGACGGTCAGCGCCGGATACACTCCGCCGCCAGTCCCGCCTGCGCAGATCAACAGTCGCACTGGTTTTACTCCTTTCCTGGATTTTTAGCCCTTCCCCTTGCCGGGCTATATTGATGATGATTCCGACAGCTGCCAGGTTGGTAACAATACTGGACCCACCGGAGCTGATAAAGGGTAATGTGTTACCCGCAAAAGGAAACAACCCGACAATGACAGCCACGTTCAACATCGCTTCAATCACTATCCAGCTCACCAGACCAAATGCCATCAATGAGCCGAGCTGATCAGGTGCCTTTTGGGCAATTTTGTATCCACGCCAGATTAGCAAAACGTATAATCCAATCAAAATGAAGGATCCGAAAAGACCTGTTTCTTCAGCAACAACAGCGAAAATACTGTCGGTGTGGGGCAGGGGCAAACCGGTGAATTTTGTATTTGCTTCACCAAGACCGACCCCGAAGAATTTTCCCTTGATTACGGCTTCAAAAGTTCTGCGAATATGGTAGGAACCGGCTGTGGGGTCTTGCAAACCCTGCAGATATTGGGAAACACGCACCCGACCGGTTGCATACACGTTGATTGCAACCAAACCGACTGTGCCAACGATTCCCAGCAGAGCAGCAATTTGTTTCCAGTTACCGCCACCAAGGAAAAACATCATGATACCCAGTCCCAGAACAGTAATCGCAGCGCTGATATCTGGCTGAAAAAAGATGAGCATCGATATTGAAACCAGGATGACCAACAGAGGAACCAGTCCCATTTTGAGATTGCCAAGTTCTCTGCTGTCTCGTTTTGAAAGCCAGACCGAGAGATACAAAACCACAGCCATTTTTGCTAATTCACCCGGTTGAACAGAACCGTTGAACAACGCGCGGGATGAGTTGAACTGTACTTCGTTTCGAATCAGCACAGCAAACAACCCAACTATGACTACAATGAGCATCGGTACAACCAGCTTTTCGAAGTTGTGATAATCAAAGTAACTCAGAAAAATTGCCACTGCCAGCCCCAGGGCAACCCACATCACCTGCCTTTGGAAGATATAACCCGGGTCCTCGCCCATACGTAGAGAGGCGTCCAAATCTGTAGAATAAACCATCAACAAACCTACTATAAGAAGGCAGATAATTGCCAGAATGAAGGGGATGTCGATCCGGAGTCCCTTCACCTGCCGGCGTTTTGGTTTAGGCGTTACTTGGTTGATCATAGTTGGTTCACCCAATCTCTGAAGAACTGTCCACGTTCTTCAAAATCTTTGAAGGCGTCATAACTGGTGCATCCTGGAGAAAGCAGCACAATATTGCCAGGTTCAGCCTGGATTTGGGCTGTTTTAAGCGCTTCTGCAAAGTCTTTGCAGGTCACCACCGATTTCAGATTTTGCCCTGGTTTTCGAGGTCCAATCTTGTCAGAAATGAGCGTGGCTGCTTCTCCAAACAGAATGACCCGGTCAACCTTGGCGCGGATCAGGCTGGCAAGTTTGTCCCAGGGTAGGTTCTTATCACGACCGCCAAGCAGAAGCACGATCGGTTCGCTAAAACTTTCGATAGCGGCAATGGTTCTTTCAGGTGTGGTTGCAATTGAATCGTTAACCCAGGTGACTTCGTTTACCGTTCTGACAATCTCGAGACGGTGGGGGACTCCAGCGAAATCTTCAACTGCGCTCTGGATTCCAGGTAACGCCAGTGTGGCAGCCGCAGCGATGGCTGATGCCGCCAGGAGGTTAGAGATATTATGCCTGCCACGCAGCTCACTCCATTCCAACGGGAACAGCTTAATCTTTTCGCGTCCCATTTGGAGCCAAACCGAATCATTCTCGAGATAAGTGCCGCTGGACCGTGTTTCAGGTTGATCAAAGCCAAAACTAATCAGGTCGCCTTTTACTTCTGGTTGTAGATCCCAGGACCCCTGGTCATCACGGTTAAGCACGGCGACATCATCAATGTGTTGATACCAAAGGATACGCGACTTGGCATCAATGTATGCCTGCATAGTTCCATGACGGTCGAGATGATTGGGGGTGATATTCAGAACAACTGCGATTTGAGGAGCCCTGGTCATAAGTTCCAGCTGAAAACTGGAAAGCTCCATTATTGCCAGATCGTCCTCTGCCATTTCGTCCAGTTTATCGATCAATGGGTTCCCGATGTTTCCGCCAACCCATACATTCTGGCGATTAGATTTCATTTCAAATGTTTTTTGAGCCATCAAACCTGTAAGCGCAGTGGTAGTGCTCTTTCCGGCTGAACCGGTTATCCCGACCACCGTGCAGGGGCATTCCTCCAGGAAAATCTGGGAATCATTGCTCAGTTTGATTTTCCGCAGCAAAGCTTCCTGGATGAAGGGAATCGTTAATGGGACACCACCTGATACACATACCAGGCTGGCTCTGTCAAGTATTTTCTCATCATGGCCACCAAGGTTTAACGAAACCTTTAATTGGTTGAGCACGGTAAGCTCATCTTTAAGTTGGTCTGCACTGCGGTAATCGGTAACCACTACTTCGGCGCCTCGTTTGGTGAAAAAGCGCGCCAAAGCCTGCCCCTGGCGGGCTGCACCGATTACGATTACTTTTTTGTTCGCATAGTTTTTCATTCGCTCACCTTATAAATGTAAGGCTCAAGCCGAGCATTGCAGCAACCAACTCGATAATCCAGAAACGCATAACAATCTGGCTTTCAGTCCATCCAATTTCTTCGAAATGATGATGAATGGGGGTCCGTTTAAAGACGCGTTTTCCCTTGGTTACCTTGAAATAGGAAACCTGGATAACGACACTCAATAATTCGGCGAGAGGGATAATTGCAATTAAGGGCAAAAACAACCATTGACCAGTCATCAATGCGACTACTGCCAGGGTTCCACCCAACGCCTGTGAACCAGTATCACCCATAAACAAACGGGCAGGGTTGACGTTGAACCAGAGAAAACCAGCCAACGAACCAACAACACAAAAACAGAAGCGACCGAGAAAAACCTGGTTTTGCATCAGGGCGATAATACCGACAATTCCGAACGCGGTCATTGAGATAATGCTCGCCAGACCGTCGATTCCATCGGTGAAATTCATGGCATTGGTCATCCCGACGATAATGATTGCGGCGATTGGAATGTATGCCCAGCCGAAATTTAGTGGGGCATGAGCAGTTGGCCAAAACAGATGGGGGACACGCAGCACTTCTTTCATCAGATAAGCAAGAATAAGTGCAACAATAACCTGCAGGATGAATTTGGTGCGTGCTCGCATCCCGAGACCTTTACGTGTTCCACGAATCCCTTCCCAGTCATCAATAGCACCAATAATGGCATAACCCCACAGCGATAACAATGGGACGAGAATTGAAGAGCCCAACAGCCGGGATCCAAACAACGAAACAGCATTCAAAATCACAGTAAGCAGGGTGATTGGCACCAGGAACATGAAACCACCCATGGTAGGAGTGTTTTCTTTGGAGCGATGAGTTATCGGTTGGTCATCTCGAATCAACTTCCCGATATTCAACAGGGCAAGCAATTTAATAAAAGGTTCTCCCCAGATGATTGAGAGCAAAAAGGCAATGCCACTCATGGCAATCGCAAGCGAAAATCCACTCATCATGAATTCGCCTCCAGTGCTTCGATAATTTTGTACATTTTCATACCGTGTGAGCCTTTAATCAGGGCTGTCTGTCCTTTTTTTAGTGTATGCAACAAAAATTCTGCAGCTGCGCTGGCATCCTCAAACCAATGGATTTGTTCTTGTGGGAAGTTCCCGAAGACTGCCTGTTGTAGCACTTTTTGATAACGCGGACCAATCAGAACAATGCTTTCTGCGATCGACAATGCTCTTGTCAGGACCTGTTGATGACCTTCTGTTTCATATTGACCTAATTCCAGCATATCACCCAGGACAGCGACTTTTTCACCTTCCAGTTCGTCCAATAACTCAAGTGCTGCGACAGTTGATAGTGGAGATGCATTATAACTGTCATCTACGATTGTCGCACCGGTCGTGCTTTTACACAGGCGTACACGCTGCATCGGTTGTACCGTTTGCAAAGACATTTCAATTTCTTCCCAGCTCATACCAAGGTTAAGAGCGGCTCCAATGGAGGCTAAGAGGTTATACACCGAATGTTTGCCCATGGTCTTCGAATGAAGACCATATGCTTTTCCGGCGTAGTGTGCAGTGAATTCAATTCCTTCGACACCCAGGGATTCGATCTGGTCTGCCCAGAGATCCGCCTGGTTGGTTAATCCGTAGGTGAGCACTTTTGCTGTTGTTTCTGAAGCCATGCCGAAAACAAATGGATCATCCTGGTTCAAAACTACCAAACCTTTTGGAGCAGGTGGAAGCGCCTGGACGAGCTCGGCTTTTCCGCGGGAGATCGTGTTCAAATCGCCGGCGCGTTCTGCATGGACAGTGCCAATATTGGTGACAATCCCAATTTGTGGCTGGCTGATATCGCATAACAACTTTATCTCGCCTGGGACATAAAAACCCATTTCTAATACTGCAACCTGGTGGTTTTCGTTAAGAGAAATCAATGTTAGAGGCAAACCGATTTCGTTATTCATGTTGCCCGGATTCTTTAAAACACTGAACTTGTAGCCCAGCAAGGCAGCCAGGGTTTCTTTTGTTGATGATTTGCCAACACTTCCGGTGATTCCGATTACTGGAATATCAAATTGCTTCCGCCACTCGGTCGCAATTTGCTGGAGCGCTTCCAATGTGTTGGGAACAATAATGCTGAAGGCTGTTTTGGGAATTTCGGTAACAAGGCTTGAAATCTCCATCACGGGGTACTGACTCTCAACCGGGTGTTCGACTAAAGCCAAAACAGCACCATTGTCCAAAGCCGTGTCCACAAAGTTATGACCATCGGTGTTCTCGCCAGGTAATGCAACAAACAGCGAGCCTGGCTCAACCAAACGGGAATCGATACAACCACCAGTGATCACCTGGTCAGTTTCGAGGTTGCTTTCCATCCCGAGAGTTTTGAGTACAAATCCAATAGTCAACATAATTATCCAGGTTTTACTGTCCAGTCATCTGCATTTTGTCCGTCATCCGGATATTGTCTGGTGGAATATCCATCAAAACCACCAGTTTACTAACTAATTCTGAAAAGATTGGGGCAGCCACTTCGGAACCCCAGGGGGAGATGGATGGTTTCTCTAACCACACATAAACGAGGAATTTTGGGTCCTCTGCTGGTCCCCAGCCAACGAAAGAAGCGTTGGTTTCGGTAGATGAATATCCCAGGGCAGTGGCTATTTCTCCCGTACCAGTTTTTCCTGCAACTGTATAACCATCAACAAGTGCATTTGAAGCTTCGTTTTGAAGAGAATCAACCAACATATCGGTGAGTATATGAGCTGTCTCAGCTTTAATCGGAGTGCCGACAACTATCGGGTCGACAACATATTGCTGGTTGTTAATAATCATCGATTTAACTACGTGGGGTGCCATCATCTTGCCATCGTTAGCTAATGCTCCGATTGCCATCACCATTTGGATCGGGGTCAGAGATATGCCTTGCCCAAAGCTGTTTGTGGCAAGGTCAACTTCATACCACTGGTTGTCGCCCGGAAGTTTAAGAGGCCAGCTGGTCTCCCCGCCGAGGTCTATCCCCGTTTTTCTGTCAAGACCAAAGCTCCTCATATATGTATAGAAGGTGTCTGGTCCCATTTCGGTGGCCAGCCAAGCCATACAGACATTTAGTGAGTGCTGGAGACATTCTGTCATATCGACCATGCCCCAGCCACCACGGTTCCAGTTATAAATTGTCGCCCCTCCGATGAAGAAAGAACCGGTATCGTTAAACATCGTGTCTCTTTCTACCGTTTCTGAATCCAGGGCTGCAGCCATTGTCAATACTTTGAAAACGGAACCAGGCTCATAAGTCTGACTGATCGCAGAGTTATAAGGGTTTGGATTGGGAAATAACGTGGAATAATCCCAATACTCATTGGGATCGAGCCTTGGAGCGGTTGCCATCGAAATGATACTGCCATCCTCCGGGTCATAGACAACGATAGTGCCGCTCTCAGAACCAGACCATTCGATCGCATCATCCAAAGTTTGTTCGGTCAGAGCCTGGATTTCCCGATCGATTGTCAGCACAAGACTGACACCAGGGGGCACTTCTTCAACAGTGCTCAGACGTTGTGGGTCGAATGCGATATATACCTCACGTGGTGTACCGGAAAGTTGGCTGTTGTAAGCTTCTTCCAATCCGAAATACCCCGCTCCACCAGTGCGATCGAGATAGCTGTAGAATCCAATTATGTTTGATGCCAGTGTGCCTTCGGGATAAGAGCGTTGAGAATGGGGGGTCCAGAGCAATCCGGAGAGGCTTGGTAGAGTCTCATTCCCTTTGGCAACCCGGCTTTCATAATCTTCTTTAATAATTTCCAGTTGGGCAATTTTGTCTTTTTCAACAAAATCGTCCAAAACGATGTAGTAAGGATTTCCACCCCCAGCTGTCATTTCGGCATATCCTAATACCTGGGCATAATCGAGCCCCAATACAGAAGCAGCCACGCTGGCAATTGTTTCTGGCTGTCTATCCGAGTTGAGATCCAGTCCGATTTCATATGAAGTTTCATTACCAGCCATCAATCGACCTCGAGCATCGTAAATGCTGCCGCGGTCAGGATAGATCAGACGGGTAACACCCTGGTAATTCTCACTTGCTGCCAGAATCTTTTCTGCACCTTCAATATTCTGAATGCGGACCATTTGAATGGCGACGACGCCGGCGACCACAGAACAGATCACACAAATAATCAGAAACCTGTTTTTGATTGATTCGCTCATGGGGTTACCTCTGTCTCTGAAATTGGTTCGGGGACAGCCTGCAATTTCTCTGTTAACCATTCAATGAAGGTGTCGGTGAATTGAGGTAATAATATCGGTGTGCGGTCTTCCTGGATCGAGGGAGGTGGCGCAAGCGAAGGTCCTGTTGCCGGTACGTAACCTGGCACTTCAAGGTACATTGCTTCATCTACTGTCAGAAGTCGCATCCCCAGGCTGTCAACTCGCTCGTTTAATGCCCGCGAAGATGAAATTTCTCCAAGCAGTGTCTGGAGGTCGTTATTTTCACGCTGCAATGTGCTAACCTTACTCTCGAGTATTTGTATACGGCGACCGGTGGCAGCTGAACGCCCACTAATTGAAAGGTAGAGCCCTGCTACAGCAGCTACACCAACCACCACCAGCAAAAAGATGCCGACCCATTGAAGCTGGGTGCGCCAGGGGGCTTGTTTATAGGCTTGCAGTACATCTTTTTTCATTGCTACTTACCAAATTCCTAAATTACTTCTTCTCTACAACCCTCAGTTTTGCACTTCGGGCTCTCGGGTTTTCGTTCCTCTCCCCCTCAGAAGCTGTGATCGGTCGCGGGGTGAGAATTTTCACGCTTGCCACATGCCCACAGGTACAAATGACCTGCTCAGGTGGGCAGATACAATCGACGCTCTCCCGTTTGAAAGCTTGTTTTACCAACCTGTCTTCCAAAGAATGGAAACTGATGACAGCCAGCCGTCCTCCCGGGTTCAAAAGTTCAATCAGGTGCGGTATTGCTTCTTCCACCGTTCTCAACTCGTCGTTGACAGCGATTCGGATAGCTTGAAAGGTCCGCGTTGCCGGATCGATCTTGCTATGCCCTCCTCCGATGGAAGAACGGACGACATCTGCGAGTTGAAACGTGGTCTCAAGCGGTCGGTTCTCTACGATCTTTCGGGCAATCCTTCTTGAAAACCGCTCTTCACCATATTTCCAGATGATGTCAGCCAGGTCCTTTTCACTGAGTGTGTTCACCATCTCAGCTGCGCTTTGTCCCCTGGTGGGGTCAAAACGCATGTCCAGTGGTGCGTTGTGTCTGAAAGAGAAACCACGCTCTTGCTGGTCAAGTTGCATCGAAGAAACACCCAGATCCATCAGGATTCCATCAACTGTTCCCCAACCAATTTGTTGCAAGGTCTTCGCCGAATCCAGGTAGGAACCATGAATTACATAAGCGCGATCTCCAAATGGCTTCAGTCGTTCACGGGTTAGCTCAATCGCCAGGGGGTCGAGATCCAAAGCAACCAATTTGCCATCAGGCGAACTTGCCTGAAGGATTCCTTCAGAATGACCTCCGGCACCAGCAGTACAGTCGAGGTAAGACCCAGGGCTTATGGGAGCCAGATATTCGATTGTTTCTTGGTAAAGTACTGGGCGGTGCGGCTCTGACGCCGACGGCACCGCGTTCATCATTTTCCTCTTTTTGCCGTGATATCCAGGGATGCCCAGGCTTGAGATTGTGCTTCAGGGTCGTGATTAGCGTCTGTAAACGCCTCCAACCGGTCAGAAGCCCATATTTCAAAACTGTCTCCTACCCCTATGATCATCACACCATCCTCAATTCCAGCCAACTTCCGCAAGTGTAGCGGGATGAGAATGCGTCCTGCTGTGTCATAAGTCAGTTCTGCCGAAGAACCTAAAATTTCCCGTCTGAATGAACGCAGGTTGGGGTCGGTGATAGAAATACTGTTGATTGATTCAGCGATGATATCAAAAGTATCTTTCGCATAAGCCATCAGGTTTCCATCCAGACCCTTGGTGACGCAAACAATACCGTCCGTGGTTTGATCCCGGAAAGTTGAAGGAACAGTCATTCTGCCCTTCTTATCGATATTGTGTTCGTATCTCCCGTAAAACATTTGTTCTATTCTCTTCTTTAAGCACCGAAGCGCCCTTTTTGGCGCTTCTTTTTCGGTTTTTGTGACACTTCCTGACACTTTATGACAAACTTTCACACATTATAGACTATTATGCCTAAAAATACAAGACTTTTTGTACAATTTTTTGGGAATTTCCCAAATTGGTTAGCGTTTGAATTGATAACTGTCAACAGATTGAGGATTTGGTTTTATTGACCACTCACGTGACTGACAGCATGTGACGTATCTGTTTCAAAAGTCCGTGATTCAGACTGAAAGAGGAAGATCATCATGAATTATAGCCTTGAACAAGTTGGCGTAAGGGGTTGATATTTTGCCAGTTTT
>Ga0123334_1003238_pt1 | contig 17818 bp, 14 predicted proteins | sample BiotimSIPDNA_FD_89706 | JGI IMG/M metagenome (GOLD analysis project Ga0123334, IMG submission 89706) | Anaerobic biogas reactor microbial communites from Washington, USA - Biogas_R1 time_0 SIP DNA | ecosystem: Engineered > Bioreactor > Anaerobic > Unclassified | place: Washington, USA... | reverse complement strand
CCAGTCAAAATGATGCAGGGGAAAACGCCCCGTGTCATAGAGGTTTAAAAAGGTGAAGGTGGGGCTGGGCACAGGGCCCCTTATCCCCAGGCCCCGGGCGATGCCCCGGGCCAGCTCGCTTTTGCCGGCCCCCAGTTCCCCGCTTAACAAAACCACATCCCCGGGCAGAAGGCTTTGGGCAAGCCGTTCCCCCAGGGCCTGGGTTTCCTCTTTAGTGTTCGTTTTGAGCTGTGACATCCCTTTGCGCGTCCTTTAAAATTCCGGAGAGCCTTTTGTACAGAATCTGGGTCAAAAAGGCGTTGGCCACCCCTTTGATCAGGTTGAAAGGCAGCACGGCGGCCCAGAGATAGCCCTGGACGCTAAGGCCCATGTTGCCCATCGCCGCCTCAAACTCAGAGCCGAAATAAGTGGGCAGCAGCAGGTAGCTGTTGGCGGCCACCCCCACCAGCGTCATCAGGAAAACCCCAAAGATCATCCCGATGATCGCCCCCCGCCAGGTGTGATTTCTGCGGTACATCAGGGTGGGCGGCATCAAAAAGGCCAGGCCGATGAGGATGTTGGCCAATTCCCCCACCCCGGAGGTGGTGCCCCCTAAAATATGGACCACGTTGGTGATCACCAGGCTGATGGCCGCCATCACCGGCCCCAGGGAAAAGCCCAGGATAAGAAGGGGGGTGAAGGAGAAGTCCAGCTTCAGCCAGGGGGCGAAAAAGGCCAGGGGAATCTCCGGGAAATAGCTGAGGATGATGGCCAGCGCCGTTAAAAGCGAGGCATAGGTAAGGCTGGCGGTGGAATATCTGCGGTTCATGGTATTGCCTCCCAATCGTTAAATCGCCCCGGCGAAATGTCCAGGGCGAACGCGGCAAGGTGAGCCATTGCCTGTCTTCTCTCATCCAGACTGTACTGTCGGCCACGGAATCTCACCGTGTCAGCCTTTCGGCTCGCGGGCTTTAACCGCCGGTGGGGAATTGCGCCCCGCCCTGAAGACAACTTCTATGGAGTTGGCGCCATCCTATCACCGGGCTGATGGGCCTGTCAAGCCTTGGCGCCAAGCCAGACCACCCCCTGGGAGCGCACGTCCAGCACATGGCAGCAGTCCGGGCCGAAAAGGCCATCCATCAAGCGCGTGAAGGCCTGGATTTTGCCATCCGGCACGAAGTTCAAGGTGGTGCCCGCAAAGCCCCCGCCGTGCACCCGGCAGGCGCCCTCCCCCTGAAGGCTTTCCTGGGCCAGAGCCAGGGCCAGGGCCAGGGGCTGGCTTTCGGTCTCTGTGTACAGGTTTTGAAGCAGCGTCCAGGAAGAAAGCCCGCTCTCCCGCACCATCCTGAAGAACAGGGGCAGGTCCTCCGTCTTAAGCGCGGCCACGGCCTTGGTTACCCGCTGGTTTTCATGGTAGAAATGAAGCGCCCTCAGCACCGCCCGGTCCCCGGTTTTCTGTCTGATCACAGGCAGCGCGTCAAGCAGGTCCGTTAAGCTGCGCTCCCTTAATACCTCAGCCCCCATGCTCTCTGCCACCGCCTGCATCTCCGCCTGGATGGCGCTGTAGGCGGGGGTCAGGTCGCCGTGGTGGCCCCTGGTGTCCACCACCACCAGGTGAAAGCCGGAGGCGGCAAAGGAAAAGGGCAGCGCGGTGATCTGGGGATCATCCGTGGCAAAATCCATCGTCACCAGGCCGCCCACGGAGGAGGCCATCTGGTCCATCAGCCCGGAGGGTTTGCCAAAGTATACGTTCTCCGCATACTTCCCCACCTGGGCACGCAATTGGGCGCCCAGGGAAAAGCCGTTATACAGGGCGTCAAGCACCCCCACCATCGCCATCTCAAAGGCGGCGGAGGAGGAAAGGCCGGAGCCATGAAGCACCTGGGAGCTGACCGCAGCGTCAAAGCCCCCGATTTTGTGCCCTAAATCCGCCATCCTGGCCGCCACGCCCCGGATGAGCGCGGCTGTGCTGCCCTCCTCCCCAGGCTTTGGATCAAGCTGAGAGAGGCTGATTTCAAGGGGGCTGTAGCCCTCGCTTTGAAGCCTGACGGTCATATCCGCCCGCGGGGATGCCGCCGCCAGGGTGTCCAGGTTGACCGCCGCCGCCAGCACCCGGCCCCGGTTGTGGTCGGTGTGATTGCCCACGATTTCCGTGCGCCCGGGGGCGGAGATCAGGCAGAGGGGGCCTGACCCAAAGGCCGCCTGATGGCGGTCTATCAGACGGAGGCAGCGGGCGCTTTGCGAAGAAAAAACCCCCTCCCCCTGTCCATACAGCTGCTGAAGCTGCGCCTGGCCCTCGCTCAAAGCCAGCCAGCTGCGATACGCCTCATGGTTCATCACTGATCAGTCCCTCCGTGCGCTCATATATTCCCTGCCAAAATGACAGAAACTCCTCCAGGCCCAAGGCATACAGCTCCTGCTGGAAGGCCTCAAAGGCCGCCTGACTTACCTCCCATTCCCCCAGGACAAAGCGGGCGATGGACTCGTCCACATAGCGGCCAAGCGCCTCCTGAAGGGGGCGGATGGCGGCCTCCTCCGTAGCGCTTAGTGAAAAGGGCGGGAAGGGGATTTTGACCGCGGCTGTTACCACGTCCACCTGCCGGGAGATATCGCCCACCAGGGGATCGGTGTAGCTGCGCTGAAAATCATCGCTTGAAATGCCGGGGATGGCGGTGCCGCTGGCGATGACGGACCCGGCTTGATACGCCGCGTCGCTGATGCCAGGCAGGCTGCGCCAGGTGCCGTCCCCGTCCACCACGTAGTCCTCCCCCTCCTCGCCAATGGCGGCCAGCACCGCGCCCTCCTTGGTATACAGGGCGTCCGCCCACTCAAGCAGCCCCGCCACATCCCGGCAGGCCGTGGTGAGGGCGAAGGTGCCGGTGATCACCGGCTGGGCGATGGGGCGGTAGCTCCGCTCCCCCTCAAAGGCCAGAGGCGGGAGGGCCGCATAGTCCCCCGCCCACTCCAGGGGCACCAGATAGGTGGGCAGCGGGGAGAAAAAGGCGCCGAAGGTGTTGGCTGCCTTGGCGTCCGTCACCCGCCTTAGGGCATCCGCGGTGGAAAAGCCGTTGCGCTCCAGAAGCCCGTCCTGATACAGCGTCCGGCACCACTGGATAAAGGGCTGGAAATTCTTAAGAAGGGGCACAAAGCGCACCTGCCCCTCTGCATCCGCCAGCAGGTTATAATCGTTGCCCACCAGGCCAAAGGCGTGGGCCAGGTATTTCAGGTCATAGGCGCCCAAAAAAGCCAGGGGAATCTCATCCTGCCGCCCGTTGCGGTTGGGGTCGCCGGATTTAAAGGCCCGCAAAACCGCCTCCAGCTGCTGATAATCCGCAGGCATTTTAAGGCCCAGCGCATCCAGCCAGCTTTGGTTGATCCACAGCACGTTCTGCGCCGGGGCGGTCTCCACAAAAGGCAGGGCCGCGATCTGCCCGCCTGGCAAAGTGATGGCCTGCCTTAAGGCCGGGTTTTCATCTAAAAGCGCGGTCAGGTTGGGGCAATGCGCCGCCAGATAAGGGGCCAGGTCCATCAGTACCCCTTTTTCCAGCAGCGCTTGGGCCTCCCCAGGGGAGAGGGCCGCCTTAAACAGCCCGTCCGGCAGCTCCTGGCCCGCCTCAAGCGCCTCAAGCGCCGCCCGGTAGTCCGCCTCCTCCACGTACTGGCGGAAGGTGAAGGCAAGGCCTGTTTTTTCCGCCGTGCGCTCAAAAAAGCGGTTGCTGTCCCAGTCCCGGTTTAAGGAGGCATCCTCCAGGCCCATCAGCACCAGGCCTTGCGCCAAAACGGGGGCAAGAACCCCGCAGAAGAGCGCCGCCAGACACAAAACGGCAAGAAAGCGCCTGCATCCTTTTTTGTTCATCAAATCCTTATCCTCGCAGCCATAGTTTGATCAGCCACAGTATCATCAGGTGCCCGGGGTAGGCGGCATAGCTGAGCCATTTGGGCAGGCGGATGCCGCTTTTGGTTTTAATCATCATCAGCGGCAGCGCCAGGATGGCCAGAAACTGCAAGCTGATCCGGGCGATATGGGCGTTGACCGCCCGGTCCAGCATATTAAGACCACTGTTGACGCTTACCCCCCGGAAGACCGCCAGAGAACCGCTGCCCCAAAGCAGGCAGAAGCTGATCATCAATGCCGCCAGGCCGCCCTTTGTGTGCCTGGCCAAATACATCAGGATAATCAGCAGCACCCCCTGCCAGCCATAATCCATGGTGATGGCAGTGGCCAAAAGCAGGCAGACCGCGGGCGCCCACCAGGCGGAGCCGTACCGGTTGATCTGAAGGCCCCGGACGGCCAAAAGCCCTAAAAGCAGCGTGGCCAGCACATTCAGCTGGGACCAAGTGTGGTTAAGCGCCAGCATATAAAAGGGCTGGGACACCACCCCTAAAGCCAGAAGCCGCAGGGCATAGCGGGTGAAATGGCGGGTTTTGTCCGCCCCCACCGCGATCCCCCAGCAAAACAGGGGGAAGGCAATCCGCCCGATGACCCGCAGCACCAGAACACCGGGAAAGAAAATGGCGCCGATGTGATCAATAATCATCGTCACAATGGCCACCAGCTGCATCAGCCCGTGATCCGTGTTGGGGGCCGCCAGGCTGCCCCGCATCTTCTCCTGCATGACTATCACCTCACCTGACAGTATAAGCCAGACGGCCTTATCAGACAAGCAACTTATCTTGATGAACAAGGGTATATATGATAGGATACTCCTTGTAAGCCTTTGCTTTGGGGAATTTGACGCGACTTGAAAGGACGGCCTATGCGACTGCTGATAACCAACGACGACGGCGTGGATGCGCCGGGCATCCTGACCCTGGCCAAAACCGCGGCCGCCGCGGGGCACGAGGTGCTGGTCTCCGCGCCTGCCACCCAACAAAGCGCTGCCGGTCACCGGCTGACCATCACCCAGAGCCTGATGGTCAGGGAACGCCACCTGGACGAGGGCTTCACCGCCTATTCGGTGGAGGGCTCCCCGGTGGACTGCGTGCGCATCGGCCGGCGCCTGAGCGACAAGCCTTTTGATTTCTGCCTCTCCGGCATCAACGATGGGGAAAACGTGGGAACAGCGCTGTTTTACTCCGGCACCGCAGCCGCGGCCCGGGAGGCTGCCATGCTCAATCTGCCCAGCATGGCTATCTCCATCGCCTTTGGCGCGGACGAGGACATGCGCGTCCACCTGGCGGAACAGGCCCTGGTGATTATGGATTACATCCTGCGCCGGCCCATGCCCCGCCTCACCTTCTGCAACTTAAACGGCCCCGCCCTCCCCCCGGAGCAGGTGAAGCCCGCCAAAATAGCGCCCATCAGCGAGGCCTACTACCTGGACGCCTATGAGGAGCGGGTCAACCCCCGGGGCATTAAGTACTTCTGGCTGGAGGGCGGCGTCAAGTTTGAAGAGCCGGAGCCGGGGAGCGATCTGGATCTTTTGATCAAGGGGCATATGACGGTGTCCTTTGTGGGGGGCTTCAGAAACCACAACGCGCTCTACCGCCCCATGCTATGAGGACATCCGGCCCTGAGGTGCTCGTGGTGGGCGGCGGCCCCGCTGGCATGGCGGCGGCGCTGTACGCCAAAGGAAGGGGCGCTGAGGTGCTGCTCCTTGAGCAAAACGAAAAGCTGGGCAAAAAGCTCTACATCACCGGAAAGGGCCGGTGCAATGTCACAAACCAGGCAAGTCAGGAAGACTTCCTCGCCAATGTGCCGCGCAACCCCCGGTTTTTGTACGCGGCGCTTTCTTTTTTGTCTCCGGAAGGCTTAAGGGCCTGGCTTTTGAACCTGGGATGTGAGACGGTGGTGGAGCGGGGGCAGCGGGTTTTCCCACGGAACCAAAAGTCCTCAGACGTTATCAAGGCGCTCTCCCGGGGGCTTCTGCCCCATGAGCTGCGCCTGAACTGCCAGGTGGCCCAAATCACCGCGCAGGCCGGGCAGGTGACGGGCGTCAGGCTTCAGGATGGCAGCCACATCCCCGCCTCAAAGGTGGTGCTGGCCACCGGCGGGGTCAGCTATCCGGTCACCGGCTCCCGGGGCGAGGGGCACCGGATGGCCCGGGAGCTGGGCCATGAGGTAAGCGAATTGCTGCCTGCCCTGGTGGGGCTTTCAGCTGCAGACGCCTGGCTTTTGGAGGTGCAGGGCCTGGGGCTGAAAAACGTGGCCCTCCATGCTGCCGTCGACGGGAAAACCCGCTTCAGCCAGCAAGGGGAGCTGCTGTTCACCCACACGGGCATCTCCGGCCCCTTAACGCTTTCCTTAAGCAGCGTGCTGGCGGGCGCGGACTGGCCCTTGGTGGATGCCTGGCTTGATTTAAAGCCCGCCCTTAACCGGGAGACCCTTTTGATCCGGCTCAACCGGGATATTTCGCAAAAGGGACGCAGACAGCTTATGAGCCTTATGCCGGAATACCTGCCGGCCAGCCTGGCCCGGGTCTTCCCCGGAATCTGCGGCCTGGACGGCAGCCAGCAGCTCAACCAGCTGACAGCAGCCCAGCGCGCCCAACTGACCGCCACCATGAAGCGCCTGCCCCTTTCCCTGTCCGGGACCGGCCCCTTCTCCCAAGCGGTCATCACCAGGGGCGGTGTGTCCGTTAAGGACATCTCCCCCTCCACCATGGCCTCAAAGCAGATAGAGGGGCTGTATTTCGCAGGGGAGATCATCGATGTGGACGCCCTCACAGGGGGCTTTAATCTGCACATCGCCTTTGCCACCGGCGCACTGGCGGGCGCCAAGGCCGCCGCCAGCGCCCAAAACGACAGATAACTCAGGAGATTGTATGCACTATATCGTCATGGACCTGGAATGGAACCAGCCCCTTTCCCACCGCAGCGCGGCCTACCGGCGTCTGGGCAGCCAGCTGATGTTTGAGGTGATTCAGATCGGCGCTGTAAAGCTGGACGCGGGCCTGCGCATGCGCGGCTCCTTCAACCAGTTTATAGCGCCCGCCAACTATAAAAAACTGCATCCGCGCATCTCCCGCATCACCGGCATCACCCAGGACGACCTGGAAGGCGCGGCGGATTTTTCAGAAGTTTTTGCCCGTTTTGTCGCCTGGTGCGGGGAGGATTTTGTCCTGACCACCTGGGGCTGTGACGACATCTCGGTGCTTCATCAGAACATCGCCTTTTTCGCCAAAGGGCACCCCATTCCCCCGGTGTATGACCTGCAGCGCCTCTATGGCGAAATCGCGGGGGACACCAAGAACCGCTTCGGCCTAAAAAACGCCATGAATGCCCTGGGCATTCAGCCAAGCCCGGAGCACCCCTTCCACTCCGCGGTGGATGACGCCTATTACACGGCCCTGGTGTTTCAGCGTTTTCCCGACCCTGAGGCCATCCTCAAGCATCCCCAAAGCGTCCGGGCCTTTGGCCGGGTGCGGGGCCGCCAGCCGGGGAAAACGGACACCCTGCGCTTCTCCTCCCTGGCCCAGGCCCTGCTCAGCCGGCCTGCCCAGCAGCCCAACTGCCCTGTGTGCGGCAAGCGCGCCAATATCCCCGAGGGCTATGTGATGATGGCGCCGGACCGCTGCCGGGCGCTGGCGGACTGCGCGGAGCACGGGCTTTTGATGATAGACCTGACCCTTGAAAAAGACGCGGAGGGCGGCGTCCGGGTAAAGCGCAGCGCCACGGTCTCTGATGAACAAAGTGCTGCCTATGTCAAAACCAAGCACTTGCAATGGGCCAACAAAGTGGCCGCCAGCCGGCAAAAGGAGGCATCGGCATGAAACTGATTCTGGATGGCGCCTCAGGCCAGTTCACCCCCGGGGTGACAGTCAAAGAGGTGGTGAAAACGCTGTGGCCGGACAGCGCCTCCCAGGTGCTGGCCTGCTTTATGGCGGGCGATGTGCTGGAATTGGGCTCCCCGGTTGATACACCCGGAGAGCTGACCAGCATCAACTACCTCCACGAGGAGGGGCGGCGCATCTATGAGCGCTCCCTGCGCTTTGTGCTGCTGTTAGCCATGCGGCGGCTGTATCCAAAGCTTATCCTGCGCAACGAGCACTCCGTGGGCCAGGGCGTCTATATGGAGATCGACAACCACAGGCTCACCGCCGCTGATGTCAGCGCCCTGGAAGGCCACATGCGGGACATTATCCAGGAGGACCTGCCCTTTATACTGGAGCGCTGGAGCAAGCAGGATGCCATCGCCTATTTTAGAGACCGGGGCGATTTGGACAAGGCCAACCTGCTCTCCTACCGGCCCTTTGACCATTTCAACATGTATTCCTGCGGCGGGCTTTTAGAGTATTTCTACGGGGCCATGCTGCCCTCAACCGGCTACACCCAGGTTTTTGCCCTGCAGCACCACGCCCCGGGGCTGGTGCTTTTGCTGCCTGACCGGGCGGATCAATCCCGCCCCGCGCCCTTTATCAGCCTGCCCAAGCAGATGGCCATCTTCGCCCAGTCCAACTATTGGTGCAAGGTGCTCAACACCTCCACCGCCGCGGGGCTTAACGACCTGGTGGCGCAAAACCAGCTGCGGGACTTTATCCGGGTGAACGAGGCGCTGCACAACCAGTCCCTCTCAGATATCGCCCAGGACGTGATCAAAAGACAGGCCCGGGTTATCTTCATCTCCGGCCCCTCCTCCAGCGGCAAAACCACCTTCGCCAACCGGCTCTCCATCCAGCTGCGCGTCAGCGGGCTTTCGCCCCGGCTTATTTCCCTGGATGACTTTTATCGAAACCGGGATGAGCTGCCCCTGGAAGAGGACGGGATGCCGGATCTGGAGGCGCTGGACGCGCTGGATGTGCCCCTGTTCAGGGAATGCGTCACCAGCCTTTTAAACGGCCAGGAGACCGCCATGCCCCGCTTTGACTTCCGCGATCAGCGCCGAAAACCGGAGCCGGTGATGATGCAGGTCACCGCCCTTCAGCCGCTGATCATCGAGGGTATCCACGCCCTGAACCCCGCCCTCCACGGCGGCTTTGACCCCCAGCTGGTGTGCAAAATCTATATCAGCCAGCTGACCACCCTGAACCTGGACTATCATAACCGCATCCGCACCACGGACGCCAGGCTTCTCAGGCGCATTGTGCGGGATTACCAGTTTCGGGCAACACCGCCTGAGCGCACCCTCATCATGTGGGACAGCGTGCGGCGGGGCGAGGAGAAATGGGTCTTCCCCTACCAGGAGCAGGCGGATATCATGTTCAACTCCGCCCTCCACTACGAGCTGCCCATCCTGAAAACCATCTCCTACAACATCCTCCAGCAGGTGCCAAAAAACAGCGTCCATTACGTGAAATGCAGCCGGATTCTAAAGATTCTCAACTACTTCCTCCCGGTATCTCCCGAGGTATTCAACGAAATCCCCCCACTGAGCATCCTGCGGGAGTTTATCGGCGGGAACACCCTCTACATGAAGGACACCACCAGTCAGCTGATGGCGGACTGGCCGGAGGATCTGGTATAATCATGCTCTGATTGTAGAATTTGTAATTTTTTTGTCATAAATTCTTAATTTGCCCTAATCAATGTAGACAAAGACAAAGAAGTATATTACAATGGTGCCTGAATAAGCCTGTTCATGCGATCAAAAAAGAGGTGCGGTATGGGTAAATGCAAGATATTCACCAATTCTGTGTCGGACATCACGCCCGAGTTGGCCAGGGAATTTGATATTACGGTTGTGCCTGATGTGGTGATTTTTGGCAACAAAGAATACGAAACCACCACAGACATCGACCCGCCCAAGCTGTACCGCCTGCTGCGCCAGGTGGACTATCTGCCCACCACCTCTCACCCCAATCAGTATATTTATTCAACCTGCTTTGAGACCGCCTCGGACTACGAGGAGATCCTCTGTGTCAACGTCTCCTCCCGGATGTCCGGCTCCATGGGCACGGCCACCCTCACCGCCAACGCCATGGCGGAGGAAGGCTTTAAGACCAAAATCTACACCTATGACTCCCTCCAGGCCTCCTTTGGCATCGCCTACCAGGCGATCCAGGCCGCCATCCTGGCCAAACAGGGCGCCTCCGCCCCGGAGATCATAGCGCAGCTGGACCTCATCCGGGACCGGGTGGGCGTCTATTTTTGTATGAGCTCTCTTGAGAACGCCAAAAAGGGCGGACGCATCGGGGAGATCAAGTGCCTGGCGGCGGATCTGATGGGCATCCGGCCCGTTTTGACCTTTAAGGACGGCACGGTAAAGGAGCTAAACCTCACCCGGGGCTTTGACAGGGCCCTGAACCGGGTGGCCAGGTACTATGAGGAGCGCGCCAAGAAGGGCGGGCTGGTTTTCGTCTGCCACGCGGATAACGAGCCGGAGGCCCTCAGGATGCGGGACCGCATCCTGAAGCTGGACCCGGAGGCCCAGGTGCGGGTTGAGTGGATTGGCGTGGCCATCGGGGTATACACCGGCGAGGGCGCCATTGGCATCATCTTTGAGGAATGAAGGCAGGCGTGGGCCTTGTCGCCGCCTTTTTGCTGATGCTTTTGTCTGATTATTTAAAGGTGGCTGAGCAGCGGCGCTGGGGCAACGCCTGTTTTCTTTTGGGCCTGCTGCTGTTTACGGCTTCCCTGGCCTGGGGAATGGCCCTGGGCTCCTGGTTTTCGGTGGCGCTTCCCTTGCGCGTCCTCCTTTTCCTCCTGGCGGCCCTGGCAGCTTTGCTGGAAGCTGTGTCTCTTTTTGGTGCGCTTCCCGCCAGGGAAACCTATTTGGGCCAGGGGGAAACGCCCCTGGTGGACCGGGGCATGTATGCCCTTTGCCGCCACCCGGGCGCGCTGTGGCTGCCTGTCTTGCTGCTCTTTCTCTCCCTGGGCCTTGGAAGCCTGGGGCTGCTCTTGTCAGGGGCGCTGGCAGCGGGCTTGAACGTCTTTTACGTCTGGGTGCAGGACCACTGGGTCTTCCCCCAAACCATCCCGGGCTACCAAAATTACCGGAAGCACACCCCTTTTCTTATTCCCACAAGGGCAAGCGTTAAAAAAGCCCTTGCGACCTTCAGACAGGACTAAGGCATGCGATTTGAGGCAAAACTCCGAAAAGAACCGCCAGAGCAGTTGTGGCAGGAATACTGCGGCTTTTTGGATTTGTCGCTGGAAAGCTATATGCATATGCAGCAGCACCTGCTGATGGAGCAGGTCTCCCTGCTGGGCGCCAGCCGCCTGGGCCGCAACTTGATGGGCGGCAGCGTGCCGGAGTCCGTGGAGGAGTTCCGGGCCACGGTGCCGCTGACCACTTTCTCAGACTACGCGGACACCATGCTGATGCGCCGGGCGGAGGAGCTGCCTGCGCCGCCCATCGGCTGGCTGGAGACCACCTGGGAGGGGGGCGACTATCCCCGGAAGGCCGCGCCCTATTCCCGCAGCATGCTGAACACCTACCGCAACAACCTCTTTTCCGTCCTGCTCCTGGCCCACGCCAGCAAAAAGGGCCAGTTCCATGTGCGGCCCCATGCCAAGGTGCTCTATGCCTTAGCGCCCCTGCCCTATGCCACCGGGCTTTTCCCGGAGTTGATGAAGGGGGAGGTCAACTTCCAGTTCATGCCCCCTGTTCAGGAGGCCCTGGCCCTGCCCTTCAGCCAGCAGATGGCTCAGGGGCTTAAGATGGCGCTTAAAAAAGACATGAACATGTTCTTTGGCATGAGCAGCATCCTCTTTCACATCAGCCAGAACCTGCTGGCCGGGGGCAGCGGTAAAACCAAGATTACCGATTTTTCACCCAAGATGCTCATGCGCTTCCTGGCGGCCCGCTACCGCGCCCGTAGGGATAACGCCCCCATGCTGCCAAAGGACCTTTTCCACCTGGACACCTTTGTCTGCGTGGGCAACGACTCCACCCTTTATAAAAGCGAGCTGGAGCGCTGCTGGGGCAAAAAGCCCCTGGAGATCATGGGCGGCACGGAGCCCAGCCTGATTGCGACAGAGACCTGGAGCCGGGACGGCCTGGTGATGTTCCCGGACGCCTGTTTTTATGAGTTCATCCCGGAGCGGGAGATGATCAAAAACCTGGATGACCCCAGCTATGTCCCCCGCACCTACCTGATGAACGAGCTAAGCCCCAACCAGCTTTATGAAATTGTGATCACGGTGCTCAAAGGCGGCTCCTTTGTGCGCTACCGGGTGGGGGACGTGTTCCGCTGCCTGAGGCTTCGCAACATCAAGGACGAGATTGATTTCCCCCAGTTTGAGTTCATCGACCGGGTGCCCAGCGTGATTGACATCGGCGGCTTTACCCGCATCACCCAGCGGGAAATCGAAAAGGTGCTGGAGATGTCCCGCCTCCAGGTGGCCCGGTGGAGCGCCTTTAAGGAATACGATGACAACAAGCACGCCTATCTCCAGATGTTCATCGAGCTGCCGGAGGACGAAAAGGGCGCTCCTGCCAGCGCTGAGATCATCAAGGAGCATTTAAGCGTCTATTTCCGCTATTTTGATCAGGACTATCAAAGCCTTAAAAAGCTGATCAAGGTGGAGCCGCTGAAGGTCTCCGTGGTGCCCAAGGGCTCCTTCCAGCGTTTTGAGGAGTACACGGGGCATTCGCTGCGCAAAATCAATCCGCCGGCCGCTGACATCGTGGATTTCAGGGGCGTTTGCGGGCTGGAACGGAAGGGGGGAAGCAACGCGTGGCAGTAAACCATATTCTCTTTGTTGCCATCCCCACGGTTGCGCTGCTGCTCAACCTCTATTTGCTGCTCATCTGCATCAGCGCCAAGAAAAACAAGCTGATCTACGCCTTTATGTGGCTGGTGATCGCTTTTTCCGCCTGGACCGGGGGCTCCGCCGGCATGCGGGCCATGCTTTTCCCCGGGGTGCGCTTCTGGTATGACGTGTCCCTGATTGGCATCTTCAGCACGCCCTTTCTGCTGTATAACTTCATCCACCACTATACAAACCAAAAGGGCAGCTTTATCCTGATCACCATTGGCTTAGGGTGGCTGGTTCTGGTCATGCTTCAGCTGTCGGATGTGTTCATCAAACTGCCCGAGGTGACCGCCCAGGGGGATGCGCGCACCTTCAGCTACACCATGACCGGCTGGGTGGTGCTGCCCCTTTTTCTGGGCTTGCTCACCCTGGTGATGGCAGCCAGGCTGGTGCACACAGCCGTCAAGCGCCAGGGCATGCCCACCAGCAGCATGCAGCCCCTTTACCTTGGCGCCCTCTTTATGTTTGCGGGGCTTGTCAGTTCCGCCTTGCCGGGCATGGGCTCCTTCCCGGTGGACCCCCTGGCCTGCGGCGTCAACGCGATCCTCCTGTTCTATGCCCTGCACCGCAAGCGTCTGATCACCTTTAAGATGGTCACCTCCCGGGGGCCGGTCTATCTGGCGGCCGCCATCTTAACCACCTTGCTTTTAGCCATCGCCTATCCGGCGATGGACCAGCTGTATCTGCGCCTCTTTCCTGAATACGTTCAGCAGCAGACCATCGTCATCGCGGTGCTGGTCTCCCTTTTGACCGTGCTGGTGTATAACCTGATCCGGACCCTGCTGCACACCTTTTTTGCCCGCGGCCAGATGGCCCGGGATGAGGAGCTGCGGCGCTTCAGCCGGGAGATCAACGAATCCCTGGACAGCCAGCTGATTTTCAAAACCTTTGGCCAGTTCATCGAAAAGAACATCGACTGCGATGCCGCCTATGTCTGCGTCCGGGAGGAGGGCGGCAATTTCGTCACCAAGGCCCACTCCAAGCCCACCGTGGCGGGGGACGTGGTCATCCAGCAGGCAAGCCCGCTGATCGCCTGGCTATGGGAGCATAAAACCGCGATCACCTATAAGGATTTCTCCCGCACGCAGCACTACCGCTCCATGTGGGATGCTGAAAAGGAAATGCTGCGTTCCTTAAGCATCCGCCTGATTCTGCCCATCACCCAGGGCGGGCGGCTGATCGCCATCACCCTGTTTGCGGACCAGAACAACACCAAAATCGGCAGCCCCGGCGACATCATCTTCCTGGAATCCGCCGCGGCCATCATGTCCATCGCCGCCAACAACGCCATGCTCTATGCCGTCATGCAAAACGAGGCCCAGCTGGACGGGCTGACCGGCCTTCACAACCGGCGGCATTTCCTGGAAAAGGTGAAGGAGGATTTCTCCAGGGCGGCCAAGGGCAGCTTCACCGTCTGCATCATCAGCCTGGATGATTTCCGGCTTTACAACGAGCTGTACGGTTCCTTCCAGGGGGACAAGCTGCTGCAGGACTTCTCCAAAATCCTGCTGGCCGTCACCGGCAACCAGGGCCGGGTGGGCCGTTACAGCGGCAAGGAGTTTATCCTGGCCGTGCCCTTTAAGGATGCCAGCGCCGTCTCCGACAGCGTGGATGTCATCCGGGACATGCTGGGGGACTATTTGCGCAAAAACAACCATCAGGGGCATCGTTTTCTCACCTTCTCAGCCGGCATCTGCTCCTACCCCACCGCCGCCGCCACCCTGGATGAGGCCATTCATTATGCCAGCATCGCGGTGTATTCCGCCAAAAAGAACGGCAAGAACCGCACCCAGCTCTACCGGGAGGGGCAGAACTTCGTGGATGTCACGCCGGAGGCGCTGCATTTCGGCGAGCAATGCGCCCAAACCATCTATGCCCTGACCGCCGCCATTGACGCCAAGGACCACTACACCTTCCGCCACTCGGAAAACGTGTCCAAATACGCCTCCCAGTTAGGTGAAGAAATCGGCCTGGACAAGGAGCATGTGGAGATCATCCGCCAGGCGGGGCTTCTGCATGACATCGGGAAAATCGGCATCCCCGAGAGCATCCTGGTCAAGGACGGGCCCTTGACGCCTGAGGAGCGCAAGATCATGGAGCAGCACGTGGAAGGCTCCATCGCGATGATCAAATACCTGCCCAGCCTGGACTATGTCACCCCTGCTGCCATCGGACACCATGAGCGCTGGGACGGCAAGGGCTATCCCCGGGGCTTAAAGGGGGAGGACATCCCCATCGCCGCCCGCTGCCTGGGAATCGCGGACGCCTTTGACGCCATGACCACCGCCCGCAGCTACAAGCCCGCCCTGTCTGTGGAGGAGGCCCTGGACGAAATCCGCCGCAACCTGGGCACCCAGTTTGACCCGAAGATCGGCCTGGTGTTTGTCAAAGCGGTGGAGGAAGGCCGGATCATCCATCTGAGCTGAAGGAAACCAGAATCATGTGCGTTAAAAAAGCCCGGCGGTCAGGAGCCGGGCTTTTTGCTTGTGGCGTCACACGTTCCGGGTGCGCACCACCTGGATGTCCTTGTTCTGGGTAAGCTGCATCACCATGTCCGCATAGCTAAGCCCAGGAGGCAGGTGAAGGGTGTAGAGGTTGGTGTACACGTTTTGCTCCGGCGCTTCCGCGTCCCGGAAGTTCTCGATGTGAAAGTCCACGTCCAGCACCTCGATGTGCTTCTGGTGCATATAGGCGTTGATGAAGGGGAGCGCTGAAGCCCGGTTGGTGAAGCGAACCTCCACCCTTTTGACGGTGTTCACCCGGATGACCTTCTGGAAGAGCACCAGCACGATGGTGATCAGCCCCGCCACAATCAGCGCCAGCCAGTAGTAGCCAAAGCCGATCATCAGCCCCAGGCAGGCCACGTTCCAAAGGCCCGCCGCCGTGGTCAGGCCGGAAACCTTCTTCTGGGCCACAAAAATGGTGCCCGCGCCCAGGAAACCGATGCCGCTGACCACCTGGGCGGAAATGCGGCCGATGGACATGCCCACCTCCCCCGCGCCCGGGGTTCCCAGCAGCTGAAGGACGATCAAGCCCTCCAAAATCGCCACCACCGTGGACCCAAGGCACACCAGGCTGTGGGTTCTGAGGCCTGCCGGCCGGTTTTTATATTCCCGGTCTATTCCCACCAGGGCGCCCACCAGCACAGCCGCGATGACGCGGATAAGGGCTTCATACCAGGTAAGGGGATTTGTCGTAATCAGTATTTCCATCTCGTTGCCTCTTTTAGTGTATTTGAGCGGCGATCAGATTGCGCAGCCTGGGGTGAATCTCCCCGTTGGGGCCTGGCGATCCCTGCATCATAAAGACCGCCGCTGTCTGGCTTGTCGGGTCCGCCATCATCCAGGTGCCCTGGGTGCCTGCCCAGCCGTATTCGCCTGGGTTGGTGAGGGCGCCGATCTGCTCCGGATGGGTCAGCACCCGCAGCCCCAGGCCGTAGCCATAGCCCGGCCGGTCCGCCATATAGCCCGCGTGTACCGGGCCTGTCAGGTGGTTTGTGCGCATCAGCCGCACAGCAGCCGGGCTTAGGAGCGCCTGTCCCTTTTCATCCCTGCCTTCCCGCAGCAGCATTCCCAAAAAGCGCAGGTAGTCCTCCGTTGTCATGACCAGCCCGCCGCCCCCGCTTTCCAGCCTGGGAAAGGATAAAAAGAAATTGTCCAGCACAGGCTCCGGCCCAAAGGGGGGCTGGGAGGCATAGGTGAGGGCCAGGCGGGGCTGGGCGTCCTCAGGCAGGGCAAAAAAGCTGTCCGCCATGCCCAGGGGAACAAAAAGCATCTCCGCCATGCATTCCCCTAAAGAAGCCCCGCAGAGCGTCTCCACCAGAACCCCCAGGACGTCGTGAGAGACGCCATAGCAAAACCGCTCCCCCGGATCAAAATCCAGCGGATCCCGGGCGACGGCCTCCGCCACCTGGGCCAAGGTCAGGCCCGGCCCCTGATCGGCCAGAACGCCCAGCAGGCTTTCCCGCTGCAAATCGTAATTAAGCCCGGAGGTCATGGTGAAAAGATCCAGAATGCGGATAGGGCTCCTGGCCTCCCGACTGCCCCTCCCCTCTTTGACCCGCATTTGCCCAAAAGCGGGCAGGTAGCGTCCCAGCGGCTCCGTCATCACAAAGCGCCCCTGATCATGCAGCATCATGGCCAGGGCACAGGTAATGGGCTTGGTCATGGAATAGACGCGAAACAGCGTATCCCGGCCCACCCTGATCCCTGCCTCCCGGTTGGCAAACCCATTCAGGTGGCGGTAAACCACCTTCTCCCCCTGGCAGACCATAAGGTCCGTCCCCACAGCACAATTCTCCAGCAGGCTGTCCTGATATGCTCTCAGCGCCCCCCAGTTCATCCAATCACCTCTTGGCAGGATTATAGCATATTTGCGCAAATGTTAAAGCCGGTCTTTCCAAGGATTTGAAGGCATGCTAAGATGCCCTCGGGAGGGATCGCATGAAAGAAGCTTGGCTGGTGGTCAGCGCGTTTTTGCGCACGCCTTCATTTGTGGCGATGGAACGCGCTTTTCTTGAGGCGGCAGCGGATGCGGGCATCCGGCTGACGCTTCGGGATAACGCCTCCTTCCTTAAAAGGGACAGCTTTGATGCCGCTCCCCCCGCCGCGCTCTTTTTTGACAAGGATGTGCGCCTGGCCCAGCTGATGGAGCAGCGGGGCCTGCGGCTTTTTAACCGGGCCCGGGCCATCGCGGTCTGCGATGACAAGACGGCCACTTTTCTGGCCCTTGAAAAGGCGGGCCTGCCCCAGCCCCGCACCCTCCTGGGCCCGGTCACCTATCCCCGGGTGGGCTATGGGGACATGGCCTTTCTGGATATCATCGCCCATGAGCTGGGCCTGCCCCTGGTGATCAAGGAGGGCTACGGCTCCTTTGGCCGCCAGGTCTATTTAGCCCGGACGGCGGCCGAAATGCGCCGCGTCCTGTCGCTGACTGAAGCAAGGCCGCTGCTGTTCCAGTCCTTTATCAGCGAAAGCGCGGGGGAGGATCTGCGGATTTATGTGGTGGGCGGGGAGGCGGTCGCCGCCATCCGCCGGGTGAACCCCTCCGGGGATTTCCGGGCCAACCTGGAAAACGGGGGCGTGGCCTATGCCCACAAGCCCAGCCCCCAGGAGGCCGCCCTTGCCATCAAGGCCTGCCAGGCGGTTCACGCGGACTTTGCGGGCGTGGACATCCTGATCGGAAATGAAGGCCCCCTGATCTG
>Ga0123334_1003237_pt1 | contig 17832 bp, 17 predicted proteins | sample BiotimSIPDNA_FD_89706 | JGI IMG/M metagenome (GOLD analysis project Ga0123334, IMG submission 89706) | Anaerobic biogas reactor microbial communites from Washington, USA - Biogas_R1 time_0 SIP DNA | ecosystem: Engineered > Bioreactor > Anaerobic > Unclassified | place: Washington, USA... | reverse complement strand
TTTCGTAAAGCTTCGGCAATAATTTTCAAGCCGGGTAAAGATGCTAAAACAAGAATTACTATCGCTGTTAGCATGATCACTCGCTTTTGTTGAGGCAATTATGTCACACACCTTTTATAGTGATAATTATTGTAACGAAACAAGCCATGATTCTGTGCATGATTTATTCTAACATAAATGTAAACATTACGTTTCTGGGAAAATCTTGATACAGATATCTTCAATGTTTTAATGAAAAAACCGTTCCAAACAAACTAGAACGGTTGATGTTCATCTACCAATTTTATCGTCAACTAATCGACATAGACTGTACTTTATCGGTAATCAAGGCTTCGTGCCAAACCTCATCCATGGATTCAACCATCTCAATCTTAACTTTCCGAGCGATATTAGCCGGGATCTCTTCCAAATCCTTCTCATTCTCTTTCGGAACCAATACTTTCTTGATTCCACTCCGGTTGGCCGCCAGGATCTTCTCCTTCAATCCGCCGATGGGGAGTACTCTCCCTCGAAGGGTTATTTCACCGGTCATTGCTACATCTTTACGGACCGGACGATTGGTCAAAGCAGATACAATGGCGGTAGCGATAGTAATTCCAGCCGATGGACCATCCTTGGGAATTGCTCCCTCAGGTACATGAATATGCAGGTCATACTTTTCATGAAAATCTTCCTCAATCCCCAACTCTTTGGCGCGGGAACGGATGTAACTGAAAGCAGCCTGCGCCGACTCGCGCATTACTTCACCCAGTTTTCCGGTGAGGATTAACTGTCCTTTCCCTTTAACCGGAGTAACTTCAATCATCAGAATATCTCCGCCAACTTCGGTCCAGGCTAGTCCGGTAGCCACTCCGGTCTGATCACTTTCTTCCGCTATATTATGCCGGTACTTGGGGATACCTAGAAATTTCTGGAGCATAGTTTTACTTAAACGTACCGGTTTTTTCGAAGTTTTGACAATCTCTAACGCAGTTTTCCGGCACAAAGTCGCTAGTTGCCGCTCAAGACTCCGTACTCCGGATTCCCTAGTATAACCATTAATAACCTGCCTTAAGATCTGCTCAGTCATAATCAAATCTTGTTTTTCCAGACCATGATCCTTACACTGCTTAGGAAGGAGATGCCTTTTAGCAATCTCCACTTTTTCCTCTTCTGTATAACCGGAAATATTGATTACTTCCATCCGATCCAAAAGCGGTCTTGGTATGCCCTGATAAGTATTGGCCGTAGTAATGAAGAGCACTTTGGAAAGATCAAAGGGAACTTCCAAATAGTGATCTCCAAACATAAAGTTCTGTTCAGGATCCAATACTTCAAGCAAAGCTGATGCTGGGTCTCCCCGAAAATCAGCGCTCATTTTGTCGATCTCATCCAGAAGGATGATCGGGTTTCTGGAACCCGCCTGTTTCATTATTTGAATAATCTTACCAGGCAATGCGCCTACATAAGTCCGGCGATGGCCGCGGATCTCCGCTTCATCCCGTACCCCACCCAAGGAAAACCGGACAAACTTACGGTTTAAAGCCCGAGCCACCGATTTGGCAAGAGAGGTTTTACCAACACCCGGTGGTCCGATCAAACAAAGGATCGGCCCCTTCAATTCTTTGTTTAGCTGACAAACGGCTAAATACTCCAAGATCCTTTCCTTGACCTTATCTAATCCATAATGATCTTCATTTAAGATGGTCTCGGCAACCTTCACATCCAACCGATCCTCGGTGGTAGTATTCCAAGGTAAAGACAGTATCCAATCAATATAATTCCTAACTACTACCGCCTCGGCTGCCAAAGGAGGCATTTTCGCCAAACGATCGATTTCCTTCAGGACTTTCTCCTCGATCTCTTCGGCTAAAACCAATTTGGAAAGTCTGGCGCGAAGCTCTTCAATTTCGGCGCTACGCTCATCAGCCTCACCCAATTCTTTCTGAATCGCCTTAATCTGTTCCCGGAGGTAATACTCTTTTTGGGTCTTCTCCATTTGTTTTCTGACCCGAAGGTGAATCTTTCGTTCCATCTCCAGGATATCAATCTCTTTAATCAAGAAAGAACAGAGCGTCTCCAGTCGGTCATGGGCGGAGACCGCTTCTAAAATTTGCTGTTTTTCTTCCACTTTCAAGTTCAAATGAGAAGTGATAATATCTGCTAAACGGCCCGGATCTTCGATGTTATTAACGGAAACCATCACCTCTGGGGGAACTTTTTTACTCAGTTTAATTAGTTGCTCAAATTGATACAAAGCCGAGCGCATCAAAGCTTCGGTTTCGTTATCTTTCTCATTGATTTCTTCCACTGAGCCAACAACTACACGATAGTGGGGTTCCGACTGCAGATAACTTACTACACGAATCCGGTGTAAACCTTCAACTAAGACTCGAATGGTGCCGTCGGGTAGTTTTAGTAACTGTTTGATCTCCGCCAAAGTCCCCATCTCATAGATGTCCTCTTCGTCCGGTTCGCTGATCTTTGCTTGACGCTGTGCAGCTAAAACAATAAAGCGTTCATTAATCATCGCCTCTTCAAGAGCGCTAATTGATTTGTCCCTGCCTACGTCAAGAGGAACAACCATATAAGGAAATACAATCATTCCACGCAAGGGCAATAACGGAAGTGACTCTTTAAAAGGAGCGGCCACGCGTTTTTCCGGTTTCAACATCGGCTACCTCCTCCGGTTTAATGAATTGAAGCTAACAAAAAATAAAAATCGCTTTAAACTGAATTTGAATTAAGATAACTTCTCTAATCAAAGACAATATCCTTGCAGTAATTTTTGGAGTGATAACCTCATCTCATCGCTGAACGTTATTCTATAATATTGGCTGACAGCTCTAAACTAAGCTCTTCCCAAACCCGATAAGCTTCCGCCAATTTTGTTTCGATCTCCGATAAATCCTTCGCCAAAACCAAACTCTTATTATAATCGGCAAAAATTGACGGGTCATTTAATAAATCTGAAATTTTCTTTTTCTCCGCCTCTAATTCCCCAATTTCGGTTTCGGTTTGCTCCAATCGACGTTGTTTCCGTTTCAACTGGCGCTGTACTTCCTTGTTTTGTTCCCAGCGGACCTGCGCGTCATTTTTAAGTTTAGAAGCCGTCCCTTGCTTAGCTTGAAAATTATTAGCATCTAAATAATCCTGGTATGAACCGAATGATATCAGGTTTTCATCTAATACCGCCAGGTACCGGTTGACAACTTTATTTAAAAAGTAACGATCATGGGATACAACCAGAATAGTCCCGTTAAAATCCACCAAGGCCTTTTCAATAGCTTCAATCGATTCCAAATCAAGATGATTGGTTGGCTCATCCAGAATCAATAAATTAGATTTGGAAAGCATCAACTTGATAAGGCTCAGCCGTCTCCGTTCCCCACCGCTTAGATCGGTCACATTTTTAAAAACATCGTCACCGCTAAATAAAAACCGGCCCAAAATAGTTCTGGCCTCAGTGTTATCGAGGTCAGCCATATCCATGACCATTTGAAAAGGGGTGCCGCTCAAACCGGAATCATCAACAATTTGAGGAAAATAACCGGGATAAACCTCGTAACCCAAACTAATCCTCCCGGTATCAGGAGAATCCAATCCTAAAATCATTTTGATTAAAGTGGTTTTTCCAGAGCCATTAGGTCCAATTAATCCGACTCGGTCGCCAGATTCTACCCGGAGATTGACATCACGAAAGATAATCTTATTGTCAAAACCCTTTGATAGTCCTTCCAATAACAATACTTCCCGTCCGCTGGCTTCATGACCGGAAAAGTTCAATTTTAACGATTTTGACGCGGCTGAAGGTTTTTGGATTCTTTCAATTTTTTGAAGTCTTTTTTCGACACTATTGGCTTTACGTTTACTTTTTTCGGAAGCACCGGCTTCACGAATAAATTTCTCCTGCTTCTGGAGGTATTTCTGTTGAATCTGAAAAGCCTTGGCCTGAGCTTGAAGGTTAAATTCTTTTTGATTTCGATAATCCGTATAATTACCCCGATACCGTTTGATCTTACCGGAATCAAGCTCAAAAATCCCTTGGACTACTCGATCTAGAAAAAAACGGTCATGGGAGATGATTAAAGCCGCTCCTTTAAACTGAAGCTTTAAATATTCTTCCAACCATTCAATAGCCGCCATATCCAAGTAATTGGTAGGTTCGTCCAACAGTAACAAATCGGATGGAACAAGTAAGATTTTGGCCAAAGCAAGCCTAGTCCGTTCTCCTCCGCTTAAGACAACTACTGAATCAGTCCAGCGTTCCTTGGAAAAACCCAAACCACGAAGAACACCCTGAATCCGCCCTTCGATTAAGAAACCGCCTTTTTGTTCATATTCTTGACTTAAATGGTAATGTTCCTCCACTAACCGGTCGAGCTGCTCCCCATTGAGAGCATGATCGGAGATCTGTTGCCTAGCCCGTTCAATCTCATCATGAAGCTGATCTAGATCCTGAAAGAGATTACGCAATTCCTGGTAAATTGTAATTTTAGTCTCAAAATTCGGTTCTTGTTCTAAATAGCCAATGCGACAATTCTGGGCTGATCCGATCTCACCCCGATCATAATCTTCCTTTCCGGCCAAAATTTTCATGAGAGTGGTTTTCCCACAACCATTTCGGCCAATCAAACCCCATTTTTCCCCAGGATGGATTTCCAGATCCAGATTCTGAAGAATCGGCTCGGCCCCATAAAACTTGTCCAAATTGTTAACTTGAATAAGTGACATCTATTCCTCGAAATTAATTTTTAAGTGGCCTCTTTCTCTTTTCTAAACCCTTTTACTTTGCTTATACTTCTGGTTTCTCAATTCTAACTACTGCTCTTAACTACTTTACAATCCCCATCCGATTCAACGGCCAGAAGCGCCACCAAGCCTCACCCTTAATATTTTTTAACGGAAGGGGGCCCCAAAAACGACTATCTTGACTATTATTACGATTATCCCCCATCACAAACACATGATCGTCAGGAATAATATAGGCATTAGAATCACTAATCGGAGCCCGATCAGGTGTAATATACGGTTCCGCTAATGGTTTATCATTAATAAAGACTACCCCTTTATGGACCTTAATTGTCTCCCCCGGCATTCCGATAATCCTTTTTACAAAATCATCTTTAGCCCCGGCCTGTGCTGGAGGTTTGAAGATTACAATCTGATACCGCTCCGGCGTTTTAAACCAATAAGCGGTTTTATTCAATAAAAACCGATCTTGAATCTGAATGGTAGGCACCATTGAAGGCGTCGGTACATAGCGGGATTCCAGAAAAAAAGTCTTAATAATCAAAAATAAGATTATCGCCGGAACTACCACTTCAACAACATCTCTTAAAAAGCGGGATATTGTATAGCCTTCGGAGTCTTTTGAAGAAGTTTGGGGTACTTTTGATGATTTTTTCGACATAATTTCACCTCATATTTAATAAAGGGGGTTATAACCGATAACTATAACCCGCTTAGCTGAAAAATGCTTCATCACTAACAACGAAAAAACACCGTGAAAATTTCAGCAGGTCAATTATACCATATCACGGCGGTAAAAAAAACTCTATCTAAATCTATGTGATTGTCTAAATCTAATATTTAGCGCGGATCGTTTCTAGCAAGGCTACCTTCCTCTACTAATTGAGAAAGAGTAACCAGACGATATCCTTTTTTACGGAGCCCGGTGATGATCCCCGGAAGCGCTATATGAATCTCCTGACTGGAATCACTGGCATGGCAAAGAACAATTGCCCCGGGAAAAGTTCGTCTTATGACCCGGTCAACCATATAACCAGGGCCCGGGTTCTTCCAGTCAAGGGAATCAACGGACCAGATCACGGTCTCAAACCCCAATTCCCTAGCGGTATCAATCACTAAATCATCATAGTCCCCATTTGGAGGCCGGAAGAACGGTACTACACGGTCGACGACGGACAATAAATCTTGATGCGCTTTATAAATATTCTCTTTAACTACCTCCTTCGGGTATTGACTTAAGTTTAAATGACGATCGCCATGGCTGGCTATTTCATGACCTTGCTCAGCGATGCTTTTTACATATCCCTCATGTCTGACCGCCCAAGGACCAGATAGAAAAAAGGTAGCCGGTACTTGATGTTGTTCCAGAACTTTTAAAACCAGCGGTAAAGTCTTTTCTCCCCAACTAATATCAAAAGTTAAACAAACCTCAGGCGCCTTTTTTTTCACATAAAAAATGGGCATTTCCCTGGCTAATAAACCGACCACAGGTAAATCCGTCATCGGGATTTTACCAGCCCAATAACCCAAACTAAAGGTTACCAGAAGACAGATCACTAAAAGAATGGTCCTTCTTATAAATAACACCTTCATCAGATTCAAACCTCCCATACTCAATTTATTCCGGAGTAAAGTAGGTAAGAACCGAATCGGCTCATATCTGTCATATAAAAAGAATGAGTCCCCCATTTAAAGGACCCATTCTCATTTCTCTTTTAATTACTTCTTAGCAACGGCGTCTTTCAGAGCTTTTCCAGCTTTGAAAACCGGCACCTTACGGGCGGCGATTTTAATCTCCGCACCAGTTTGAGGATTACGGCCTTTACGGGCCTCTCTCTTACGGACTTCAAAACTACCGAAGCCTACTAATTGGACTTTCTCACCTTTAGACAAAGCTTGAGTCATGGAGTTAATGACTGCATCAATGGCTTTGCCGGAATCTTTTTTGGTTAAACCACTCTTCTCGGCAACTTTATCGATGAGTTCGGTTTTGGTCATTTACAATTCACCTCCTTCCGAAAAAAGTGGATTTTTGTTTCTTTAATTCACTGATTAACTTTGGCAAAATCTACTATTCCCTTTAATTCTAGATTTTTCCCCTATCTCCTGCTTTTAAAACCAAAAAATCATAACTTTTTTCAACCCCCCACTGGGTTTGAAGAATTAGCGCAGCTAAAATGATTTTTGAAATAACGCTATTCTAAAAAAATTTATTACGCTTAAATCTAAGGGCTGTTCCATTTTCGGGAACAGCCCTCGTCTTGTTCATGAACCGTCAACTTTAAACGCTAAATGTAAGTCCGCCTTGTAACCGGTTACTTTCCCTTCACGCACAACGGCGCTCAAGTTCTTCACTTCGACTCCGTTAATATTATGAATGGTCTCCGACGCTTTTTCCACCGCTTGTTCTATCGCGTCTTTCCATCCATCCGGAGATTCACCCACTAATTCCACAACTTTTTCGACAGTCAACAATCTCCCCCCTTTCGATACTAACAACCGGCAAACTGACAAATTTCGCTTTAGTCGACATTTTAGGTCCGGTAACTATCAGATAAACCAAATAGCCGGTTAATGTCAGTAAAAAAATAATTAAAAACAATAATATCCCTGGTTTTCGCATCATCCGTCACCAAGAATATTATTTAACCAAATTATCTTTTTATACATTACAATCGTCCCTCGTTCAACTCATAAAGGGGTTTTCTAATTTTTCAAACCATAAAAGGTCGATCCATTTTCTTTAACTAGGGACCCTCCGATTTCATATTTAGGCATGTTAATCGTAGTAAAAATGGATTAATATGGCGGCTATCAAAATATTATTCAAATCATTCTTCTAAATACTCTCTCAATAATTGTAAAGCTTCTTTTTCCAACCGGCAGACCTGGACCTGGGAAACACCGAATACTATTGCCACCTCCGATTGGGTCTTTTCTTGAAAAAACCGCAGTTCGATCAGAAACTTTAGGCGCTCCGGCAGCCGGGAGATGCCTTCTTGGAGCGAAAAATTTTCGAGCCATTTTAGGTGCTGATCATCTTCCCCGATTAACTGTTCCCTAACAAGATTATCCCCATCATCTTCCTTTACAATTTCCTGCAGCGAATTCAAGGGTCTGGTAGCTTCCATAGCGACAGCAATCTCTTCCCGGGAGATGCCGGTGGCTTCTTCCAATTCGGAAAGAGTAGGGTCCTTTCCGAACTGATGAGCAAGTTCGGTCCGGGCTTGCTCAACCCTGATAGCCACTTCCTTAATACCACGGCTGACTTTAATCGGCCCTTCATCTCTGAGATGCTGCTTGATTTCACCGATAATCACCGGGACCGCATAAGTCGAAAATTTCACTCCATAAGTAGGATTAAATTTATCAACCGCTTTCATCAACCCGATACAGCCGATCTGAAATAAATCGTCCAATTCGCCCCGGTTGGAAAAACGCTGGGCAATACTCATTACTAATCTAAGATTATGTTGGATGATCAAATCTTTAGCTTCCCGGTTACCGGAATGATATTCGGTTATTAGCCGCTGGAACTCTTCATCCGTCAACAGAGTTCGTTCCGTGATGCTGAAGTCGCTTTTAGCAATTCCGGGAGATCCCAACATTAGCGAACCCCCGTTCCGGATGCTTTTTCATGATTACAGTCGTGCCTTCACCAGGCTTGGAGAGGATCTCCAGGCGGTCCATGAAAGACTCCATAAAGACGAGTCCCAACCCCATCCGTTCCGGATCCGTCGAAAAGGTGGCCTGTTTCGCTTGGACGATATCGGCGATACCTTTCCCGAAATCTCTAATAGTAATCACTAATGCATCCTTAATCACCGCTAGCTCCAATTGAACAATTCCTGTTTTACCGGAGTAACCGTGAATCACACAATTGGAGACCGCTTCCGAAACGGCCACTCGGATCTCTTCAACCTCTGCTAGATTAAATTCCAATTGTGCGGCAAATGCGGCGGTTACAGTCCGCGCTAGCCCTACGTTCTGGGGTAGGCTAGGAAATTCATATTTAATATAATTATCTACCATCCTTTTACCCCCGTTATGAATTGAGCGCCTGTTGGCGATCGTTATAGATTTCCATTATTTTAAGTAAGCCTGATAATTCAAAGATCCGTCTGACTTGTGGTGAAACATTAACCGCCGACAACCTACCCCCTTGTTGACTTAAGCGTTTAAATCTCCCCAAAATCGCCCCCAATCCGGAACTATCGATGAAGTTTACTTTCTTTAGATCTAAAATCAAGTGTTTAATTATTTCATACTGGTTTAATTTGTTCTCCACCTTCTCTCGGAAAAGCGGTGAAGTTACCAAATCCAGTTCGCCGTCAACCCTGACGATAAGGTTGGGGCCAATTCGTTCAGTCTCAATTAACAAAGCGCATCCCCCTTAACGTAATTTCTTGGAAAGAATTCGCTATGCTAAGAATAGTTCCTGCATCTAAAAATGACAAAAAAGCCCGAAAAACCGCTAAATATAGCGGTTTTAGACAAGAAAAGCATGACTGCTTTTGACTGACTCAAAGAAACGACCAAAAATAAAAATCACCCAACCAAGGATGATTTTATTTTTCACAATTATTGACGAAAACGCATTTTGTAGCTACTATTTTCTGCTTCCTACCGCTAGCCCAAATATTTTCCTAATAATCTGCCCCCATAGTTCAAAAAATCCGGCTCTAGCCACATCTTTGGCGGCTACCAGTTCCATCCGACCACAAGGTTTTCCTTCATAAGTGAGGACCACTTCACCAATGATCTGTCCTTTTTTTACCGGCGCCGCTATCATCCGGTCCAATTTCACTTTCTTGATTACTTCACCTTTCTGGTTTCGTTTAAGGATTGCCGTTAACTCCCTTGGCACCACCGCATCCAGAACCGTTTCTTTACCACGAAAGACCTTAACTTGGCCTGCGATATCTCCTGCTTGACAAACCCGGTAAGCCTTATATTGAGAAAAACCATAGTTGAACATAGTCGAAATATCCCGGGAGCGGGAATCGATGGTGGATGATTTCATTACTACCGCGATCATTCGAACTCCTTCCCGTTGTGCCGTAGCTACCAGACAATAACCTGCTTTATCGGTATAACCGGTCTTCAATCCATCACAGCCCCGGAAAAAACGGACCAATTTATTTGTGTTCCTTAAAAAAGATTTGCCATCACGTAGACTGTCGATCCAAACACTGGTCCATTTGAAGACTATCGGATGTTTGATAACTTCCCTGGCTAGGATGGCCATTTCTCTAGCGGAAGTCAAGTTACCGATGCCTCCCCCATCCGGCTCTAAGCCGGTGGTGTTAACAAAATGAGTGTTTTTCAGCCCCAATTCTCCAGCCCTTTTATTCATTAGGGTAATAAAGTTCTCTTCGGAACCAGCCAAATGTTCACCTAAAGCATATGAAGCATCGTTGGCCGAAACGATGCAAACCGCTTTCAAAAGATCAGCGACAGTCATTTCCTCACCGGGCTCAAGCCAGATCTGGGAACCTCCCATCCGACAAGCCTCCGGAGAGGCGGAGATTACATCGGTTAGCTTAATCTCGCCCCTATCAATAGCTTCTAAAGCTAATAACATTACCATTAGTTTTGTAACGCTGGCTGGAGGAAGTTTCCGGTCCGGGTCCTTGCAAAATAGGATCTCCCCGGAACTAGGTTCCATTAAGACAGCGGAAAAACCGTCAATCTTTAAGTCCGGCCCTTTCGTCAAATCTTCCTTGATTTCTTTGGCTAGAATATTACCTGTTCCTAATAATCCAAAAACTAATGAAGCACATAAGCAAAACCAGATTAATTTATTCATGAAAATACCCCCTATGCGCTATGGTTGGAAATTCACGTTTTTCCCGTGAGTTTCTCCAACTAAGATCATGCGCAAAAACAGGGGTTGGTATTCCAGGAGCAAGTGTGCAAAAAATTGGAAAAAAGAAAGTAAAAAAAATAACCCGGCAGACCGGGTTATTTTTTAGGCATTAACTACTTTTTCAGGATAGACGCTTACTTGTTTATCGGCTTTACCCTTACGTTCAAAAGTAACATAGCCGTCAATCTTGGCAAACAAAGTATCGTCTTTACCGATTCCCACATTAATACCGGGATGTAATTTGGTACCCCGTTGCCGTACTAAGATGCTTCCGGCACTGACCTGTTGGCCGCCGAACCGTTTGACTCCCAAACGTTGGGCTGCGCTATCACGGCCGTTACGGGAACTACCTACTCCCTTTTTATGAGCAAAAAATTGTAAATCGAATCGGAACATATGTTACACCTCCACTTCATTAACGTCCAAATGGTCCGGATATTGTTTTTGAATCTCCACGAGACCCAAAGCAACCATTCCGATGACTAACTGCGTTTGATCCGTCTTGTCGGGAATATTCTCCCAACTGCAATCCATGAAACCGGTTTTTGCATCCGCCTTTAGTGTCAAGTTGACACCCACCAGTCTATCCAAGGCTAAAATCGCCGATTGGGTCAGAGCTGATACCGCGGCGCAGACAATATCCGTTCCTTTTTCAGAATAACCAGCATGTCCCGAACAGGTAAACCCATTTATCCGGTTATTACGATCACGTTTTATGGAGAACGATATCATTAGGCCTCGGTATTCTCGGTCTTGGCGGCCTTAGTTTTAGTAGTAGTCGTTTTAGCAGTCGACTTAGCTGCCTTAGTTCCTTTAGTAGCTGTAGCTGCAGCTTCAGCTTTAGCAGTTTTAACCGCTTTTGCCGCTGCCGGTTTGGCCGCGCTCTCGGTTTTAGAAGCAGCTGTTTTAGGTTTAGCTGTCTTCACGGTTTTAGCGGCTGTTTCGCTAGTAGCAGCTTTAGCCTTTGTTGTAGTGGCTTTTGCTGTTGTAGCTTTTGGCTTTGCTGTGGTTGTAGCCTTAGTAGATTTAGCCGTTTCAACCTCAGCTTCAGCCGGAACAGCTTTTACCGTAGTTTTAGCTTTGGCTTCCTTTTTTTCCGGTTCTACCTCAACCTTAGCTTCTTTAACCGGCTCTTTTTCAGCCTTAGTCTCAACCGGATCAACCTTACCTTTTTGGATCTGCTCAATCAAAAGACTGGTAAATGGTTGACGATGACCATAACGGGTCCTGATATTCTTCTTCGGTTTATAATGGAAAACTAAGACTTTCTTATCCTTATCGTGATTAAGAACTTTCCCGGTCACCACATATCCTGGAACATAAGGAGTCCCAACAATAGCCTTATTATCGCCACCAATCATTAAAACCTTATCGGTAGTAAAATTGGAACCAACCTCAATCGCTAATTTTTCGACCCGGATTAAGTCGCCTTCCTGAACCCGGTATTGTTTACCGCCACATTCAATAATCGCATACATTCGTTACACCTCCCCGCATCAGACTCGCCGACCTCGGTACACCACCGGTGTTTAATACCTAGTCGAGCGGTTACATGAGGTTTAAAAACCCACAAAATTTATATTACCATGTCATTGTCAATAAGTCAATGCATTATCCTCAATCCCTGAAGTCTGTTTATATTTTTTTTTGATAGATCACTTGCCGAATACAGATTAAATAAATTCAGACAATCCTGGCTTTTGCATATGTTTTAAAAGTCTTGGTAATCAACACCTTTAACTGCTTCCCCACATAGGCTCCGGCCCCTTCAATATCTATTACATAACCTTCGATCCTACCGATCCCAGCCCCAGGATTAGTAATGTGGGTCTCAGCAATTTTAATATCCACTTCTTCTCCCTCTTGGACCGGAAGCGCTAAAGCTTCAATCTCCCTCTCATTACCACTCGCCAATAATCGGACCTGTTCAAGATCCAAGTTGTCCTGGCCTTTGATAAAAATAACCTTATTCAACATTCGCTCCATTTTTTCAAGGTTTGTTCCACCAGGGCCGATTAACAAAGAACCGATTTGCGGGTTAATACCTAGTAATAACGCCTCTCCGGAAAGGTTCTTGGTTAAAGATTGGATGGATCGGGCCGCTTTTTTCGCGAGACTATCCAGGGAAGCGATATAACCGGTTCCTTCGCAGGATTCACATTCTACTTGTAAAATTTCTCGTAAACTTTGCCTGACTTTTTTACGGGTCAGTTCCAAAAGCCCCAGAGAGGTAAATCCGAGAAGATTTACCTTTACCTTATCCCGGGCAAAATCCGCTTCCAACTTAGCGATAACCTGATTCCTTTCTTCGTCGGAACTCATATCTATAAAATCAATAATAATAATTCCAGTCAAATTACGTAGCCTAATCTGCCTGGCAATTTCCCCCGCAGCCATCAGGTTGGTTTGATAGACCGTATCCTCCAAACAAGTAGTACCGGTAAACTTACCGGTATTAACATCAATCACGGTTAAGGCCTCAGTTTGGTCAAATACCAAATAAGCGCCGCATTCTAACCACACTTTACGACGCAGCGCTTTCTCAACCTGATTTTCTACGTTGAACACCTCAAAAAGAGGCGCCGCGCCATTAAAAAGCTGGACCCGGTTTTTTAAGGATGGGGCCAATGTTTTGACCAGTTCCAACGCTTTAATAAAGGTGTCGTTTTCATCAATCAGCAAACGGTCAACATCTTTGCTTAAATAATCACGTAAGATCCGATATAAAAAATCATGGTCACGGTATAGAAGAGCTGGACAAGGGCCTTTTTTAATCTTCTTTTTAATCTTCTCCCAAATATTAACTAAGAATTCATAATCACTTTGAAGATCAGCCGCTTCCACCTCTTCCGCTGCTGTTCTCACAATCAACCCAACTCCGGCAGATTTGAAAGCAGCGACTACGGTTTTTAACCTTTCCCGTTCGGCTTCGTCCTCAATCCGACGGGAAATACCGATATAATCAACAGCCGGTACCAGTACCAAATAACGGCCGGGAATGGTGATCTGCGTTACCACCCTCGGTCCCTTGGTTCCAATCGGTTCCTTAATCATCTGGACCACGATATCCTGCCCCTCATGAAGTAAATCTTGAATTGTCAAGTGTCTAGAAGTATCTCCCTCCTCGGGATCCCCCTCTTTGGGAAGAACATCGTCAATATATAAAAAAGCGTTTTTTTCCTCTCCAATATCGATGAAAGCCGCCTGCATCCCGGGTAAAACATTCTCGACCTTGCCCCGGTAAATATTACCGGCACGCCGCTGCTCATCAGGGCGTTCAATTAAAAACTCGGCTAAATTGCCATCTTCGAGAATGGCTACTCTGTTTTCATCAATTCCAATATTTATCAAGATCTCCTTGGTCATTAATTATCCACCGGCCTTATCACAAAAATCCAACGGTCGTGTCACCGTACCATCCTCCTCGCGCCAAAGACCGGTACGGGTAATAGCTAAAACTTCAACCGGCCGCGAAATCACCCTTAGTAGATCATCGGGGCGCAGGTTACCACTACTCCCGATTTCTCCAATGAATTCCAGCTCTAGGAGGTCATCGTCTTTAATCCTTATTGTTAAGGTATGCAGCCAGGGACGAATGTTGACTACTTTTTGCCCATCCTTATTGGTACGAATGATCTCAACCGAAGTCGAGGTTAATAGTATATTCAATTGATCAATTATCACTGAGCGATCCCTAGGGTCTGTCCGAAGAAACATAACATACGAGGCCCGGTTGATGATAGCGTTCAACGGTTTGACCCGATGAAGAATTTTCTTGACGGCTAAAACATTTAACCCCTCGGTAAGGGCTTTGTTTATACTCTCTAAAATTTTTTCCGGAGGATAGTCCCGAGTAAGTTCCAGATCGAAATATTCATCTTCACTGGCGGTTCCCACAGCTAAAGCCGGGCCAAAGCTTAGTTTGGGATGAGGATGAAATCCTTCCGAATAAACCATCTCCAATTGGGCGCGGCGAATCGCCCGTTCAATCCCTTTAATTAACTCTAAATGAGATAGGTACTTTTGCCTTTGTTCTTTAGTAAATCGGACTCGAAAACTATACACCGGAACCACCTGCGATTCTTCTAGCTACCTTTAGACCTGAACAGACTCCACAGTCTGAGCAGGAATGTTCCCGACAATCCAAAGTCGGCTCAGCCTTTCCAGCCTTTTCGTTCTCATTCCTTAAAAAATCCATTGTTAAACCGGCATTCAAATGGGACCAGGGCAGAATTTCATCATAACTTCGCTCGCGAGTATAAAATTCGGGTTCAATCCCACACTCCCGAAAAGTTTCCCACCATATTTCCGCCTTAAAGCGATCATTCCAACCATCAAATTGGGCTCCTTTTCGCCAGGCCTGGTAGATGATTTTACTTAAGCGCCGGTCTCCCCTGGCCATTATTCCTTCCAAATAACTGGTCTCCGGGTTATGCCAGTCCAGCTCCAAGAAACGGCCGCGGACTTTTGTTTGAAGATAACTTTGTTTAGCGACAGTCTCCGCTATCGAAATCTGGCTCCGCCATTGAAAAGGAGTATGCGCCTTGGGGACAAAGGTCGAAACACTAGCAGTAATTCGTAGGGCATTGGTTCGAGAACAAACTCTTTTCCCAGTATGCAATACCGAATTAACCAATTCAACGATCCCCGCCAAATCTTCCTCAGTCTCCGAAGGTAGCCCAATCATAAAATAAAGCTTTAACTTTTGCCATCCAGCTTTAAAAGCTGCCTCCGCCGCTGTCAGCAAATCTTCCCTGGAGACTCCCTTATTGATTACCCGTCGCATTCTTTCAGTCCCGGCCTCCGGTGCAAAAGTAAGGCTTCCTTTCCGGCTGCTTTGAAACTTTTTTGCCAAACCCACCGAGAACGAGTCAACCCGGAGTGAGGGCAGGGAAACATTTACCTTTTGGGGAGTAAAACAACCGCAAGCATCGGTGATTAGCTTTTCAATTTGACTGTAATCGGCGCTACTTAGGGAGGTCAAGGATAACTCTTCATAACCGGTATCAGCTATCAACTGCCGCAGTTCTTCAAAGATTGGCCCCGGTTCACGCTCCCGGTTCGGACGGTAAATCATTCCCGCCTGACAAAAACGACAACCTTTAGTGCATCCTCGCTGGATCTCATAAGTGACTCGATCATGGACGATATCGAGAAATGGCACAATCCATCGTTTTGGGAAGTAGGCCTGATCAAACCGGCGGACCACCGCCCGAACCGGCTCAACTTCGGTTTGAGACCGAATTTCCTTAATCTTTCCATCAGGCAAGTAAGATACTTTAAAATGAGACGGAATATAAATCCCCTCGATCTTCTCCAAGTCATTAAAGAGCTTGTCTTTCGGAGCAGCCGATTGTTTCCATTCTTGAACGGTTTTCAAAATGGGGATCAAGATCTCCTCCGCTTCGCCGATGACAAATATATCAAAAAAGTCGGCCATCGGTTCCGGGTTGAAAGCACACGGGCCTCCAGCGATTACCAAAGGCATGTCCCTCTCCCGTTCTTCCCGATATAACGGTACTCCGCCTAATTCCAGCATGGTTAGGATATTGGTGTAACTCAACTCATATTGTAATGAAAAACCGATTAAGTCAAAGTCCCGTAAAGCCTTTTTGCTTTCCAAAGTATGAAGGCAGACGGATTTTTCCCGGAGCAATTCCTGAAAATCGATCCAAGGAGCATAGACCCTTTCCGCTAACATTTCCGGTTCATTATTGATTAACTCGTAAAGAATCCTTAACCCCAAATGGGATATGCCAATCTCATAAACATCAGGAAATGCGAGAGCCACCTTAAGAGCAACGTTTTGCCAATCCTTAACTGTTGAATTAAACTCTCCCCCAGTATACCGTCCGGGCTTAGTAACCCGGTTTAAAAAACTTTCAATCTTCGCCCAATCTGTCGTCAAAAAAACCTCCTATACTCGTCGCTGGATAAAACACCTTAACACTCTTTATTCCTTGTTCCTCCTTAAACGACCGCCAGTTCCGTATAATACCTTATGTATTTCTCTTCATCTTGCATCTCTCGACTCTTGGCTTCTCAATTCCCGATTACTAAAGGTATAGTATATTCTACCTCACTTTCCACTATTTTGGCAAGTTTTTTGAATGATTGTTTTCTTCTGGAAAAGTTGCATGATATCCTTTGTTAATCAATAAATCCCAAGCCGTCTCCTCGGTAAGTAATTCTAGACCTCCCGGCTTATTGATTAAAAATAATAATAATTCATTTCCCCCACAACGTTGTAAAATAGTGCGAATTAGTACGCCGGGATTTACCAGGATCGGTTTCAAATGGGCGTAACCCTTCTTACTAAATTGTTTTTTCCGCCGTTCAGCCATTCTCCAAAAACTCGCCAATTGGGGACTCTGATAATAAATAACTTGATATAATAAAAAAATTCCCGTCAATGAATATAATGTCCCAGCATCTCCTACCCAACGCTTAATTAGCCCAGCACCGAAGAACAATCCTCCAATAAACAGTCCAATCCCCTTAGTAATAAACGTCGCGGTTTCGAATGAAAGGAATTTTTTCAACAGAGCGTTAAGAATCCTACCTCCATCCAAAGGTACCACTGGAAGAAGATTGATCATCCCCAGCAACCAGTTGCACTGGCTCCAGCTTTCAAGCCATGACCCTTTTACTCCCAATAAACCCAAATACCATACACCGGCTACCATTAACAGATTGAAAAAAGGACCGGCTGCGGCAATAACAAACTCCGCAACTGGGTGAAGTGTCATCAGCGAATCAACGACCAAACATCCACCGAGCGGAGTCAGTTTAAACTCTTTTACTTGATACCCGAAGACTTCAGTGAAAACCAAATGAGCACTTTCATGAAACATTAATGCTAATAGAAGCAGGATAACGCTTAACGAATCTCCATAATAAATCCCGGCTAGAAATAAGAGTAGAAAGAAACAGAGTGTAAAAAGGCCGATTCTAATTCTTGGGCGCATTAGTGAATTACGGTCCGGGGATTCACCGGCCGGCTATTATGCTTAATTTCCAAAAAAAGCTTGTTACTGTTCATTCTACCGATAATTTGTCCGGTCTCAACCCTTTGGTTAATTCCGATTTGAAGTTGGGTAATGGGTTGATAGACAGAACTCCAGCCGGAACCATGGTCAATTTCGATTACCCAACCACCGGTAACTTGGATAATACGGCTAATGTCACCTGCTGCAACTGCTATAACTCTGGCATTACCGGTGGTTTTCAAT
>Ga0123334_1003230_pt1 | contig 17869 bp, 14 predicted proteins | sample BiotimSIPDNA_FD_89706 | JGI IMG/M metagenome (GOLD analysis project Ga0123334, IMG submission 89706) | Anaerobic biogas reactor microbial communites from Washington, USA - Biogas_R1 time_0 SIP DNA | ecosystem: Engineered > Bioreactor > Anaerobic > Unclassified | place: Washington, USA... | reverse complement strand
GTATGCAATTAATTAAAGATGATGTTAACATAAACTTTATAGGAAATAGAAAAAAGGCATATGCCTTTTCACTTGCACTGATTGTTATAAGTATACTGCTGCTTCTCTACAGGGGCGGCCCAAACCTGGGGGTGGATTTTACCGGTGGCACACTTATACAGGTAAAAATGGCAAAGGCGCACACCCCGGCAGAGTTAAGGGAGGCGCTGAAACCTATTAACCTCCAGGACAGTATTATCCAGGAGTTTGGTGAAAAGGATCTGTTCGAGTACCTTATCAGGGTGCAGAATCCTGATATAGAGAGCGAAGGGCTTGAGGATAAGGTGATCAATGTCCTCTCTGAAAAATTCGGTGAGTCTGCAGAGATGAGAAGCTTTGAGATGGTCGGCCCAAAGGTGGGTAGTGACCTTCGTGATAAGGCAAGCCTTGCCATATTATATTCCATCCTTTTGATTGCCATCTATATATCCGGACGTTTTGAGCTCAAGTGGGCCAAGAGCATAACCATGACAGTTGCGCTTGGTTTTGTGATAATTATTGCCTCAAAGATGGGGGCAAGCATAGTCTGGCTTTCCATTATAGTGCTCATTGCCACAATCATCCTGTTGTGGGTGCTTAACCTTAAATATGCTATGGGCGCGGTAATTGCGCTTGTCCATGATGTTACCATAACAGTCGGTGTATTTGCCCTTACGGACAGGGAGATATCCTTAAGTATAATTGCTGCCCTGCTTACTATAATCGGTTATTCACTGAATGACACGATTGTTGTGTTTGACAGGATTCGTGAGAATGTTGCCCGGTTTAAAAAGCGCGACCTGGGAGAGGTAATGAATACAAGTATCAACCAGACCCTGAGCAGGACGATCCTTACCGCTGCAACAACCCTGGTAGCTGTTATTTCCCTCTATGTGCTTGGTGGGGCGGTTATACATGATTTTGCATTTGCAATGATCATAGGTATTGTGATCGGGACATATTCATCCATATTTGTGGCCAGCCCCGTAATTCTTGCATGGGAAGGCAAAGCGGAAAAAAAGAAGTGATAACTTTTTTAAAAGATTAGTACCGTGGCATTATCAAACAGAGAAAGACTGGCAAGAAAGGTAAAGAAGATAAGAAAAAAACCGGGCGAAGGCAACAGGGTCAGCCCGGTTTTTATCATTATTATTATTGTTTTATTGGCCGGAGGGGTCTATTTGTACAGGGGCTTTAATCCCTCTGAGGTCCGGCTCAATTATATAGTTATCACAAAAAACTCGGAAACCATTAAACTAATTCAGGGGGAATCTGCCAGTTTTCACCCCTCTGACACCTGCAGAATAGGCGAGATATCCACAAATGTATTCTTCAACCAGGGGATAAGTCTCACGTCGGCAGATATTGATGTAGATGGCCTTTTGTACGGAGACACAGCCCTTGAAAAGCTACTTAATGATAAGGATATCTTTAAACGTCATCAGGTCACCCTTGAGGTTAAGCGTAATCAGGATGTTGCAGGCACAATAAAAATTGTTATTGAGCCGGATGTTAAGGACTGGGTAGCAAGGGTTGAAGGCGCCCCTGACAGTAAAACAAAGGTCGAGATTCTTGAAAAGGCAGTAGATACAGGTTTTACTGACGATAAGATCATAGAGCTTCTCGTTGATGAATACATTGCATCAAAGGCATGGCTCAAGGCGACTGACCTTATTGAAAAGAGTGCAGGAGATTCACCAGATTCAGAGGATATTAAGAGACTCCTTAAGGTATATGAGGCGGCAAAGAATAATGTAAAAATAGCCGATATGCTCGTAAGACTTATAAAGTTGAACCCGGAAGACCTTGACTTAAGAAAGAGACTCGCTGAACTTTATGAAAGAACTGGTAAAAGAGAAAATGCAATAACCGAGTACAATATACTGCTTGAAAAGGCGCCTGAAAATGAAAAGGCATTTATATACAAGACTATCGGTTATCTCTATTCTGAAAGTAAACAGGCAAAAAACGCCATAGGCGCCTATCTGAAGGCCCTTGAGCTTGACCCTGAGGATGTGAATATCTACTATAATCTCTCCGGTTTGTATGAGAGTGCCGGTGACAAGGTAAATGCTGATAAATATCTTACAATGGCCCTGGCCAAAAAGCCTGATGATATAGAGAGCCGGATCAGGATGGCAGAGGGCCTTATAGCTAAAAAGGAATATAAAAAGGCAGAGGAATACCTGAATGAGGCCATAAAGATCAGACCAAATTATACTGATGCATGGTTAATGCTTGCAAACCTTGAAGAAAAAAGGGGCAACAAAAAGGCATTAAGGGAACATTATAAAAAGATCCTCTCCCTTGTGCCGGGCAACAAGACAGTCCTCTTCAACCTGGGCACACTTGAGTATGAAACAGGAAACCCTAAGACCGCAAAGGATTACTTTCTAAAATACCTGAAAGCAACTCCGGGTGACATAGAATCAAGGGAGTTTCTCTTTGATATCTATAAAAAAGAGAAAAATGACAAATCTGCCTTTGAGCATGCATTAAAAATAGTTGAAAAGAGCCCTGGGAAAAAACAGTATTACCCCTTTTTATTTGAATACCTGAACAGGCAAAAGGATTTTAAGGCCATGTACAGTGTAATGGATGCAGGTCTTAAAAAGAACCCCGGAGATGGTGATATAACAAAATACCTCATCATTGCATGCCTTAATACTGGTAAAGAAAAGGAGGCAGCCACCCACATCGAGGGGCTGCTCAAGCAAAAGCCAAATGATGTGCCCACCCTTTTGCAGCTTGCTAGGCTCTATGAAAAGCTGGGAAAGCCCGCTGATGCCCTTAAAACTTATAAAAAGGTACTGGATCTTGCTCCTGGTAATGGTGAGGCTGAAGATGCATATCTCAGGTTAAGGATGGAGACTCTCTGATAAAAGGATTTCAGCACCTTTATGACAATCAAAAAAAAGATAGAGGTCACTGCCGCAATAATAAAGCATGAGGCGAAGATCCTTATTACAGAACGGCGGGGGGGCACACACCTTGAGGGGTTCTGGGAATTCCCCGGCGGTAAAAGAGAGCAGGGTGAAGCCCTTGAGGAGTGTGTTAAAAGGGAGATAAGGGAGGAACTCGGGGTAGTTATAAACCCTTATGAGCTGCTTATATCTGTGACCCATGAATACGAGACCAAAATAGTGGAGCTATACGCATTTTTATGCTCCCTTGTTAATGGCTCTCCCGCTCCCCTTGAAGGCCAGAAAATGCGATGGGTTGACACGGAGGAGTTATCTCTCTACCAGTTTCCTCCGCCAGATCAGAAAATTATAGAAATTTTATGTAAAGGCGCCTAATTTATGCTTGAGAAATTAAAAGAAAAAGGATTTGAAATATTAGCCTTACATCATGCCGAAGCGATATTACAACATGATATGCCAGACGCCGTGACAGAGCTGGAATCAGTGCTTTCCAACATTACATTGCCAGTCGAAGAACTTGTTAAAGGTGGTGGAGGTGAAGGTCAACTAACCCAGAGGATGAGGCATGCCTTATCAAATTTGGGATGGAAAAAGCATATATTTCAAATCCAAAAAATTGTTGATGGTGTAGAAAAAGAGGCGATCTCCCATGAGATAGACCATGTAAAGCATTTTACCTCCGGTACATTTGCTTTAGAGATAGAATGGAATAATAAAGATCCTTTTTTCGACAGGGATCTGGAAAATTTTAAACGTCTTCATGCTGATGGCGTTATTTCAATAGGTGGAATCATAACGCGTGGAATATCTCTTCAGAACAACCTCAAAAAAAGTATAGCTAAGTTTGCAAAAAAAAATCATATTAAATGTACAGATGACCTTTCTCCTTATTATACCCCCACAGAAAGGCAGATAAAAAATATAGAAAATTCAGTGTCAAGTGCAGGATCATTTGGAGACGGCTGGGCAAATGTGTTTGTAGCAGATAAGTTTGGAGAGGCAACTACCCATTGGAAGAAATTAGAAATTAGAGTGAAAAGGGGAGTCGGGAATCCATGCCCATTACTCTTAATAGGCATCCCAGGATCTATTGTTACATTGTAATGTAGGGGATTGGTATGGCAGGAAAAATAATTAATCTCACTGAAGTAAACCCGTCTCGGGATCTACTCGAAAAAATAGAGGGTCAATATTCAACAATATTGGCTGACCCTCCGTGGCAGTTTCAAAACCGCTCAGGAAAGGTTGCGCCTGAGCACAGAAGGCTTCTAAGGTACCCCACAATGGAACTTAAAGAGATAATGGACCTGCCTGTTTCAAGGCTTGCTGCTGCAAAATCACACCTTTATCTCTGGGTGCCAAATGCACTGCTCATGGAGGGTCTTAAAGTCATGGATGCATGGGGGTTTACATATAAAACCAATATAGTCTGGTACAAAATACGAAAAGACAGTGGCCCTGATGGCAGAGGGGTAGGCTTTTACTTTCGTAATGTCACAGAGCTAATCCTGTTTGGTGTCAGAGGAAGTATGAGGACGCTTCAACCTGGCAGGACACAGGTAAATCTTCTCGCGACCCGAAAACGAGAGCATTCCAGAAAACCTGATGAAATTTATGGGCTTATTGAGTCATGCTCTCCAGGGCCATATCTGGAATTATTTGCCAGGTTTAAACAACCTGGATGGCATCAATGGGGTAATGAAGATGTTGAAGAGAATTCATTGTATAATGTAGCAAAAAGAAAAGGACATTCTGATGCCCAGTTTAGACTTTTTGAATCGCCCAGAGGTTATAAGGCGAATCAATAACTGCCATTCAGTGAAAAGAAGGCTGTTTTACTTTAAAGAAATTGAAGGATATTCTCATGCCCCTGAAGACTAAAATCGTTGCAACCATATCAAATATGAACTGTTCGCCTTCGTTTATAGAGAGGCTGTACAGGGCAGGTATGACAGTGGTCAGGCTCAATACCGCCCATATGACCCATGATGACGCCATTAAGGTGATAGAGGATACTCGAAAGGTCTCGGATAAAATAGGTATACTTATTGACACAAAGGGCCCTGAAATCAGGACATGCGCAAGTGATTCGCCGCTCAAGGTAAAATGCGGGGATAAAATACGGATCAAAGGGGCGCCGGGAAAGCCATCCCATGATGATGTAATCCATGTATCCTATGAATATTTCGTAAGAGATGTGCCTGTTAAAACCTCCATACTGATTGATGATGGCTTTATTGCCCTTACTGTAACCAGTAAGGATGAGGAATATCTGCATTGCAGGGTTGAAAATGACGGGGTTATATATCCCAGGAAAAGCATAAATATCCCATCTGTACATGTGAAACTCCCGGCCCTTTCTGAAAAGGACAAGGCTTTTATCGAGTTTGCAGCAGACCAGGAGCTGGATTTTATTGCACATTCCTTTGTAAGAAACAAAGAGGATGTTATTGCTGTGCAGGATATTCTTGACAGCAAAAAATCCCCAATAAAGATCATAGCCAAGATAGAGAATGCCCAGGGGGTGCAGAACCTTAATGAGATCCTTGATCATGCATATGGTATCATGATTGCAAGAGGTGATCTCGCAGTAGAAATCCCTACAGAGCAGATACCCCTTATTCAGAAAGATATCATCAAAGCCTGTATAGAGAGACGCAAGCCTGTTATTGTGGCCACCCAGATGCTTAACTCCATGATAGATTCGCCAAGGCCCACAAGGGCAGAGGTCTCAGATGTGGCCAATGCCTGCCTGGATCATACAGATGCGCTTATGCTTTCAGGGGAGACCGCAAATGGAAAATACCCAGAAGAGGCAGTGAAAACCATGGCCAGGATAGCGCTCGAGGTAGAGAGCAAAATAAGCAGCTATGTTGATGTCTCCTATTCCCTTGAAAACAGGGTCACAGCATACCTTGCAAAGGCCGCTGTAAAGGCGGCGCTGAGGCTCAATACAAAATGCATTGTTGCGGATTCAATGACAGGAAAATCCATAAGGGAGCTGGCAGCATACAGGGGTGATAACCCTATTTATGCCCAGGTCTATGACAAACGGGTGGTGCGTCTCCTCTCCTTATCCTTTGGTGTTTTTGCCGAATATTCGCCTATGGATGTTACTTCAACGCGCCCTTTAAGAAAAAAAATCTATTATCTTATTAATGAAATACCATTTAATGATGAAGATCTTATAATCATTCTTGCAGGGAGTTTCGGCGTGGAGCATGGGGCCTCATATATAGAGATAAGCTCTATTGAAAAATTCAGGGAAAAATGTGCATAATTTTTTTATTGTGTTTCAAGCGATTAGAATTTAATAATAGGTATAAATCCGAAAAAATAAGGTCTGAGTAACTATGCCCAGTCTCCTCGTAATAAATGGCCCCCTTCAGGATCAGGTCTTTGACCTAGGTTCAAAGGAGATCTTTTTCTGCGGCAGAAGCCCGAAGATGAATGATATTGCCCTGCTGGATATATCTGTCTCCCGCAAACACTTCAAGGTATTCAAGATCGGCAGGGATTTCTTTATTGAGGACCTGAACAGCAAACATGGCACCCTGGTTAATGGAGAGCCCATATCTCCAGGTGAGGGGTTCCAGATCAATGAGGGAGACCTTGTATCTGTCGGCAATACTGTAATGAGGCTTATTGATGTCGGTGGAAGGGGCTCATTAATCAAGCCTGCCACCTCACCTGACCATATTCCAGGTGAAATCTCTTCAGAGGATAAACCTAAAAAGGAGCGCCGCACCGCAAAAGAGCTTGAGCTGGTCTACAATGTTTCAGAGTTGCTAAAGACCCAGATGGATATAAATGCCTTTTTCAAGCTGTTTCTCAACCTGGTGCTGGAGACCCTGCCCAGGATAGATAACGCAAGTGTCTTTTTAGCGCAGGCTGGAGACCCAAAGGGGAAAATGGTAGAGATAGTAGCTGATTCACATGAAAAGACCTCCTCAAGGTACAAGAAAGAGATCATGAAAAGGGTGGCAAATGAAAAAAAGACCATAAGGATGTCCAATACAGATTTTGAACTGCCCCAGGCATACATAGAAAAGGGAGATACCCTTGAAATAAAGTCCGCAATGGGTGTCCCGATAATAAGCGGAAATGAGCTTCTTGGCGCAATTTATATTGAATCAATAAAGCCTTACGGGTTTCGCAAAAAAGACCAGTTCCTGCTTAACTCTCTTGTAGGCCCGATAGCAGTAGCTATTGAGAAAAACAGGCTGAACGGGAAGATAATACCTGAAAAAACACTTCCCTTTAGACAAAAATTGCTTAATATTTTTAAAAAATATTGATATTTTTAGCTTTATCAACCTGAAAACATGGAGGTATTATGGCAAAAAAAACAATCCAAACCAAATGGTTATTGCTGGGAGTCTTAACAGTGATGCTGTTCTTCAAGGTGTCATTGTATGCTCAGACTGAAAAGGGGATAGAATTGTTTAATGCCTATGAGTTCAGCAAGGCAGAGCAGGTGCTTCGGGACAATCTGAAGAGCGATCCCGGCAATATAGAGGCTGGCTATTACCTCGGATTGTCCCTTTATATGCAAAAAAAGTACGAAGATGCACTTAACGTTTTCAAGGGTATCAAGGATTCAAAAAAGGAGATCCCCCATAATAACGGCAGGCTTGAAATCATGATAACGCGTATATGCCTTGAACTTAAAAAATATCCTGAGGCGCTTCAGAGCCTGGAGGAGGCAAAGGCAGCCAAGGCTGACCCGGCAGATATACATGTTTACCAGGGGGCATATTATCTTGAGACAGGGGAACCCAAAAAGGCTATAAAAGAGCTGGAAAAGGCTATCAAGATTGACCCGGATAATGCATATGCGTATTTTTATGCGGGTTACGCCTATGTGCGTCTCGGACATCCGGCAGATGCAGAAAAGGCGCTTAAAAGATTTCTTGAGCTGGCGCCATATGCGCCCGAGGCAGAAAGGGTAAAGATTCTGGTAGATGCCCTCTGCTGAAAAAGGTATTGATAAAGCATTTAAATTTAACAGGGGTTTAATAGTCTGATATGAACAGCAACGAAACCAAAGATGATGATCTGGCCGTAGTCCGCCTTAAATATAAAAAGGGTGACCTTATAATAAAAGAGGGTGATTATGGGGTATCCATTTATAAGATAATTGAGGGATCGGTAATTATATTTACTGAAGCAAATGATGCTGTTATTCCGCTTGCCACCATAGGGCCTGGCGCTGTTATAGGGGAGACGATCTTTCTTAATGATAAAAATATGATGGAACGAAGGTCTTCATCCGCAAGGGCGCTTGATGATACCCTGGTGGAGGTGTGGCATCCGAAGCTATTAAAAATGGAATATGAACAGATGCCCCCGGTAATAAGGTACCTGGCAGATCAGACACTCACACATATTGGAAGGATGAATAAGATTGTAGTAAAACTCACTGACCAGAAGATAAAGAGAAGAGGACATCAGAGAGAGGCTGACCCCTGGGCGACAAAAAGGCGTTATTACAGGAAGAGGGTAAATCTGCCTTTTCTCTGTACTCCCCTTTATTCAAGTTCAAAGAGCACATTGAAGGGGTTGATAAGGGATATCAGCCTCGGTGGAGCAGGTCTTGAAATAAGGCCAGTATTAAGCCCTGTTTTCCCATACAGGGTTGGAGAAGAATTTCTTATTTCAACTACACTCCCTAATAATAGAAACATAGAGTTTTCATGCAGACTCGTGAGTATCAAAGAGGGTAAATTCCATGATATACGTATTCTGGGGGTCTCATTTATTGAACTCTCCGAGCACTCGGCAAAAAACCTGGGCTTTTTCCTGATGCCCTGATGAAAGGAATCGTGTTATGTCAATTGAAAAGTATTTATACCCCTATATTACCCAGGAAGAGGAATACGAAAAGGGCGAGGCAATTATCAAAGAAGGGAGCAGGGGTGACTGGGTCTATATAATCCTTGAAGGGCTTGTAAAGATAAAAAAGATGTCGCTCAAGGGGCAGATAACTATTGCACCGCTCACTGAAGGGGAAATATTTGGCGAAGCCACCCTCTGGCAGGCAGGTCAGGGGGTAACAAGGAATGTATCCATAGTTGCAGAAACAAGGACAAGGGTAGGGCTGTTGGATACAGCACTCCTGTTAAAAGAGTACGAGTCCATATCCCCAAGGCTGAAAAGCCTTATCTCATCTCTCATACAGAGACTTACAATCACCACACAGAAAGCAGTAAGACTTGCCACAGAATAGCTATTTCAGGACATCGTTTTACTCAGATAAAGGGGTTTTTACATCATGAATTGCTTCATCAAGAGAGGTCTAGTCCTTTTCAGCCTGGTCATATTTTTATCTATCGGCAATACAGTTGCTGCCGAGAATGGGGATGAACTCTTTCCTGTTTATGAGAGCATAAAACCAAATATTGAATTCTGGAAAAAGGTTTATTCTGAATGCACCACATCTCAGGTGATTATCCATGATAAGAGGCACCTCTCCCTTATATATGAGATAATTAATATTAAAGGCAAGGATGAACCAGGGGCACAGAAATACAACAAAAATATTGTAGACAAAAAAAAAGAGCATTATTCAGATATGCTTAAAAGGCTTGCATCAGGCCATAAGGCATCATCAGAAGAAGAAAAACGCATTCACGGGCTCTTTTCTGAAAATAACCTGAAACATCTTCTCAAAGAGGCACATGATAATGTGCGCGCCCAGCTTGGTCAGAAAGACCGTTTCATGGCCGGTGTAATACGTTCCGGGTCATATATAGATGAGATAAAGCAAATATTAAAGAGCCACGCCATGCCGGAAGATCTGGCATACCTTCCCCATGTTGAGTCTTCATTTGATTATCAGGCATACAGCAAGGCCGGGGCAGCTGGCATCTGGCAATTCACCAATGCAACAGGGAAAAGATTCCTGAAGATAGATTATGCTGTTGATGAACGACGTGACCCTATACTCGCGACACATGCAGCAGCAAAATTTTTAAAAGAAAATTATAAAACCCTTGGTTCATGGCCAGTGGCGCTCACAGCTTATAACCACGGTCCGCAGGGCATGCAGAGGGCCGTTAAGGAGCAGGGTAACTACGAAAAAATATTTAACAACTATAAGAGCCGCTCATTTGGCTTTGCCTCCCGGAATTTTTATGCAGAGTTTCTTGCTGCACGCGAGGTGGCGAAAAATCACAGGAAATATTTTGGAGAGTTAAATTTTGACAGGCCCATAAAAAGAATAAATTTGGAGGCCCCAGGTAATATAGATATAGAGGATCTTGCCAGACATTTCAATCTTTCAGTGAGAGTCCTCAGGGGATTAAACCCTGCATTCCGAGAGCCAATATATTTAAATCAGAAATACATTCCAAAGGGATGCACTATTCATCTACCCCCTGATTCAGTATCAAAGGAGATGCAGGCCTCTTTAAAAATACCGGCACAGCTTTTAAAGGGCAGTCAGAAACCCAGCCACTTTTACCAGGTAAAAAAAGGTGATACCGCCAATAAGATAGCAAGGAAACATAATGTCAGGCTTCAGGACCTTATAAATGCAAACCAGCTCAATTCAAGGGCAGCAATTTATATAGGGCAGAACCTGAGAATACCTGTGGCCGGGGAGAAGATTGCGGCTGCATCTGTTAAGAAAGAACCCGTTTTAAAGCAAGAGCCGGTAAAGAAATCCTCCGATACTGGCAAGTCAGTATCTCCTTCATCTGCAGGAAAAGCTGACACCCCAATTTTACCCGGCATTGAAGGGGCTGAAATTGTTGCTCTTCCTCCCCCTGACTCTATTGAGGAGACTGTATTAATAAACCCGGCCATAGTAACTGGCGATTTTAATGTAAAAAAGGTCATGCTTGTTAATGGTAAATCTGTCGGCACAATACAGGTAGAGCCTGAAGAAAGCCTTGGCCGCTATGCAAGCTGGCTCCAGACAAGCAGTCAGAATATCCGGACTCTTAACGGGTTTTCCGCATCAGCTAATATACGTGTTGGCCAGAAAATAAAGATACCCCTCAACAATGTTTCAAAAGAGACCTTTGAGGAAAAAAGGTATGAATATCACAAAGAGTTAGAAGAGGATTTTTTTGCATCCTATAAGGTTGATAGGACAGATGAATACATAATAAGGGGGGGAGATAATCTGTGGTCTTTGTGCAAAGAAAAATTTGAGATCCCTTTCTGGCTTTTAAAAAAGTACAACCCGGAAACAGACTTCAGCCGTCTTGCATCCCGGCAAAAGCTGATAGTGCCGGTTGTATCAAAGATAGGGAATGGAACCGGCATTAACTAATAATTGATTTTAAACCTGAAGTTGAAGTTCCGGTCTTCATTGCTTGAGACTGATGATGGATACTGCATAAATCCCTGGAAGCTGTCACTGAAGTTGCTGCCGCTAATAGAGAAGGACATATTGTCTGTGAGTTTCTGCTGATAGGTCAATGAAAGACCTACAGTGTTGTCAAATGCCTCCACTTCATGGCCTGGAAACGAGTATTTCTGAAGAGGCATGTGCAACCCGCCTGTCATAGACCATTTGTCCGATGAAGAGAAGAGCCTGTAGTTCAGGTCAAGGGCCACCCTTGGAAGGTTATACCTCTCTATCTCAGAACTGTAGTCAAAATATGAGAGAGATGGGATAATGGACATATTGTCGTTCACATCAAAACGCCCTGAAATCTTAAGCCCCTGGGTATATTCAGGCCTGATCTCGTCCCTTATGCCCTTATAATCCATGTAATATGCGCCATCAGGCATATCCCTGTCATATAAAAAGGCGCTTCTAAAATAGCTGAAACTGGTCAGGCTGGAATGAGATTCCCTGGTAAACCCGAACTCCATAGTATTATATATATTAATGATATCGCTGTATTCTGTGTAACCATCCAGACCTGATCCTGAAAGGTTATGAAGCCTCTCATTATTCATGAACGAAAGATTTACATCTTCTGAGTTGATAACCCATTCCATACCTATGAAGAAATCACCCGGACTATATTTATCTCTATCAGATAGGCGTTTTGAGCTGACCACCTTTGTGCGCCAGTACGAGGTATTCAATGAAGATATTGCAATGCCGGTGCTCCTGCCTGCATGAATGAATTCACCATTGGACAGGTATATACCTACATGGTTGATCCGCTTTTTTTTGCCACTCATTGAAAAAAAGATAAGATCGCCAGTGCGAAGGGCATCCAGAGAAACCGGGGAAAATTCGGGCAATGAAGACTGCTGTGATGACTGGTGCGGCAGATCAATGCTGAAGTATTTACTGTAGATCTCTTTTACAAAACCGGAGCAGTCAAAACCCTTTATTGTTGCTCCGCCGTATTTGTATTGTATACCAAGGTAACTCTTCATCAGCTCCTGAAGATCTTCGTCAGAAAAGGAGTTCAGCCATGATATCTGTTCATTAACCTGTTGTGTTGCAGCCGCTTTTGCCTCGATAAATGGAGAAAAGAAAAGAAGTATCAGGCCTGAAAAAAAAAGTCCCCGAAACGCCTTTTGAGATATATGAGAAAGAAGCCTGTTCATAAAATCAACTATTTCCCGGTACCGCCTGTGTATTAAGTCTTAATGAGTAAGTGAAAAAGCTACTGTCTGTATTTGCCTAATGCAATAATCCTGCCCGGATGATCGCACTTTATGAAACAGATGGTGCAATATATTAGGAAGAGACCTTTCTGTCAAGATTTTTCAGGCAGGGATAATCCATGAATAACATATTGAATTATCTAGAAATATTGATTATAAATCACCTTAAAAAATTGATTTAAAAGTTGCATGAATAATATTTGCTTTTCTGTGCCTCTCTGTTTTATATTCCTTTGAAATACACCACCTCAATCAACCTTTTTTATACCAAGGAGTTATCTTATGTCGAAAAAAATAGACTCTGACAGAAAAGAAGCGCCGGAACAGAAGAAATTCACAAGACGGGATTTCCTTGCCATCAGCGGGACTGTTGTGGCCGCTGATGTCCTGCTCGCAGCAACCCCGGTGGGAATGACGGCAACTGCTGCTGAAAAAGAGGCGGCCTCCTACCCGGAATCAAAGGCCTACCTGGTCTATGACAGCAAGAAATGCATGGGCTGCACCACATGCATGCTGGCCTGTTCATTGACCCATTACGGGGTTCAGAACCTCTCTTTGTCACGCATCCAGATAATCCAGGATTCATTTGGCAAATTCCCGGACGATATAAAGATTGCGGTATGCCGCCAGTGCGTAACACCTCCCTGTGTTATAAACTGCCCTGTTGGCGCAGCATACATAGACACGGAAAACGGCAATGTGAGGAGGATCAATGAGGAGGAGTGCATAGGCTGCAAGACCTGCCTTGAGATGTGTCCGCAGCAGCCGCACAGGACTGTATGGAATCATATCGCTGAAAAGTCCTCAAAGTGTGACCTCTGTATTGACATCCCCTTTTGGAATGAAAAAGGGGGGCCAAATGGCAAGCAGGCATGTGTATCAGCATGCCCCATGCAGGCTTTAAAGGTTGTTTATGAGACCCCTGATCAGAAGGAGACAGAGGGGTATAATGTGAACCTGCGCAATGATAACTACCTGAACCTGGGGCTTGTGGATGACAGCAGGATCGTGCCACCCATGATGAAGAATGCAAAGCCAAAGCCCTTCTTCAGCAAACCCAAACCTGAATCAAAGGAATAGGAGGTAAGATATGAAAGGCGGATATACAGGTAAAATAGCAAGGGTAAACCTGACCGATAAAACGGTCAGCACACTTTCGACAGAAAAATATCTGGCATTTGGGGGCGGCCATGGAATAGGATCGGCAATATTCTTTGATCTTGTAGGTGATCAGTTGCCATTTGATGCATTTGATCCAAGAAATCTGATCATGATGATAACATCACCCTTTTCAGGCACCTTTATGCCTGGCTCAGGAAGGTGTGACGTACAGGGGCTAAGCCCAATGCTTTATCCGATAGAATGGTTCGGGCACAGCAACTTTGGAGGCCGCTTTACGGCCCAGTTGAAATTTGCCGGATGGGACGGTGTTGTTGTTGAAGGAGCGGCAGATAAACCCTGCTGGATAAATATTATTAATGACAAGGTGGTCATTGAGGATGCCAATGGAATATGGGGCATGGATACATGGGACACCCAACAGGAGATTGCAAGAAGGGTAATGCCCTCTCTCAGGCATGGCGAATGGGCTGAGGTAAGTGATGATGATTACTCTACTCAGGTGCCGGCCGTGGTGTGCTGCGGCCCCGCTGGCGAAAATAAAAGCCGTCTTGGCTGCCTGCTTCAGGGACCAGGTTCACAGGCTGCATTGTGCGGTTTCGGAGGGGTATTCGGTTCAAAGAATCTCAAGGCCATTAGCGCCATAGGAACGGGGAGTGTGCCCATTGCCGATCCCAAGGCATTTATGGATACGCGTCTGTGGTTTAACAAATTTCAGTGGAATGTAGACAACCCTCGTGAGGGCAACCGGTTTCTTTCCGGAATGTACAGGGTGTCGGCAGGCGCTCCCAGCGGCGCGAACACCACCAACGGACAGGTTCCTCTTGTTCCTGCCAGGGCTGCCGCCTGCGCTTCGTGCCCGCGGGGCTGCCGCATGCGAACTGCAAGTTCTGACAGCAATGAATCCGTTTGCGGCGGGACAATGACCTTCGGAAGTTTAGGGGCCGGCGGAGATCAGAAGAAGACGCGCAGAAACAATGACCTGATGCAAAAATATGGTTTCGGTCACTGGCAGCTTATACCGACAAAAAACTACCTTAAGAATCTTTATGACAGGGGTCTGGTGGGAAAAGGCAAAATGATCGAATGCGATCTCCCTCTCGATCAGTGGGACTCAGAAAGTTTCCCTGACATGCTTATGGAGGCAATGGCATCGCGCAAAGGAATAGGCAACGATCTTGCAGAAGGCGCCGCGAGATTCGCCAAAAAATACGGGCTGCTTGAGGAAGACCTTCATAAGGGCGTGCTTCCTCTGACTTACTGGGGCACTTCCGACCACTACGATGCCAGGATCGAGGTGGAATGGGGGTATGGATCCCTTTTGGGAGAACGCGATCTTATGCTGCACATGATGTCCGATTATCCCCTGCACTGGATGGCGTGGACGGGTGATCCCTTTCTGACAGCCGAGCAGGCAGCCAGGCTTTATACCGATGCCATGGCGCCTTACAACGGAGACATATTCATGGCGGATTACAGTGAAGAAAGGATGTACTCCGAGAGCAAGGTCAAATCGGTTGCATGGGTTAAGCATTATGAAAAATTCTGGATCGGGGCGGGCGGTTTCTGCGGCTGGCGATGGCCCATGTGCATTACCTGCACCACTGAAGACAGGAGAGGCCCCACGCCGGAAGCGGAGCCAAGATTCTGGAACGCGGTAACGGGCCAGAACCTCTCATTTGCAGATGGGATGGAGATCGGACATAAAATCTATACCCTTGACAGGGCCATCTGGGTGCTGCAGGGCAGACACAGGGACATGGAGGTATTCCCCGATTACATATATGACCAGCCTTCAAGGGGAAGTGACATGCCCATGTACATAAATGGAGAATGGAACTATAATAGTGGCGCCGGTAGAAAGATTGACAGGAAAAAGTTTGAAGAGTGGAAGACAAAGTTCTACAAGTTCGAAGGTTATAACCCTGAAAACGGCTACCCGACACGCAAAACCCTTGAAGGCATGGGGCTAAAAAATGTTGCAGAGCTGTTAAAGAAGAGGGGCAAGCTGGGGTAAACGATTTAAATTTTTTAATTCAGATTTGACTATAGGCGGGGGGAACCTCTCCCCACCTATAGTTATTAACTGATGTTGAGAAGAGTGTCTTATAGTTATTCTTCAATTGTTTTTCTAATATCGAGCCATTGCTAAAGGATATTAAGTATAGTTTCCTTATCATTAACATATCTTTTAAAAACCAATATTCCAAAAATGAGGATAGCCCAATCCCATTTATGTAATACCTGGCAATGTTATTATTTCCATCAGCCTCTTCCTGCAGGTTTAATATTGTTTTTTAATTCTTTCAATTTCTTCCTTTACTGTATCGGAAAGGTTTAATGTTTTTTCATCCAGACGTTGTAAGCCACCTGAATACGAATAAGGGCAAGATGGGTCTATAGATCTTTGGATGTTTAATTTTTTAAGACTTGCGGGCACAAGCTCTTTTGCAGCACGTTCCACCAAACGTCTTCTGGACTGGTTTTCCCCTGTGAGTTTTGCTCTCATTTTAGCATATGATAAGATGCTTACAGGAGAGTCTTTGTGTCCGCCATACAGGCTAAATACAAAATTGGTTTCTCCTGAATAAATATCCAGTTCTGTGATTCCCACTACCATTGTATATGGATCTTTTGAAAAATAAGGAGAAATTGATAATGAAAGCCAACTCATAATAGGGTCTGCTTCCCATTGGTAACCTTCCTCATCCATTTTATTGAAAATTTGATTTATGGAGGTTACAGCCTGGGGGCCTTCCTCTTTTGCTTTTTTCATTATTTCCTCTTTTAGTTTTGATAACGACCAGTCATTAAAATCAGATTTTGTTTTCCATATATTTGAGGCAATTTTTTCCAGATAGGGTCTATAGGTAGACCTCGATGATTCAGGCGGAGTCCAATTGACAGGCAACCTTCTTATAACAACAGGAATTGATGTGATCTTCTCGTATGTAATAGCTATTTCATCAAGAAACCAAGGATTGCACGGTTCTAAGGGGATGAGTATAACCTTTAGCCCTTTTTCATTCTGATTTAAGACCTGGTATGAGGAGATTGTAGGAATGTCTTTGTTTAATATTTTAGCAGAAGCATTCAGGAGTTTTTCTTCCTCTGCATCTCTTTCGACTATTTTGGCACACTGAATTGCCTCCTCACTATTTTTTATTATCGAGGAATATTCTATTTGAGCATCATAATTTGATGGGCTGGTCTGTAATAAATTTCTGTATACATCTATAACCCTTGGATCATTTTTGCTTGCAAGCAATTTGGCAAATTCATGAATAGGTCCTCCCCATCTTCCCATAACAACATTACCATATTTTAAAGCCACCTTATATTGATGTTCTCTGGCTGCTGATGTAATAGCGGTAATATAACTATCAATATTTGTCGCAAATGTATTGGGTACTTTGTATTTCCAAAAATATGCTCCTTCAGGAGTACCATATAACAGATTTACCGAATGATCGGATTGTGTGTCACTGATAAGGATAACAGCAAAAAACTCTTTCAGGGTGAGTATATTTCCCCCGACTTCTTTAATGCTTTTATCAATCTCTTCGGCGATTCCCTGATATACAGACTGTATTGTATTGGGTGTAGCGTCAAGATATTTTAAAGTGATTTCATGTTTGGGTAGATTTTCCCATTGAAGCAGAAAGAAATTCTCATCTTTTATATTTTTATGTAATTTCCATTCGCCTATTTTATTAGGGAAAAAAATTTCCTCTTCCACAAAACCAAAAAACTTGGGCAGATCTTCTGCATTAGTAACATATGGTAAAAATATTAAAGACATGAAGATTATTATTTGGATTGTTTTTGTCATTCCAGGTTCCTTTTTTTAATAGAGACATTATCAAGATTTAATGGTTAGTCACCTGGTCGTAATGATAATGGTGACTTTTCATTTTTTCTAAAGGTTGCGGTTGTTCTAATAATTTCATTTTTAATCATTATCGTTAAAATAATCGTAGCCTAGAACCATTTTCAAATAGGTGATGCGGCAACAACTCCAGTGTCACTATGTCCTGCTACTGCGGACAACAGCCTATTTTTCTGATTATTTAAGCCTCAAAAATAGTTAAAAAACCTCGAACGATAATTACTCTATCAACTGAAAGACAAAACAATTCCTAATAACACCACGCAACCGATTGGCCATATAACCGATGCAATAATAAGGATAACTGCTTGCTGCCGTAACTTCCAAAGGTCATTAT
>Ga0123334_1003223_pt1 | contig 17894 bp, 18 predicted proteins | sample BiotimSIPDNA_FD_89706 | JGI IMG/M metagenome (GOLD analysis project Ga0123334, IMG submission 89706) | Anaerobic biogas reactor microbial communites from Washington, USA - Biogas_R1 time_0 SIP DNA | ecosystem: Engineered > Bioreactor > Anaerobic > Unclassified | place: Washington, USA... | reverse complement strand
TCGTCCGGACCGGAGGAGGCATCCTCATCCTCGACGCCGCCCCGGTCGGCGTGTACCGGGCCGTGGCCGCGGCCGAGCGCCTTCTCGGGGAACCCGCGGGGTTTCGCAAGCCGGACGACCTAGGTGTGCTCCTGGCGTCCCATGGCATAGTGGGCGAGCACGCTCCCGCGCGGGGCAGCGGCTACCTATTCGTCGGAGCGGTCAGACGCACCGGATAGCCAAGCGCGCGCTCCGCGCTCTCAGGCTCTCACTCGGATGTTGTCGATGAGGCGGGTCCGCCCGATGCGCACGGCAAGAGCTATCAGACACGTCCCCGACAGAGTCGCGACCGAGCTCAGATCGTGAGCCCGCACGATCTCGATGTAGTCTATCTCCGCGGTGGGCACTTCCGAGAGGACTGAGCGAATGGCGCTCTTCAGCACGGCCGCATCGCGCTCCCCGGCCTGCACCCTATCTCGGGCGGCCGTCAACGCCCGGTAGAGAACCGGAGCCTCCGCCCTCTCCTCCGGATTCAACCTTCTGTTCCGGGAACTCATGGCCAGACCGTCCGGCTCGCGCACGGTCGGGCAAGGCACGATGGTGACCCGCATATCAAGGTCGCGGACCATGCGGGTTATCACCGCCAGTTGCTGCGCGTCCTTCTCCCCGAAATACGCCCGGTCAGGACTGCAGATGTGGAACAGTTTCATGACCACAGTGCACACTCCGCGGAAGTGCCGTGGCCGAGAGCGTCCGCACATTCCCTCGGTCAACTCCTCCACCTGCACCCAGGTGGCGAAACCTTCGGGATACATCTCCCCCACCGGGGGACTGAACACCAGATCGGCCCCCGCCTCCGCGCTCAACCTGCTGTCGTCTTCCAGGACACGGGGGTAACGCCTCAGATCGTCCTTCTCGTCGAACTGCGCGGGGTTGACGAATATGGAGACCACTACCAGATCGTTTTCCGCACGGGCGGCACGGATGAGAGAGAGATGTCCTTCGTGCAGGGCGCCCATGGTCGCGACCAACCCGATACTCGCTCCGCGCGCATGGGCCTCGTCTACCGCTGCGCGCATCTCGTCAATCGTAGACAAACAGGGGATAGAAGCAGTCATGGACCACCCTCCTCACCGTCGGTTATTCAGTCCCCGAACGCCCGGCGCCCACGGACAACACCTACTCGCTCACATCCGTCACCGACGGCACTCCACCCAGACCGCGAGAGACTCTGACCGCCCGCCGGATGCTCATAGCCACGACTTCCGCCGCAGCGGCTCCGACCTGGAACACGTTGCTCTCCCGCGCCCCGGTCGCAAGAGCGAAGACACAATCACCATCGACCGGCGTGTGCACAGGGTCGATGGCACGAGCGAAGCCGTCGTGACTCATCCGCGCGACGATACCACACTGCAGCTTGTCCAGCTTCGCATCCGTCATCACCACGGATAGAGTGGTGCTGTCCAACGAAGAAAAGGCCGGGGGCCCGCTCCCCCGCAGCAATACGTCCTTGCTTCCGACGAAGGCTCCATCCTGACGCGCTCCGGCCAGGACGCCGCCCTTTTCGTCCACTACGTCACCCAGTGCGTTGACGACGGTAAGAGCGCTCACCGTCACCCCCCCGCCCAGGCGGATCGTGGAAAGGGCGATACCCCCCTTCATCATTCCCGCTGCGCCCAGTATCTTGCCCACGGTGGCTCCTGTCCCGGCTCCCACCGACCCCTCCTCCACCTTGGTTCCGGCGGTAGCGGCCGCTTGGTAGGCGTCCTCGGGGCGCGGAAGGGCTTCCACACTACCGATACCCAGGTCGTAGATCACCGCCGCTGCCACCAAGGGTATCCGCGCGTATGGGGTCCGGTAACCGTGGCCGCCCTCCCGGAGGAAAGCTGAGATCCCGGCAGCCGCTCCCAGCGCCGGCGCGCTCCCGCCGGTCAGAAGCAATCCGTGCAGTTCGCCGACGGCGGCATACGGAGAGAGAAGAGCGGTCTCCAGAGTCCCGGGGGCGCCCCCCCGGATGTCGACCGAGGCCGTCACCGCCCCGGGCGCCAGAACGGCGGTGCAGCCCGTCAGACCTTCGTAGTCCGAGAAGTGCCCTACAGAGATCCCCTCGATAGCGACTTCCGCGGCCATCTCAGCTACCGAGCCTAGCGGGAGTTCTTCCGCATCTGGTCCAGAAACTCGGCGTTGGAACGGGTCTCTCTCAACTTGCCGATCAACAACTCGATGGCGGCGTTCGGGTCGAGAGCGTGGAGGACGGAACGCAATTTCCACACCATGGCCGCCTCGCCCGCCTCCATGAGCAGTTCTTCCTTCCGTGTCCCCGAGTTCTCGATATCGATGGCCGGGAATATCCGCTTGTTGGCCAACTGCCTGGTCAAGCGCACCTCCCAGTTGCCTGTGCCCTTGAACTCCTCGAATATGACCTCGTCCATGCGGGAGCCCGTCTCCACCAGAGCGGTCGCAAGGATGGTCAAGGAACCCCCTTCCTCGATGTTGCGGGCGGCTCCGAAGAACTTCTTGGGCGGATAGAGGGCCGTGGAGTCGACACCTCCCGACAGGATGCGGCCGCTGGCCGGGGCCTGCAGGTTGTACGCCCGTGCCATCCTGGTGATGGAATCGAGAAGCACCACCACGTCCTTCCCGACCTCAACCAGACGCTTGACCCTCTCCAAGACCAACTCCGTCACCTGAACGTGATTCTCACCAGGTTGGTCGAAGGTCGAACTCACTACCTCGCCCGTCACCGTCCGCTCCATGTCGGTCACTTCCTCGGGTCGCTCATCCACAAGCAGGACCATGAGATGCACCTCGGGGTTGTTGGCCGCGATGGCGTGCGCGATGTCCTTGAGGATAGTGGTCTTCCCGGCTTTGGGCGGCGAGACGATAAGCCCTCTCTGCCCCTTACCCAGCGGGCTCATGATATCCATCACCCGTGCGGCCAGCCTGTCCGGAGTGGTCTCCAAGCGCAGGCGTTCTTCGGGAAACAGTGGAGTGAGCGAATCGAAGGTGGGACGGTGCCTCGCCTGCTCGGGGTCTAAGCCGTTGACCGTCTGGATCTTCAGCAACGCATGGTACTTCTCGTTATCGCGAGGAGTCCGCACCTGTCCGGTGATCTCATCGCCCCGACGGAGCTTGAACCTGCGGATCTGCGATAGCGACACGTAGATATCGGAATCGGACTGGGTGTACCCCTGAGTCCGGAGGAACCCATACCCGTCGGGCAGGATGTCGAGCAGACCGGTGCGGAATTGCAGTCCCCTGTCCTGCGACTGCTCATTGAGGATCTTCATGATGAGATCCTGCTTGGAGTACTTTCGGAAGTTCTTGATGCCCAGCTCACCGGCCACCAAATGGAGGTCGGATAGAAGCTTGGGCTCCATCTCGGCTACAGCCATGGCCTTACTCTCCGACGGAGTCCTGTCTGTTTCAGTCTTCTCTTCGTTCACGTCGTCTCTTCTCTTGTGTAGATGGATCGTCTGGATAGAATCGTCCCGGCCGTGCCCTTCACCGAGCCCCGAGGACGACCTGAGGCCCACCGTTCTCCGCACGATGGACAGTCTGTATCTTGCGCACGCCGTGACATCTGGAGCACAGCACCAGCGTCTCGGTGTGGACGCCGTCATTATGGCTGCTGACCGCCTTCAGGAACCTACCCCCGGTCACAGCCGTGGCTGCGAAAAGGACGCCCTCCCCAGCCATATCGCTTGTGGTCAGCCGCGTCTCGATATCTTCGATCCCGGCGTTCTTCACCACTTCAACTTGGTGACGCGAAACCGGCCAGAACCGGGCCTGTATCTCGCCGCCCAAGCATCGCAGGGCAGCCGCGGCCAGTATCCCCTCGGTCGATCCGCCGATGCCGATATACATGTCGACACCCGCGTCGCCCGAAGCCACCGCCAGTCCGGCCGAGACGTCCCCATCGGTGATGAGCCTGATGCGCGCCCCCGACCGTCTGATCTGCTCGATGAGTTCTTCGTGCCGAGGACGGTCCAGCACGACCACGTTCAGCTCGCTGGGCCGCCGGCCGAGGGCGGACGCTACGGCCTTGATGTTATCGACGACCGACGCGTCCATATCGACCGTGCCGGCCGCTTCCGGAGGTACTATCAACTTCTGCATATACATCTCAGGGACCGTCAGCAGACTACCGGCCGGACCCGCGGCTATCATCGTGAGAGCTCCGTCCGCTCCCCGCGCGAGCAGATTGGGCGCCTGGATGGGGTCGACAACCAAGTCCCAGAGTTCCGAGGGATCACTGAGCCACTCTTCGCCATCCGGTTTGGCCGACAGCCACGGTCCGGAGTCGCTCCCGATCTCGTCCCCCACACAGAGAGCGTCACAGGAGGGACCGCCGCTGCGCCCGGCCACGATACGGGCCCTCACCGGCATCCGCATCAGCTCGGCGGCCATCGCCTCACGGGCCGCCTTGACGGCGCTGAGATGATCGCCCCGGCCCATCCATTGCGCGGCCGCCAGCGCAGCGACCTCCGTAACTCCCGCGTAGCTACCGCAGACACACCGACTAGTTGTCGCCGGCACCGTCACTGCCCTCGCTTTCCTCGATAACGTCGTACAGGGCGTCAACCACCATCCCCACCGTCTCGTCGATGTTGGTGTTGTCAACCACCAGTGTCCCTTCCACCCGGGCACGTTCCAGGATGAAGTCCTGGATGTTCCGGATCTCTTCGAACCCTTTGAGATACCGTTCTATGGCCCTCCGGCCCGAGGTCTCCTGCTCTCTCACAAGGAAGTGGCTCCGATGTAGATCAGCGTCGCTCACAGCCACCACCATCTGCAACAGCAGCGCCTCCGACATCCGATCCCGTACTCCCGTCGAGGCGAGCATGCCCGGAACCATATGTACTCCCTCCACGATCAGGCTGGTGCGCTCCTCTATGGCCCGATCGACAATCGCAAGCACACCCACGTTGATCACATCCACCTGCTCCATGAATCCGACCACATGCGGATTCAGCTCCGACCCCAACGGTATCCGCACCCCCCGGCCCGCCTCGTACGAGGAATAGTGCACCGCCGGCATCAGACTCTCCGAGAAGAAGGCCCGCATCACTTCTCGGATGGCATCGGTGGAGATGATGCGCACCACACCCAACCGATCGGCCAATTTGGCGGCGATGGTGCTCTTACCGACACCCGTGGCTCCGCCGATCAGCAGCACCACCGGCCTGTCGTTCCGAGCTACCCGGTTCCACAACCGATACCGCCGTAGATAGCGGTCCTCGTGTCCCGCCGCCAAGACCATTTCGACGCGTTCCCGCAGGCGGTCCACGTCGATCTCCCGGTCCGCACCGGCGACCAGTCCCCGTTCCACATCCATGGCCACCCGAAAGGCGCGCTCCGGTGGCAGCCCCGTCGCAGTCAGCGTGGTGGCCAGCAGCCCCTTGGAAAAGGGCACCTTGTGTCCCGCGCTGACCAACTGGATGGGAAACCCGTCCGACCCCGAGCCATCAGCCTCGGGCCCTGAGGACTCGAGCTCTCGCTCCCTCCCCTCGTCGGCCCCGGTCATCGGGTCACCTCCGGCGCTCGAATCGTTCTTCTGCCATCTCTCCCAGCTCTCCCACCAACTCGGCCAAACGACCCGGCCTCTCCGAGGGTATCTCCTCGGGTTCGTTATCCACCGCGATTACCGGTAGCCCGCGACTCTCCCCTTCTTCTGCCACCACGTCGATGGCCGCCGCCTTTATCTCGGTGAGGAACATCTCCACCCGCGCCATCTCCTCTCGGGCAAGGTCCACTTTCAACGCCGCCCGGTCTGCTAGGTTGGAGGAGAAACACTCCACCCTGCAACCCCACCGTTCTTCCAGGCACTGCCGCAGCAGGCCCTCCTGTGAAGCCGGAGCCGTCGTGAAGAAGGCCACCTGCCGTCCCCTCACGTCCCCCAGAGGACGCGGCCTGAACACCACCGGCACCGCCGGCATGCCGGGCTTGACCCGCTGCACCGCCTCCAACACCGACCGCACCTTCTCCTGCGAGGCCGATGGTTCCTCCGCCATCGTCAGCACCAGCCCGTCGCTTACCAACAGCCGGTACGTTCCCAGGTAGCCCACAATAGTCTCGACCGACTGATGGGCCCCCGCCACCAACAGACAGGCATCGGTCCCGACCGGTGGAAGCGCGGCTCCGCTCCCCTCCAGCACAATCAGACCCGGGCCCAAGCTGTTGGCCAAAACCACACCTTCAGCCACGTTGGAGCTGAAGGGCTCTCCCGCCATTCCTCCGCCGCACCGTCTACAACCGACCGTCGTCAACCGGCTCAGCAGAGCGTCCTCAAAGTGGTCGGAGGCCGCGTGGCGCCCCTGCCGGCTCCACGCCAGCAGGTCCTTGATGGTCAAAGCACCGCCCGCACCATCGATGACCTCAGGCCGGGCAGGGCCGCCCCGCCCCATGGCCACCACCACAACCTCCGGGCCGCCCGCGCGCCCGGTCACGACTTCTCGGAGAGCCCGCGCGACATATCCGCTCACCGCCGTCTTCCCTATCCGCTTTCCCGTACCGATTATGGATAGAGAGGGACTTGCGCAAAGTCGCGTAGAACTCGTGGGGCTGAAATGAAAATCCGGACCTTCGTAGCCGACGTCTCTCGCCAAGGCTTCACTGATGAGGCGGAAACGCTGCCTGTATCCTAACACCGGTTCATCACTCAGGTCAACGACCACTTCAGGCCGGTACTCGTCGATGAGTCGCGCCAACCCCCGCGCACAGTCATCGTCAAAGACCACGGGGAGTCCATAGATGCCGGCTGCTTCAGTCTCGAACTCGGCAGACCTGATCTTCTCGCCCCCCCCCAGGAACAGAGCGGCCCGGATATCGAACACATCCTCCGCCTGCCGGAGCGCATCGACGACCACCGCGGGGTAGTGCTCCCCGTCGATTAAGACTACCGCCGTGGGTCTCATCTGACCGCGTCGAACTCTACGATCACCTCTCCCCCATGGAACGGGTAGCGTCGGGTGACCGTGACGTGGTTGTCTCGAATCTCGACCACGTTGTAGCAGGGCTTAGTGTCTCCCCGCAGGCGGAGAGTGGCCACCGTGCCCGCGTTGACCACATACATGTCCTGCAAACGCCAAGCATAAGGAACATGTTTGTGGCCCGAGAGGACCAGATGCACGCCGCATTCGACCAGAACCTCGAGCACATCCCCTGCGTCGTTGACTATGTTGCGCTCCCGCCCCGTCCCCGGGATGGGCAAGAGATGGTGATGGAGCATGAATATCTTGAAGTCCCCCGGTTCCTGCATGAAGGCCTCTTTGATCCAGGGATAGCGGTGTCGGCCGATGCGACCGTTGTCCAGGTCGGGCTCGGTCGAGTCTACCCCCACCACCGTGACCCCCTTCTTGCGGATGACCGTCTCTCTGGTGGCGAAGAGGCGCTCGAAGTGAGCGTAACCTACGTTGCGACTGTCGTGGTTTCCGGGGACCACAAGGACATCCTCACACACCAGCCGGTCCAGATATTCCCGGGCTTCGCGGAACTCCTGCCGGTAGCCCATATTGGTCAGGTCGCCGGTGACCACCACCACATCGGGCTCGAGGTCGTTGACCTCCACCAATGCCCGGTCCAGAAGATTCGGCACGAAGTACTGCGACCCGGTGTGCAGGTCCGACAGATGTGCGATGACGCACGAGTGATCGGATTCGTCCATGTCAGTCTCCTCCGCCCCTCACCTCCCGGCCGTAGGACACAATGCCCACGGCGGATGGCTCGGCGCTGTGAGCTGCAACGCTATGCGTTCTAGAGCACCCTCAATGTCATCGGCTCACTCTTGCAGCATTGAAGAGTCTTGGCCTTCTCTATGGCCGCGAAGAAGTGCTTCTCTTTGGTGGGATGTGTGATGAGCACCAGTTCGGCTTCGTCTCCTCTGCCCTTCTGGATCATATTGGCTATAGAGACGGAGTGCTCCCCAAACACCGAGGCGATCTGAGCCAGCACTCCCGCCTGATCGGCAACGCTGACCTTGATGAAGAAGGCCGACTCGACCTCGCCCGCAGGGTACATGCCCAACCGTCGGTAGCACGAGCAACTCTGCAAGAAACCGACGCTCTTGGTGTTGGCGATGGAGACGATATCGCTCACTACGGCGGTGGCCGTGGGCACGCCGCCGGCGCCTGGTCCCATCAGCATGATCTCGCCGATGGCATCCCCCTGCAGAAACACCGCGTTGTTCGACCCGTAGATGGCTGAGAGTGGATGGCCCACCGGCAGCAGAGCCGGGAACACCCGCACACTCACCCGGTCGTCGATCAACCGGGCCGCCCCTACGAGTTTGACCACAAAACCCAGCTCTTTGGCGTACCTAACGTCCGCCAGCGTGACGTTCTCGATGCCGGAATATGCCACCTGCCCCAAAGTCACCCGGGAGTGGAACGCGATAGAGGCCAAGATAGCCATCTTGGCTGCCGCGTCCGCTCCGCCCACGTCTGCAGTGGGATCTGCCTCCGCGTAACCCAACTCCTGCGCATTGGCCAAGATTTCCGCGTAGTCGCCCTCTTCGTTGTACATCCGGCTGAGAATGTAATTGGTGGTACCGTTCACAATGCCGTAGACGGTGTGCAGCTCGGCCGCGATCATGCTCTCCCGCATGACCTTGATTACGGGGATCGCCCCGGCTACCGCCGCCTCGAAGCGCAGGTGGCGCTTCTGATCGCGAGCGAGGGTGAACAGAGCTTCACCCCGGGAGGCGAGCAGCTGCTTGTTGGCGGTCACCACGTTCTTGCCCTTGCGCATGGCGGTATCAAGAAAGATGAAGGCTGCGTCGGTCCCCCCTATCACCTCCACCACTATATCGATGCTTGGGTCATCGACGACCTGCGAGAACTCGCTGGTGACAAGGTCCTGGGGCACATCCGCGGGGATCTTGCTGCTATCGATCTCCAGGACCCTACCGACCTGCAGATCCACCCCGGTACCTTCCAGGATCTGATCGTGCTCTTTTTGGATGAGCCGATAGACGCTCGATCCGATCGTCCCAAAGCCCAGCAAACCTACGCGCACGATCCTCTGCCGGTCCATGCCGCCCCCTTCTACTGGTATTGACCCTGGTCTCGGAGCGGACGGTGCTTCGCCACCAGGTCCGCGTACTCTTCCCGTTCGATGATCACCCGGGCCCGACCCCCGTTCACGAGGATCACCGCCGGCCTCAGGCTACCGTTGTAGTTGGAGGCCATGGCGTAGCAGTAGGCGCCGGTGGCCGGCGTCACCAGGATGTCGCCCGGTTCGGGTCGCGCGATGACGGCGTCCCTGATAAGGATGTCGCCACTCTCGCAGTGCTTGCCCGCCACGGTCACCATGGTATCGGCCTGTTGGTCGGCCTTGTTGGCCAGGATGCCCTCGTACTGCGCGTCGTACAACATGGGCCGTATGTTGTCGCTCATCCCCCCATCGACGCTCACGTAGGTGCGCACGCCGGGTATCTCCTTGATAGTACCCACCCGGTAAGCGGTGACACCGGCCTTACCCACGATAGATCTTCCCGGCTCGATGAGCACCCGGGGCATGGGCAGTCCCATCGCCGCCATCTCCTCCCGCACGCCCTGCATCTTGACGGCCGCATACTCTCCGATGGAAGAGGGAGTGTCCTCTTGCGTATAGCGGATGCCCAGACCGCCTCCCACGTTGAGATACCGGCACTGGAAACCAAAGCCCGCGTGGGCCTGCCCGATGAGCTTGACCAGAATCTCGATGGCCTTGCGGTAACCGTCCAACTGGAAGATCTGACTCCCGATGTGAGCATGGAGTCCCACCAGATCGATGTGGGGAGAGATGAGCGCCTCTCGGATGGCCTCCAGCGCCACCCCGTCTCCCAGGCCGAAACCGAACTTGGAATCCACCTGCCCGGTCTCTATGTAGGAGTGTGTGTGGGCCTCCACCCCAGGCGTGATGCGCAGCAGCACGCGCTGGGCTACGCCTCGGGGAGCCATCAGTTCTTCGATCAGCGCCAGCTCTTGGAAGCTGTCTGCGACGACGAACCCGGCGCCTTCGGAGAGCACGTACTCCAACTCATCGCGTGTCTTGTTGTTCCCGTGGAAGAAGATACGCTCAGCCGGAAAACCGGCCGCTTTCGCTACGTGGTACTCCCCGCCGGACGAAACATCGATGGATAGCCCCTCTTCCATCACCAGCTGAGCGACAGCCACCGAGAAGAAGGCCTTGCTGGCATAGATCACCTCGAAATCCTCGGTGTGTTCCCGGAAGGCTGCCAGGTAACGCCGGCACTGATCCCGGATGGTCTTCTCCTCGTAGATGACCAGAGGAGTGCCGAATTCGGTCACCAGATCGACGACATCGCATCCGTCGATCTCGAGATGTCCCTCGGCGTTATGCACGGTGGTTATGGGATAAACGAGCGTGTGGGTCAAAGCAGCCTCCGGAATGAGAAACACCGGTACGTTACCACACCGGGCAAGCTGGTAAAATGAGCTTCTAGGATGATCGAAGAGACCCCTACGTTTTCCTATTACCGGGGCACCAAGGAACCAAGCTTTGCCACCCGGACCGAGCTTGAGGCAGCCAAGCTTTTCGACTATCACCGGATCGCTTGGGAGTACGAACCGCGCACGTTCGTTCTGGAGAAGGATCAGCGTGGCAACATACTCGAGGCCTTCACCCCCGACTTCTACCTGCCCGACCTCGATCTGTTCATCGAGGTGACCGAGATGAAACAGTCCCTCGTGACCGCGAAGAACCGCAAAGTCCGCAAGCTGCGCGAGATGCACCCCGACATCCGCATCAAACTGCTTTATCGCAAGGACTTCGTTCGCATGGCGCAGAAATACGGCTTGTAAGGCACAGCGTGGACGGCTCGCCTAACCCGTCACCCTTTTCCTCCGCCGCCCAACCGCGGGACGAGCGGCTCGGCGACGTGTTCCTCGATGCGGAGACCATTGCTGCACGCGTGCGGGAGCTGGGAGCCGAGATCACGCGGGACTACCACGGCAAAGACCTGCTTCTGATCTCGATCCTCCGCGGAGCCATCTACTTCATGGCCGACCTCGCCCGCGCCATAGAGCGACCTCTGCAGATGGATTTCCTTGCCATCAGTTCATACACCGAAGAGCACTCCGAGAGCGGCACCAAAGCCATCCGGTTCCTCAAAGACCTCGACCACCCACTCAAAGACAAGAACGTGCTCATCGTGGAAGACATGGTCGACTCCGGGTTGACCCTACATTACATCGTACGATCGCTCACTCTGAGGCGGCCTCGCTCCTTGGAGGTGTGCACTCTCTTCGACCGTCCCCATCTACGTCTGGTGGACGTGGAGGTGCGGTATCGGGGCTTCGAAGTGCCGGATGACTTCTTCGTGGGATACGGCTTCGACTATCGCCAGTCCTTTCGCAACATCCCCTATGTCGCCTACCTCCGGCTCGGCCCGGAGCAGCCCACCCTCTTCTAGGATCTACTCCGAGTGAGCGCCCTCCCGGACAGCGTCCCCGTACGCTTGCTCTCGTCCAGAGAGCCGGGGATGAGACCCGATCTGGAGCTCACCGCTCTGCTCTACGAACCCCAACACCGGCTTCAACCTGATGACCGGCCGCCCACACTCCAAGGCGCAGACGCACTCTCGCCCGGGCTCATCGTGGGTCACGGAGCCGGCAGTCGGGCTGCCCGGCATGCGGACTTCTGCCTGGAGGCATGCCGCCAGGGCTTCGTGGTCTTGGCCTTCGACTTCAGAGGCCACGGGAACAGCGAGGGAGTCGGCGACGGTCCTCTCGAGCAGGACATCCTCGCGGCCGTGCGTTTCCTGCGCGTCCACTCCGGAGTAGATAGGGAGCGTGTCTGCTATCGAGGTTCCAGTATGGGTGGTTTCTACGGTCTGAAAGCGCAACCTGAAGCCCAGTTCGCCGCTCTGGTCCTTCTCTGTCCCGCCGGAGAGGATGTGATCCTGGAGGCCCTACAAGAACTGGAGGAGCCTGAACCTTCCCCGGTGCATTCCCTTTCGACTCCGGCAGTCTCCCCTCGAGATCCCGACCATGCGCCTACCGGAGCCGCCACGCCTGCGCCTGTGGCGCCGCCCCGATGGGATCGGCGTCGGCTCCAGCAATATTTCGAACGACAAGACAGTCGCCGGATCGCGGAGCTCGTTAATTGCCCGGTCCTGCTGGTCCATGCGCGGCCCGATCGGACCGTCCCTTTTGCCCAGTCGCTCCTGCTGACACGGCACCTGGGAACGGATACCACACTCCTCGCACTTGAGCACGGAAGCCACACTTCGGCGCAGCATGACCCGGCCATGCACGCCTATACGATCGCGTGGCTGCAGGACAGGCTTCGAAATAAGCGAGAGCATCTCGAGGATTGAGGCCCCGGACCGAGGGAACAGGCAACCCAAGGGATGGATGAAGAAGGTAAAAAAAGGAGCGGAGTACGGGGTTCGAACCCGCGACATCCAGCTTGGGAAGCTGGCACTCTACCAACTGAGTTAACTCCGCTCGTCGGTCCGCCGTGCTCGTACCACGGAGATGATAGCACAACCCGCATCAGCGGCACTCCCGGGTGCCGCCCTGCCGTCGCGGAGATGTTTATGCGTTCGACACCACCGGAACAGAGTGGACGCGGCCGCTAGGGGCGGACCCTGGTCCGCTACTGATGAGCGCAACCTCCGGGATATTCCGCCGCGGCCCTGTCGCAGGGGGCTTGACTTCTCTCAAGTCCGGGGTAGAATGTTGTGCAGAGTCCCGAGAGATCAGACGCAGCGTCTGAGGAGCTTACAAGGGAACCCGCAGAGAAAACGCGGAACTAAATGGCCGCGGAGTACAGCGAAGCGGGGACGAAGTGAGAGCCGATGAAAGGCGCAAAGCGAGTTCACTCGGGGCTCGCTTTTTGTTTCGGGGCTCGCTTTTTGTTTCGGATTCGTGCTGGGGCTCTGTGGCGGCCTTCGGACTCGTCCTTGAACTCTGTGGCGGCTCTTAGTGCTGACAGCCAGGGCAATACGCGGTGCCTCTGCCCCCCACCCGCGTGCGCACCATGATCTCCCCGCAACGATGGCAGACCTGTCCGTGTCGTCCGTAGGCCTGGAGCCACTCCTGGAATTTCCCGGAATTGCCCTCCGTGTCGACGTAGTCGGACAGAGTGCAGCCGAGCAGTCTGACGCCCTCGCCCAGTCTGCACGGGATCTCCTCGGCTAGACGCGTCACTTCCTCTTCGGAGAGGGACCCGCTCGGACGGAGGGGCGAGAGACCCGTCCACCACAGTATCTCGTCGGCATAGATGTTCCCGATACCTGCCAGGTGCCGCTGATCCAGCAGGAAGGCCTTCAGAGGTGCCGTTCTTCGATACAACTTGCGCTCCAAGTACTCTCGGTCCCAGGGACCCTTCCAGGCGTCCGGCCCCAGAAGGCCAAGCCGTGGAGCTGGACAACCGGTGGTCAGGTGAAGCCGGCCGAACTTGCGCGCGTCGCGGAACTCCAACGTCGTCAGCTCCGGCATAGTCGGGTCACTACACTCATCTCTGAGTCTGAAGACGAACCGCGTGTGAGCGTCGGTCGGCTCGGCATCGATCAGCAGTTGGCCGGTCATGCCCAAGTGCAGGGTTAGGAAGACATCCCCGGTGAGCATGGCCACCAAGAATTTGCCGAGACGGGTCAGGGTCTCGACGCGCCGGCCGGGCAGCGTGCCAAGCACCTCTTCCGACCGGCAGTCACGCAGCATCGCAGGCTCGATCCGATCGACCGCCGTGAAGGTCTTCCCCGGGAGCGCCACGGCCAGTTGCCGTCTAACGGTCTCAACTTCGGGTAGTTCGGGCAAGGTCCGTCCCTACATACTCTCGGGTGCGCTCACACCCACGAGGTCCAGACATCTGGCGATGACACGCTTCGTTACCAGGCACAGCGCCAACCGTGACGCGCTCTCCTCCGGTGCCACTCCGATCACCCGGCAGTGCTTGTAGAACACGTGGAAGTCGGCAGCCAACTCCTGCGCGTAACCCGCGATACGGTGGGGTGCCCGTCGATCGGCGGCGTCTTGAATCATATCTGGGAAACTCTCCAAGCGCTTGATCAGAGCCCGCTCATAGGGAGTGACGAACACCCTGCCGGTCTCATTGACCGCAGGCTCGGTCCCAGCGGGCACATTGCGGATGATGCTGGCTATGCGGGCGTGCGCGTACTGCACGTAGTACACCGGGTTATCCTGAGACTGACGCCTGGCAAGGTCCAGGTCCAAGTCGAGCGTTTGATCTTGCGATCGGGAGATGAGGAAGAAGCGCGCCGCATCGACCCCGATGGCCTCCGTCAGTTCGCTCAGAGTCACCATCTCCCCGCGCCGGGTGGACATCTGCTTGAGCGCCCCTCCTTCCAGGAGGTTCACCAGCTGGCCGATGATGACCTCAAGCGTCCCGGCCCTCCCGGAAAGGATCTCCACGGCGGCCTTCATGCGGGGCACGTAACCGTGATGATCGGCGCCCCAGATGTTGATCAGATGCCCGAAACCGCGTTCCAGCTTGTCCTCGTGATAGGCGATGTCCGCGGCGAAGTAGGTCGGTACTCCATTGCTGCGGATGAGCACCCGGTCCTTGTCGTCGCCTCGCGAGGTGGTACGCAACCAGATAGCGTCGCCCTCACGATAGGCCTCTCCCATCTCCAACAGACGTTCGATCACTCGTTCCAAGCGGCCGCCGGCATGCAGACTGGTCTCGCTGAACCAGCAATCAAACACTACGCCGAAGGACTCCAACTCCGCCCGCATACCCTCAAGCATGGCCCGGCACCCCCGGGCGCGGAAGAAAGCAACAGCTTCCTTGACGGCCGGTTCGTCCGGCCACTCACCCAGGAGGCCCTCTGCCACCTCCGCCTCTTCCTCCGCCTCCTCATCGTAGGGAGCCTCGACCAGCGCCTCTGAAGCGCTGTCAGCGTTTGGCGGCGCGGCCCGCCCACTTCCAGGGGTCCGGGAGCCTGCGACCTCCGCCCCACCGCCCGCTGACGCCGCTGCCACCTCATCCGGTGTGGCGCCGACGGCACCATCCGCCACGAAGCGCAGCACTTCAACGAAACGCTCTCCCACCTCGGCGCGGATGCCGGCAGCAACCGCCCTGACGTACTCGCCTTGATAGCCGTCCTCGGGAACGGCCAAGTCAACCCCGAACGACTGGGCATACCGAGCAGCCACGCTGCGTCCGAAGCGGTCCATCTGCCGGCCGTAGTCGTTTATGTAGAACTCGGTGGCCACGTTCATACCGGCGAATCTCAGAACTCTCTGGAGCGAGTCGCCGTAGGCCGCGTAGCGTCCGTGTCCAACATGGAGAGGTCCGTTGGGGTTGACGCTGACGAACTCCAGATTGACCGCCGGGTGAGGTCGTGACACACCCCGGCCGAAGTCGTCACCCGTCCGGAGCATCTCGCACATGGCCTCCGCGAAAGCGGCACGGTTCAGGGTGAAATTGAGAAAGCCGGGGCCGGCCACCTCGATGCTCTCAACCGCACGGGCTACCCCGGCATCGGCCAGCAAACGATCGCGCAACTGCTCCGCCAACGCGCGTGGCGACCGTCGGGCAGCCTTAGCCATCTGCATGCAGACGGGCGTGGCGTAGTCGCCGTGCGCCTCCTCCGCCGGACGTTCCAAACGGCAGACCGGCACGTCCTCCCAGCCCTCTTCGGCCAACCACTCCGCGACTACTCTCTGGACTCTCTCAGCAATCACCTGATATCCATCCTCCCGGCCCGCCTCTTCCTGGCCTCTCTCTAGCCTTTCGTTACCGGCATCTAACGCCATCTAGTGATGATACGGCTCGTGCCGCTCGATGCGGAGCGCCCGATACACCTGTTCCAATACGATGCACCGCGCCAACTGATGAGGGAAGGTCAGCCGCGACAGCGACCAACTCATATCGGCGGCTTCTATGACCGACTCATCCAGCCCCGCAGCCCCGCCGAGCACGAACTGGAAGTGGCTGTAGCCGGCCAGTTTCTTGTCTGCCAAGAAGACGCTCCACTCTTCCGACGTGAATTCGCGCCCCCGACCATCCACCGCTACGGTGAAGGCATTCTTTCGCCACAGGCCGAGCAACGCCGCCCCCTCCTTTGCGCGCGCCCGCTGCTCCCCCTGAGCCAGAGGAATCTCCGGAGCCTCGAACACCTCCAGGTCCAAGTAGGGTCGCGTCAGACCCTCATAATGAAGCCAGACTTGTCGGTACTCGCGGGTCAGCCGCCCGATGCAGAGGATACTGGCGCGCATGCCGCTCAGATGAACGGAAGCTCTTCGTATTCTTCTTCGTCGTAGGGCGACGGCTTCTTCTGAGTGCTGCGGTAGATGGGGTCCTTCAGCATGCTGGGCATGCTCCGCCACAAGCAGACGTCCGCCTTCAAATAGCGGTTCTTGATCTCCTCGGAGCAGTCCATGGTGCAGGTGGTGCAGAACTCAATCTCGGTCAGTATCTTGTCGCGCCAGGGCCTTTCACCTTCGTCCACCCTGCGGATGGCATCCAGCAGGAAGTTCTCCACCTCCCTGAAGGGCAGAACCGAGAACTGCACGGGTCTTGCCGACACGGTGAACCGGAACGTCCCCCCGTTCCAGAACATCAACTGCATGACCACGTCTCCTATGTGGTTATCCACAATCTCCCTGAGCACCCGCAGATCCCCCTGGGCCCTCTCCAGGAGGAGAGACAGGGCCGGCCGCGTGTCTTCGCCCTCAGAGCCTTCCAACAGACATTCCTTAACCTGGCTCTCGGTCAGAGCCCCAGCCGCGGCGAGCCTGGCACCGAGCGTTTCGTCCCACGAGGGCGAAGAGACGGCCTCTATGCGGCCCCGAACCAGGTAGATGATCCCGAACTCCTCGAAGTCTTGGATCTCAAGAACGCCTGAGCGCCGCTGGCCCGCGAGGAACTGCAGCACAGTGAACAGAGGAAACTGCCTAATCTCACCCCAGAGGATCATGCTGCAGATTCTAACGCAAATCGCCGAGCCGCTACGGCCGACCGCAACCCTGGACAATCGCTGCCTCACAAGATAGAGTCGCTGCGGTCACCAACACATCTAGAAGGAGGGGTCGCTTGATGGAAGACAAGCATGAGAAGATCGTTGCCAAGATCAAGGACACTACGGCCAACCCGGCGCCGTTGGGGCTACTGGGCTTCGGCATGACCACGGTGCTCCTGAACATCCATAACACCGGCTTCTATGAACTGGGCGCCATGATCCTGGCGATGGGAGTCTTCTACGGGGGTCTGGCTCAGATCTTCGCCGGATGGATGGAATGGAAGAAGGGCAACACCTTCGGCACGGTCGCCTTCTCATCGTACGGCCTCTTCTGGCTGACCTTGGTGGGCCTGCTGCTCGGCCCCGCTCTGGGACTCTGGGAAGGCACCTCCGACGGCATGATGGGCTGGTATTTCTTCTTCTGGGGCTTCTTCACCTTCTGCATGTTCATCGGCACGCTGAGGATCAACCGTTCGTTGCAGGTGGTCTTCGGCACTCTGGTGATCCTCTTCTGGCTGCTCGCCATACGTGATTGGACCGGCAGCGAGGTCGTCGGCAAGATAGCGGGCTGGGAAGGCATCATCTGCGGCCTCTCCGCCATCTACGGCGCCGTGGCGCAGATCCTCAACGAGGTCTACGACAGGGTTGTCCTTCCTTTGGGCCCGGTCAAGAGCAAGAAGAAGAAGTAGACGAACGAATAGACGAGAGCCGGAGCCTTAGAGCCCGGTCTCTACGTTTCACGCCGTTAGCGGGGCGCCGGCATCGCAGATGTCGGCGCCCCGTCTCTCTTCCACAACCTCAGGGCAGTTACCACTCGGCCGGCGGCCGACTGCTCAGCCGGCTTTGAGCGCTCGGACCTGCTTAGCCGGCCTTGGCTACTCGAGCCCGGTGGGATCTCCACAACACTCCTCTGGCAGGTGCGACCAGAAAGGCAACCAGGAAGATCCCCGTGGCCACCAGAACCATCGCGCCACCCGAAGCC
>Ga0123334_1003218_pt1 | contig 17904 bp, 13 predicted proteins | sample BiotimSIPDNA_FD_89706 | JGI IMG/M metagenome (GOLD analysis project Ga0123334, IMG submission 89706) | Anaerobic biogas reactor microbial communites from Washington, USA - Biogas_R1 time_0 SIP DNA | ecosystem: Engineered > Bioreactor > Anaerobic > Unclassified | place: Washington, USA... | reverse complement strand
TATGCCTGATATAATAAGCTGCCGTTCATATCTGATATGGTTGGGGAACCACAAAGATAATGAATTGGCGGCTTTTTCTATACTAACTATATAAACTTGCCAACGCAATTCGGGGATGAACCCACAGGAAGAGGTTCATGCAACCTTTGCGAGTCCTCAGGGTACTCCTAACACTACATGGGATGCTGGTTCAAAGACTTTTGGATGGACAGCAACCTCTTATAATCAGTTGAAAAATATTGGTCTTCCTTCGGGTGACATTACTGGCTATGAAAAGCTTGTGATAGACTGTACGATTGCAGATGGCAACAAATTCAGAATCCTTGTTTATAAGGGTAGTGAAAATAAGACCATCTGGGTCAATTCAAGTGGCAAGACTGAATTCGTCCTTGCAGATGTGATTGGTGATGTCTCTTTTCTGACAAATTGTACAGAGATCTGTCTGTCTGGACCTAACTGGGAAGGCGTCGCTCCAGGTTCTGCTGTAATTAACGACTTCTATTTGGTGAAGGCTGCTCCTTCTGATCAGATTAAAGCAACAAAAGTGTTTGATGCTCCTGGAACAAAGGATTTGAATGATCTCACAGGTACAAATACTAATTGGTCAGTTGTAACTTCTGCTATTGTTACTGGAGAGGCTAAAGTGTTCTGCGGAGACGGAGATGGTTCAGCAGAGGCTACTCATGTTACAATTACAGGTTCTGATTTCATTCAATTCCATGTTACAAATGCTTCTTCAGATGCAAACCAAAGTCTTCGTGTGTGGATATGGGATGATAAAAATAGCAAGGTGGTCACTTTGTACGCACATCCTGTGGAAGAATATGCTTCTGTATCTAATTGGGAAACTCCTGCCTCTATTAAAAAGGATGGAGATTATGTGGTGAAAGTTTCTGAATACAATTATTTTAAAGGTGTTAAGTCTAATTGGGGCTCTGGTGGAAGTATTACAATTTCCAAAGCATATGTATCACAAGGCGGTGTTCCAATCCCATGTTCTGAAAAGTATGTTCTTACAGGTGAAACAGAAGGCAATCCTTCTCTCACAGCTGCTCTTGCAGATGCCTCTGCTACTCTCATTGATGCTACAGGCGTGACAGGCACGGGGCTCAATCTCGTTTCTGCTAATCCAAACTGTGTCTTCGTTGCTAATGCAGGAACATTGAGCAATGCTCAGAACGTGAGTGTGGGTGGAACGATTGCAAACCTTGTTATTACAGATGGTCATCCATTTACTGCTCCTGCAGGCTCTTCTGCCACAACTGCTACTTACGCTCGTGACATGACGAATCAGTTCGGTACAATCTGTTTGCCATACGCTATTTCTTCCACAGAGGCGATGAAGTTCTACACTATAGCAGGGCTTTCGGGTGATGTGCTTACATTGAAGGCGGAGACTTCACTTGCTGCTGGCACTCCTGCCATTGTGGAGAAGGTGTCAGGCTCTTCCATCTCGGTAAGTGGTTCAGGCACATTGGCTAATGCCATTGCAGGAACAAGCAATTTGGAGTTGATAGGCACATTTGAGCCAAAGGTCATCAGTGCTTCAAATTATTCAGGTAAGAATATCTATGCCATATCTAACAATCAGTTTGTGAAGGCAAATAATACAATCAACCTTCCTGCATTCCGTGCTTTCTTCACTGCTGATGCTGAAGCCGGTGCTAAGATTCGTATTGTGGCTGACGATGAGGATATGGCAACTGCTATCGACGCTCTTGCTGGTGTGGGCAACGTGGTAGTGGAGAGTATTCATGCTCTGAATGGTGCTAAGATTCCTTCTCTCCAGAAGGGCATTAATATCGTGAAGTTCAGCAACGGTAGTGTGAAGAAAATTCTTGTTAAGTAATCTTATATAAAATCAGATAGAAAATGAAACAGTATATCAAGCCCGAAATGTCGGTTTTTATAACAGAAGTAGAAGAGATCATCTGCACCTCTCTTGGTGGTGGTACTCCACAAGATGATGTGGATGCGGAGGCTCCTGCAATCTTTGATGATGAGGCGATTCTCGGTATTGGGCAGCAACTTAATCAGTTCAACTTCTTTTAAGTAGATAGTCATCAGTTCAACTTGATAGCGAAGGGTGGTTTCTTGTTTATGGAAGCCACCCTTTTTTTGTGCGTCAGTGATGTGGCAGATGTGTTGCCTATGATGATGTGCATGGAGAGTGAGGCATTCATGGAGTTCGACCTTGTGAGAAGTGGAGCATGTAGCAATCACACTGGGTGTCGAGAACATGGATACATGCCTGTGCGTGGCTATAAAGAGCCTGTAACGTGAGAAAAATGTCCTTGAAACAAAGAATCCGTTACTTCTTGTTTGAGTAACGTTTTTTTTTGTACCTTTGCAACCAGAATAAGCATTGAAGGAATGACTTCCTGGACTTAGTAATCCTAACTGTCGCCTTTGATGCTTATTCTTTTATGTCGTTGGTGGAGTAGATATGGTGCTTGATGTGGATTAGACCATTTCCTGCTTTTCTGTTCTTTCCGATAGCCTTTTGTGTATGGAATCATACTTGGGGAAATGCGTGCCCCTTATATCAGGCTTGCGTTCAAGTAGATTAAAAAGGTCTCCAGCATGTGCAAAGTAAAAGCCTCCCTTCATCACGAAGAGAGGCTTTCTCGACTAATTAACTAACTAACTAATTATTAACCTATTTATGCTTTACTAACTTTTTCTGATGCAAAGGTACGGACTTTATGCGACTTGGACTTTAAGGTTTGTTTCAATTGCTTTTATTTATGTCTCTTTTAATGTGTTTATGAAGCATGTTACATGATTGATAGTAAATGTATCATGTGCGAACGTGTTGCTTCAGGAAAAGTGTGTATCTTTGTAGCATGAGGTGGCAATATGATGGTGAAATATTGAAACCTAAAGGAAATGACACTAATCTAAATTGATTATGAATAAGTTGCGAATAGTATTTCTTCTGATGTTTTTGTGCGTGTTATCAAATTTGACAGCACGCATTACATTTGGTTTGACTGATTCTGATGGTCAAAAGTTATCAAAACTGTCACAAACAGTCAATATCCATTCTTTTGATGCAGATGATGACACATCTGCTGAAGTCTATGCCGATGTGATCAATATGGATGGGGAAGAGGTGGAACTGGCTGCTGCTTTCAAGAAGGTCTCGCAGGGGAATCCTCTTTTATCCAATCATTTTTGTGCCGACCCAACAGCCATAGAATATGAAGGGCGACTCTATGTGTATGGCACGAATGACCAGCAGGAGTTTGAAGTGACTAAAGGAAAATCAAACAATACTTATGGCAAGATCAATCAACTGGTGTGCATGTCCACAGACGATATGGTTAATTGGACATATCATGGTGTGATTAATGTCAAGGCCATTGCTCCTTGGATCTGGACCTCTTGGGCACCTTCTATTGTCAGTAAGAAGCAGTCTGATGGAAAGACTCATTTTTATCTCTACTTCACCAATAGTGCGGCAGGAATAGGTGTGCTCACCTCCACTTCTCCAACTGGTCCGTGGAGAGATCCATTGGGTCGTGCCTTGATTGATGGAAGAACGCCTGGCTTGGGCGAGATGTCTAATATCATAGATCCTGGTGTGGCGATTAGTGATGATGAGTCGGAGGCTTATCTCACCTTTGGAGGTGGGGATGTGAAGGGAACAAATCTACAGCCTGGCAACACACGCATAGTGAAGTTGGGCAAAGATATGATTAGTTTGGCAAGCAATATCGAAAAGATTTCTGCTCCTTGTCAGTTTGAGGCAAATGAACTGAATTATATTGGTGGCAAATGGGTGTTCTCTTATTGTACGCGTTGGACCATCGCTTCTGACTGGTCTTCATACTACAGCGGACCTGCTCCCACTGCCTGCTCGATGGTCTATATGACAGCCACAGATCCTTTGGCAGATGATTGGACTTATAAGGGCGAGTTTATGAAGAATCCTGGTCAATTTGGCTATCCTTATGGAAATAACCACACGCATATCCAGAAGTTTAAGGATAAGTACTATCTGTTTTATCACACACAGTGGCTGGAAAAGCAAATGGGAATCAGTGGTGGCTACCGTAATATTCAGATGAGTAGAATCGTTGTTTCGGACAATACAGGTAAGATAGCGCCAATGACTTCCTCCACAGCCTCTATTTCAGGATTGGGTCAGGCTTCAACAGTTGATGCTTTTGAGGAGCATTCTTCTGCCATGTCGGCTGTTTCTGCTGATGATTGGTGGGTGGTGAGAGGTGTCAGCTTTGCTTCTGTTGCCAAGTCGCTCGTGCTGAAAGTGAAGGGGACAGGCAAGTTGCAAGTATATTTGAATCATTTGGAAACTGCTCCGATTGCTGAAGCAGACTTCAACACACTCGGAGAAAAGACAGTAACAGTGCCTTTGAGCGGAGAAGTGGAAGGACTTCATTCTTATCTTTATTTTGTGAAGAAATTGAGCGGTAGTGATAGCAAGATTGTTTCTTGGCAATTCTCACCATTCACAGAGGAGGAACTGACTGGTGTGGACAATGTTGAAACTTGTGCAGAGGAGGCGGATGGCTCTTGGTATACAGTGGATGGGAAGAAACTGTCTGGCAAACCTGTGCGGAGAGGCTTTTACATTCATCATGGCAAGAAGGTGGTTTTGTGAAATAGATACCGATATAAAAAAGCCTTGCAAGATCAAAAGATCTGCAAGGCTTTTTAGTACCGAAAGCGGGGCTCGAACCCGCACGGGCGCAATGCCCAAGGGATTTTAAGTCCCTCGTGTCTACCATTCCACCATTTCGGCACAATGTTTCTTGTCAAAAAAAGAAGTTCGTGATGAACTTCTTCTCTCTGGTTTCCACAGACATCACTGTTTCGTTTCCTTTGTTGCGGGGGCAGGACTCGAACATGCGACCTCCAGGTTATGAGCCTGGCGAGCTACCAACTGCTCCACCCCGCGATATAATGTTAGCAACTTGTAAGAGCTCTCTCTCTTCCGTATTGCGAGTGCAAAGTTAGTGCATTTTGTGGACATGACCAAACAAAAGAGTGCTTTTTTTGTGATTGGCATGAAAAACAGTCCTTCATGAACAATGGATGAGAGGTTTTGGTTTGGTAAGAGGGTATTTGAACAACTTTTTTGTGAAATGATTGCAAGAGTTCTTTTTTTTTCCTTACTTTGCAGAAGTGATACCTTCTAAAACCCATCATCTGTTGTTCTCTGGACGGCTTTCTTTAATGCCGTTCACTCTTGTGCGTCTCTTTGTGATGACACTTTGGGCTGTATGGCCGACAGGATGGTGTGGTGCACAGGTGTTGCATTCGTCACAAAATCCCATGCGTGATATGAATTGGAGTGAAGGAGAGGGCTTGCACTCTTCTGTTCGCCCTGAGGGCTGGATAGGCGACAAGTTGTTGCCAGTCGTTCAAACTTCCAAGAACGAGACTGAAGGATTGAAGGAACCTGTGATTCCTAAAGAAAATCTTGAGAAGGGGGAAACAGAAGATGATGTGAAAACGGGTACTTTTTATGAGTCGGGTATGGCTACTTATTATTCTTCAAGGAGTCATGGGGCGATGATGGCGAGTGGTCAGCGGTATCATAAGGAGGAATTCTTCTGCGCTCACAAGACTCTGCCTTTTGGCACAAAACTTCGTGTTGCCAATAAGAAAAATGGTCTTGAGGTCATTGTGGATGTGAGAGACCGTGGTCCATTTGCCAAAGGGCGTATTGTGGATCTGAGCAACAAGGCGGCAGCAGAGCTCAAGATGTTGAGAGATGGGGTTGTACCTGTGGATATCTATGTGATAGAGGAGTAGTCCTGCTTTTTTCTTTTGTGTGTCCTTCTATTCTTCATGATATATTTACGCCAGTTTGGGATGAGCATCATCTATTGGCAGGACAAGAAAATCCTTTACGAATAAACTTTCTCTCCCCCATGCTTTTGCGAGCCTTCGAGATGCCTTCGAGATGCCTTCGAGATGCCTTCGAGATGCCTTCGAGATGCCTTCGAGACGAGTATTGGATAATTCCATCACCTTTTTCTTGGGCGGCATGAGGGAATACATAGAGTATACAATAATGATAGAATTAAATTGAGGCTAAATGGTATGACTCCTGTTGAATACAGGAAAGCATACATGGCTTCGCATAATGTTTAACTTGTCCGAGAATTTGGGTTCACTTCAGAGTTGTCTCAATTGTCTCAATCACAATCACCCAGATACGCACTGTGGCACAAGAGGCAAAAAGTTTAGAAACAGAATCGGGTATTGCAGGGACATGCGTATCAGAAGGGGAGAGACTGAGGCAATTGTCCAGATCTTCCTGACAGAAATAGTGACCGCCAAGTTGTCTTTCTTTTGATGATGATAACAGAAATACTCCTTGCCTTTGCGATGTCAATCGAAATCTGCTGTTCATCTTCTTAATTCGTCGAACTCACGCTATACAATACTGAAATTGTGTATATTTGTTTTGCTTGAACTCGATAAAACCACATTATTCCCCTTTTATTTCTTCTAAATTCATGCTTGCCTCAGTCCATTCCTCTTCAGCTTTGGCGAGTTGTTCCTTCAGTTCGCCATATTGAGTGAAGAGCGAGGTGTCGCCTGCTCCAGCCGGTGTTGCCAGTTTCGCTTCAAGTTTTGCAATGGCATCCTCTATTGACATGACTTTCTCCTCGGCCTGCTCTACTGCTTTCTCTGCCTTTTTAATGCGCTTGTTTTGCTCTTTCAATTCGGCATACGAAAGCAGGGCTTGTGTTTTGTTTGCCAAGTTCTTGTCTTCAGGTCTTTCCTGTATGCGTATGCCAGTGTTTCCTTTAGCCTTTCCTCCTTGTGCGTTTCTGGCAGATGTCTGGTCTGGCTCTACCGATGGGCTGCCTTCTCCGCTCAGATTCTTTCCCAGTTCGTTCAGGCTTTCAATCTGTTTCTTCTGCAAAAAGTCGTAGATGCCACCAATATGCTCTCTCACTTTTCCTCCACCAAATTCATATACTTTATCTACCAGTCCGTCGAGGAAGTCACGGTCGTGAGACACAATAATGGCAGTGCCATCAAAATCTCGAATGGCTTGTTTTAAGACATCCTTCGAAGGCATGTCAAGGTGATTGGTAGGCTCGTCGAGAATGAGTAGATTGACAGGTTCGAGTAGTAAGCGAATCATTGCCAATCTACTGCGTTCACCTCCTGAGAGCACCTTCACATATTTGTCGGACGCTTCTCCTCCAAACATGAATGCTCCTAAGATGTCTCTGATTTTTAGTCTTATGTCTCCTTTTGCCACTTGGTCTATCGTGTCAAATACAGTGATGTCTCCATTCAGTAGTTGGGCTTGATTTTGGGCGAAATACCCAATCTGCACATTGTGGCCAACTTTCAGGTTTCCCTCGAAAGGAATCTCATCCATGATACATTTAATCAATGTTGATTTTCCCTCACCGTTGTTTCCCACGAATGCAACCTTTTCCCCTCGCTTGATAGTGAGGTTCACATCAGAGAAGATGGTCTTGGCATAACTCTTCTTCACATCCTCGCAGATGATAGGATAGTCGCCACTCCTGAGGCATGAAGGAAATTTGAGATGCAGGCTGCTTGTGTCCACCTCGTCGATCTCTATAGGCACAATCTTCTCCAGCATCTTGATGCGCGACTGCACCTGATTGCTCTTGGTGGGCTTGTAGCGAAATGTTTCGATGAATTGTTTGATTTCAGCAATCTCTTTCTGCTGATTCTCGTAGGCGCGAATTTGCTGTTCCCTCCTTTCATCTCTCAACTTCACGTATTCATCATATTTCACTTTGTAGTCGTTGATGCGGTGGCAAGTAATCTCTATTGTTCGGTTAGTTACATTATTAATAAAGGCACGGTCATGACTCACCAACACCACAGCATTGGAGCGTTGCGACAAGAACTGCTCCAGCCATTGGATAGAACCGATGTCAAGGTGGTTGGTCGGCTCATCGAGCAAAAGTAAGTCAGGTTTCTGTAGCAATAACTTTGCCAACTCGATACGCATGCGCCACCCACCAGAGAACTCAGAGGTGGGACGGTCAAAATCACTTGTTTGAAAACCCAGCCCGTGGAGTGTGCGCTCCAATTCTGCATGATAGTTAGTGCCTCCCATCATGCTGAAGCGGTCATTTTCGTGGGTGAACCTTTCAATTAACTGCATGTATGAATCAGACTCGTAGTCCGTTCTGCTGCTGATCTCTTCATTCATCTTCTCCAACTTCTTCTGCATCTCTTGAATGTGCGCAAATGCTGTCTCAGTCTCTTCCATCACTGTGCGGTGATCTGCCAAAACCATCACCTGAGGCAGATAGCCTATGGTGATGTCCTTCTGTTTGGACACTTGTCCATAGGTAGGTTGCTGCATGCCTGCAATAATCTTTAGCATCGTGCTTTTCCCAGCACCATTCTTACCTACCAGTGCAATACGGTCTTTAGGGTTGATGACAAAACTTGCGTCTAAAAATAGAGGTGTGGCTGAAAACTCCACGCCCAGTTTATCGATCGAAATCATGAATATTCTGTCCTTTGTTCTTTGTGAATCTACCAAATTGAATGACATTCTCTTTGCATCTATGAAAACATCTCAAGCATCCTGTGCAGTTCTCGTGTTTCCACACCACATTTCTTTGTTCATCCATCGTGATATTCTCCAATGGGCATCCTTTCACGCACTTCTTGCAGTGCGTGCATGCTTTTGTGGTAAAGAAATATTTGTCTGTCAGCAGATATTTGTTGAAGAGAGGACGCAATACATGTGTCTTGATCCATGGCATGCCACCTCTGCACACATCAGTCTTCTTTTCTCTTCTTTTGATGGTCTCTGCGATTTCGGGCAATCTGCTCAGGGTCTCTTTTGCTTTTCTGTGTGCTACCTCATCTTTGTCCACGTCAAATCCTGGCAGACAGACATAGGTGTTGGGCATATGTACGGAGAAGACCGCATCCAATTTTCCTTCCAGCACATCGTTCAATATTTTGTCGGCATAGCCTATGTCATCTCCACAGGTCATCACGGCATAAACATAATTGGCTCTCTTGATGTCCTCTATATGCTCTTTCAAATATGCTTCCACCACTTTGGGCAATCCCCAAGCATATACAGGAAAAATCATGCCAAACATGTCTTCCTTGTCTGCTATCAATCCTTCCAGCTTATCAGCCACCCATTGGCTGTTGCCAGTTCCTGAAAAACAATATTTCATTTGTTGGTATGGTGTATGATTGAAATGTTAATCTTTAAATCTGAACACACGTATGCCCGTATGCTTAGGCTGTTTCATCTCATATTCATAGAAAGTCTCCTTGCTCATGAGAACCTTTTTATTGAGGGAAGAGGCATGAAGCAGATGCAACCTTTCGTTTTGCCAAAATGCAATGCCGATGTGTCTGGTGTCCAGCCCATCCTTGTCGGTCAGCATGGCTACAATGTCGCCATTGTGAATGACGCCTAATGAAGAGGGCTGTTTCCAGTTCATGTTTCTTTTGGGCACATATCTGAACGTTCTTCCGTTGGTGGCCTGCTCATACTGACGAATCGCAGGAATGAACTCTGGATGATTCTTCAACTGCTTGTATGAGGTTGGGTGAGCCGACATGTAGTTAATGTTGATGGTCTGCACATCGGTGAAAGCTCCCCAAGGGGCATCTTGAGGAGCGATATCTTCCACAATGCCCAGTTGCTCGTTGTCCTCAGCCCACCATGTGAAGTAGTGAAGACGGGAGGTGTAATCAGTCATTATTCCTTCTCTGAAGCGGATGGTGGTGAGATTGTTGCAGAAATCCTCAAAAGAACGTTTGTCCTGTTTGTCGCAAAGAGAAAGTGCTACAACAGTCTCCACAAATGTGGTGCAGTCAAGTTCGCGCAGATTCACAATCAGATGCTCTGTGTCGCCCAGTTCTAATGTATGGGCTACGTAAGGAAGTCCGAGGAATTGCTTACCAAAATAAAACACACGGTTTTCGTTGCCTCGCTTGGTCAAGGCCTCATGGAGCAATTTCACCACTTGTGCGCTGTCTTCTTTGGTGTATTCCACTTGTTGCGCATACATGTAAATCCCCATCCACATGGTAGCCAACAATATCGTCAATCTTTTCATGTATCTTTCGGAATGATGTATGTTCGTCCAGCCTCTTTCTTTCACCTTGTTGCCAATGAGAAAGAGTGTGGCTTTGAGGTTACAAAGTTAGACAAAAAAGTTCTATTCCGAAAACAAAAGGCACAAAACCTTGTGATGGTCATGCCTATTCATCCCTTTTCCCTTCGTAAGTTTGGTAAATGATGTATGTGCCATCAGAATAAATGGTGAAAGAATCGGCAAGTGCTTCGTTCAGAGTTCCTTGCCACCATTCCTCATAAGGATAGGAAGCCCATCTTAGTCCTTCTGATGCAAATTCTTTTCCGCTCAGGCGGAAGATGCTCACCTGTTGCTTGGCAAAAGAAGAGAAGGTGCGCGTGCCAACGGCAGGGGTGAAGAAACCATGATCAGTTATCATGATCGGATGAATCTGAAACACTCTTTGATAGTATGTCAAGAGCGAGATGTTGCCTAAGGTGTGGTCTTCTCGTTTGCCTGTGCAGCCCAAAAAGGCAATATTCTTGAAGCCTTGCTCGAAAGCATATCTTGTAGCCTTGGTCAAGTCATTGTATTCCTGCTCTTTCACCGTATGGACAAGTTCTGCATACTGTTCTTTGATGGCACGAGGAAGAGAATCACCATCGCCCACAATGGCCAGTGGCAATCGTCCGCGACGAATATATTCTTGTGCTGCCCCATCACAGCATATCACATTTTTAGCATGCTCCAAGACCTCACATGCTATGGGGTGGCTTGGATAGTCACCTGAGGCGAGGATGACGCAATCATAAGTTTTTTCCATTTGAAATATCCGTAAACAGCAATGATGGTGTAAAGTCCGTAGAGTGCAGCGTAGAAGGGAATGTCCTTATAGACATAAAGACCTGTGCATACCGCATCCACAGCAATCCAAGCCCACCATTGTTCAATCCATTTGCGTGCCAGCATCCACATGCCCACAATTGATAGGGCTGTGGTGAAACTATCCCACCAAGGCACATTGCTATCTGTGTATTTTTGGAGTAGAAAGCCTATGGCAATAAAGCTCGCTGTAAAACAGAGGATGAGTTGCCAATATTTCCTCCGTGGCGTAAAGCTGATGCTGATGGGCTTTCCATCTTTCTTTTTTCCAAAACGCCAAACCATATAGCCATATACAGCAGCCAACAAATAGTAGATGTTGATGCCGAAGTCTGCGTATAGGCCAGCATTATAGTACACATACAGTGAGATGGCAGGCATAATGATGCCTGTCACCCACATGTAGATGCTTGCTTTCAGTTCCTGATAGAGATAGACGACACCTGTAAGAGTGCCAAGAATCTCTATCCAGTGCTCTGTGAGATAATGAATAATACTCAATTGTTGTTTAGAAGTTGAGTGATAAGTGAGCCATGAAGTGGATAGGTGCTTGAGGAGCAAATCCACTTTCGTAGAGGTCGGTAGTCCAAGCATAAGTCTTTCCTGTAGCCTGATTAATTCCGACCTCGTTGTATGCCCAACCGTTGTTGTCGTATTTCAGTGACGTGATATTATAGAGCGTTGCTCCAATGGTGGCGCTCTTGATTCCCTTCAACTTGAAAGTGTAACTGAGATCAATGTCGTTTGTGAAGAAATCAGAGAGAATCAGCTTCACGGCCTCTTTCTGATTGTTCACATGTGCATATTCAAAGCCTGTGTTGGTCAAATACTGCTTGCCGATGTATTGGCTCATGAGTTGTGCCTTCATCCCCTTCCACTTGAAGGAGAGGATGTTGTTGAAGATGATGTCTGGAGAGAAGGATGTTGGCGTTGAGCCCAAACTGACAGTGCCTTGATCGTTCCATGATTCATCTACAGCATTTATGGTCCAGTTCTTATTGTGATTCTTGCTGAAAGTTGCATTCACATCCCAGCGAAACCAGTCCACAGGCTGGTAGGCTGCTTCGAGTTCTACTCCCATGCGATAAGACTTCCCGCTGTTGTTGTTAGAAGAAATCATCTCGCCAATCTCATTCAACTGACCTGTCAATACAAACTGGTGTGAGTAGTTCATCATGTAGAAGTTGAAGCCTGCTGTAAACTTAGGGCTCAAGAACTTGTACCCCAGCTCCCAGTCTGCCAATTTCTCTGCTATGAGGTTTGTGCCAATATGCTCCTCAAAGTCATTGCGAGTAGGCTCTCTGTGTGAGATGGCAAAGTTAGCGTATGCCTGATGCTGTTTATTGATTTGGTAAAAGAGCCCGAGTTTTGGGTTGAGGAAATTGTAGGCATTGCGCTGATTAAAGTTGATTTGATTATTGTTGTCATCATAATCATCTGTCAAGCCATTCATGTGCACGCTCACATGACGGTACTGCAGGTCTCCATACACACTTAATCCTTTCAGAAATTCATAGTTCACCTTGCCGTAGATGTTGCCATCATATTTCTTTCCATTGTTTCTGTAATATTCAAAGTTTGGAGTCACGACCACATCCTTTGCCCACAACACTTTGCCGAAATGGTCTCCATCATACACGTTCCATCCGCCACCCAGGCTGGCTGTTAGATTCTTCTTGTTGTCAAAGCTCAACGAACTGACAAACCCCATGAAGTCATTGTCCATCTTCTTCTGGTTGATGAGGTCGCTCACGATACTGTTGGATGGCTCTACCAGATTATACTGCCAAAGCTTCTTTTCTGCCTTGTACTGCTCATAGTATCCTTCACCTTTTGTAAGGTGCAAGCCCACGTTCAGTTTGAGCAAGTGTCCCATTCTCTGATTCCAAAGCAACTGATAGTGTTGCTGATGATAGTTGTCTGTTTGGTTGTCATAGTAGTGCAGGACACCATCTTTCATGTATGCGCCACATGAGTTGTAGGTGCGTCCGTATTCCTTTTGCTCCTGCTTGCTGGCATAATTCCATGCGTGATAAGTCTTTTCCTGTCCGTTGAAGGTGATGAACTTCACCACTGAGTTCTGACCATAGTAGGCAGCCTGAAGGAAATAAGAGTTGAGTCTCACTGACGCACGATCCAGATAACCATCTGTTCCGATATTAGAGAGTCGTCCCTGCAATGCCCAGTGATTACCCATCAGTCCTGTGGCAAAGCGGAGAGTCTCCTTGTGTGTGCCATATGAGCCTGCCGACATGTCATAGCCGAAGGAAGGCTTGAGCCCCAGGCTTGCACTCTGGATATTGACTGTTGCACCAAAAGCACCTGCGCCATTGGTTGATGTACCCACGCCACGCTGAATCTGTACGTTTTCTGCGCTTGAGGCAAAGTCGGGCATGTTTACCCAAAAGACTTGTGAACTTTCAGCATCGTTCAGTGGAATGCCGTTTGCTGTGATATTGACACGGCTGGGATCTACACCACGCACTCTCAAACTGGTATAGCCGATGCCATTACCTGCATCACTTGTTGTGGTCACACTGGGAGTGCGCGACAAAAGATAGGGCAAATCCTTGCCACTATTCAGTTCTGCAATCTTTTCCTTGCTGACATTGGTGTGAGCAATAGGTGTATTTGCTCCTGCTCGGGTGGAAATCACATCAACCTCATCGAGGTCAATAACTTTCAGAGTGTCGATAGCGGATTGCTTCGACTGTGCCATCATGCTCAAAGTTCCCAAAAACAAGCATGCGGTCATGTAACTTTTTACCATAAAAATTTAACTAAAGATTTGTTTGTTTAGCCAAAAGGGGCACAGTCCATTCAATCATTCCTACGGCAGCATTACCTGCATCAGGTTCATGGGTATTCTCTCAGCCCGCAGAAGCGAGCACCCCTTTAGTTAAAAATCAGGTGCAAAGTTACGCATAATAATCAATGTTACCAACGTTTGGTCTATAAATATTCCTTTTCAATTGTTTCTTACAGAGAAAAGCCTTACCTTTGTAAATTCTTATACATTATATATATAATAAGATCATCTTAATATATCATAGAGTTCGTTTAATATATAAATAAGATTCGCTTCATGGTGAGCGATGAACAAAGATTATAATAATAGTATAAATGCAAACAAGAAAATTTTTATTGATGATGACAATGCTGGCATCGACTGTGATGAATGCTCAGACAGTGGGCATTAAAGCGGAAAATATGGATTTGTCCTTCAAGCCAGGCACAGACTTCTATCGTTATGCCTGTGGAGGTTGGATGAAAAACAATCCACTCAAGCCAGAGTATGCTCGATTTGGCAGTTTCAACACGCTCGACGAACTCAACCGTGAGCGCATTCGTGAACTTATTGAAGGTCTCGCTAAGAGCCCGCAGGAAAAGGGCTCGCTTGGTCAGAAGATAGGCGATCTCTATGCTATGCGCATGGATTCTGTGCGTCAGAACCAAGAAGGTGTGAAGCCTATCTTGGCAGACCTTAAGCGTGTGTCTGATGTGCAGAATGTGGAAGAGCTCAAGGCACTTGTCAATAAGATGAACACAGAGGGTATTGGCTTCTCAGAATTATGGAGCAGTTATGTGGGTGCTGACATGATGTCAAGCAAGGACAACCTTCTGGAGATTTATCAGGGTGGCTACTCCATCGAGCGTGACTACTATGTGAAGACCGACACTGCCAATCAGAAGATTCTTGATGCTTACCGCAAGCATGTTGTCAAGATGTTCCAGCTTGTGGGTGAGAAACCTGCAGATGCTGAGAGAAAGATGTCTCACGTCCTTCAGATTGAGAGTCGCATGGCTCAGGCAGGTAGGGATAGAGTGGCTCTCCGCGACCCTGCTTCCAACTACAATAAGATGTCATTCGCTCAGTTCTTGACTGATTTCCCAGGCTATGACTGGAAGACTTACTTCGACACACTTGGGTTCACCGACATTGACAGCCTCTCTGTGGCTCAGCCAGAGGCGGTGAAGGAAGCCCTCAAGGTGTGGGCAGACACATCAGTAGATGTGCTGAAAGACTATTTCCAGTGGCAGATTCTCGATGCTTCAGGCTCTCTTCTTGGCGATGAGGTGTATAATGAGGTGTTCGACTTTGAGGGTAGAGTTCTCACTGGTGCAACCCGTCCTCATCCACGCTGGAAGCGTAGTGTTTCTGCTGTGAATGGCGTGTTGGGCGAAGCTGTGGGCGAACTCTATGTCAAGCAGTATTTTCCTGCAGCCAACAAGGCTCGTATGGAACAGTTGGTGAAGAATCTCCAAGTGGCTCTTGGCCAGCGTATTGATGCACAGGAATGGATGAGTCCTGCCACCAAACAGGCGGCTCATGAGAAACTGGATGCTTTCTATGTGAAGATTGGCTACCCTGACAAGTGGCGTGACTACAGCAAGATGACTATCGATCCTTCTCATTCTCTCTATGAAAACATGAAGGAAGTGGCTAAGTGGGCTCATGCCGACATGCTCGACCGCAAATGGAAGAAGCCTGTAGATCCTACTGAATGGCACATGACCCCTCAAACCGTCAATGCTTACTACAACCCAACAACCAACGAAATCTGCTTCCCTGCAGGAATCCTCCAGCCACCATTCTTTGACATGGAGGCTGATGATGCCTTCAACTATGGTGCTATTGGCGTGGTGATTGGTCATGAGATGTCTCACGGTTTTGACGACCAGGGTCGCCAGTTTGACAAGGATGGCAACTTCCGCGATTGGTGGTCAGATGGCGATGCAGACAAGTATAATGCCCGTGCTCAGGTCATTAAGGACTTCTTCTCAGCAATAAAAGTGCTTCCCGACCTCAATGCCAATGGCGACCTCTGCTGTGGTGAGAACCTCGGTGACCACGGAGGTTTGAAGTTTGCTTACGCTGCATTCAAGAATGCTACTCGCGAACATCCGCTTCCAGTCAAGGACGGTTTCACTCCTGAGCAACGCTTCTTCTTGGCATATGCAGGTGTGTGGGCAATGAATATCACAGAAGCGGAGATACGTCGTCTCACCACTTCCGACCCTCACTCACTCGGAGAGTGGCGTGTCAATGGTGCACTCCCACTTGTGGATGCTTGGTATGATGCCTTTGGCATCACGGAGAAAGACCCGCTCTTTGTTCCTCAAGACAAACGTGTGAAGATTTGGTAGTTCGCCACTTTCCGCATTAAATATGACAGGAGGCTTTCTCGACGACTCGGAAAGCCTCCTGTCTGTCTTTACACTAATGTGTTTTAATAGTGTTTGTGTAGAATTAATAGATTTGAGATATGAGTGATACGACCACATAACTCAAAATGGCAAAGAAGATGAGGGCTACCACACTTAACCATGACTTATAGTTTTTTCTGGATTCGTCTTTTTTCATAATCAATACGGGGGGTTGTTTAGTAACAGGCGAAATGTTTTGCAAAGATATGTGTAATTGTGGTAATATCCAAATGGATATGTGTTTTATTTAAAAAATAAGGAAGATATGTATTAAATTTTCTGTTTCTTCGTTTGTTTTAGGTCTATTTTGATAAAGAAAAAGGGTGTGTCTTCTCGAACCCAATCATAGGAAAGAGATGTTTGTGATTAGATTGTTGCTTTTTTGTGCCTTGCAAGAACAGCTCTATACGATAACTGCTTTTTCCCCGATGAAGACAACATATTCACCTCACGAGGAAAGTGAAAAACCTCATGATGAAGATGCTTTTTGCATGGGTTGAGAAGTTTGGCGGATACGAACAATAAAAATATCGGATTTAATGCAGGAATGGAGGAAAAGTCGTAACTTTGCACCATGATTACGCAAACATCAAATAGACCATTGTTTCAGCGACCTCTTTGGGTGGCTCTCTTTGCCCTCACCGCCTCTATCGCATGGGGTTGGGCATATCCTCTCATCAAACTTGGATTTGCTGAGTTTCAGATAACTCCCGACATGACTGGCAGCAAGATGCTCTTTGCTGGTGTGCGTTTTAGCATGGCTGGATTGATAGTACTTATGTTGGCAAAAAGTTCTCGTCGTGAAATGCAACTGAAAGAAAAGGGAAGTTGGTGGTTTCTCCTTCTCTTCACACTTCTTAACACAACGCTCCACTATACCTTTTTCTACATAGGTCTCTCTTATGCAGAGGGTGCTCGTTCGGCTATTCTCAATTCTTTGAGCGTGTTTGTTGTGGTGATTTTTGCTTGTGTTTTCTTCAAGACAGACAAGATGACTTTGCCCAAGGTGATAGGTTGCGTTATGGGGTTTGCAGGTATCTTGGCACTCAATTTGGGTGAAGAGAATAGTGGTCAGTTCACCTTGATGGGCGATGGCATGATCATTCTCAATGCCCTATGTGGTGCTGCTGCCTCATTGCTCACTCGTGGTCTTAGCAAGCGAGTGGATATTTTTGTGGGCACTGGCTATAGTTTGTTCTTTGGTGGTCTGCTTCTCGTCCTTCCGGGTTTGCTCATGCATGGCACGTTGCCCCAGTTCACCATCCTTGGTGTGGTGTATCTCATCCTTCTTGTGGCTATCAGTACCATAGGATTCTCACTCTACAACAAGTTGCTCACTTGCAATCCTGTGGGCAAGGTGGCTATCTTCAACTCTCTCATTCCAGTGGTAGGAGCAGTCACGAGCTGCATTTGTCTTGGCGAAACTTTTTATTGGAAATATGTCATTGCTGGCGGATTGTCTGCGGCTGGCATCTATGTGATCAACAGGGCAAGAAAGTAAGGTTTGATGTGGAGTGAGCCTGCAAAACAGCGAATGTGACGTTTTTATGTTCTCTTGAACTTTTGATGTAGGCAACATGAGAGATGAACTCAATGGTGAAGAATATGGGATTCTTTGCCCGTTGGGACTGTGAAATCTATCTCCATGTCTCAAAACAGGTTCATCCCCGAATTGCGTTGGTTTTGTCATGTAGTCCGAGCAGTAGCAGTGTGAAATACTCATCATCTCTATAGCCATATGCTCTTCTCTTCATTACCTTTATCTTATTGTTGATTCCTT
>Ga0123334_1003212_pt1 | contig 17936 bp, 20 predicted proteins | sample BiotimSIPDNA_FD_89706 | JGI IMG/M metagenome (GOLD analysis project Ga0123334, IMG submission 89706) | Anaerobic biogas reactor microbial communites from Washington, USA - Biogas_R1 time_0 SIP DNA | ecosystem: Engineered > Bioreactor > Anaerobic > Unclassified | place: Washington, USA... | reverse complement strand
TTGATATTTGGGTTTGGTATACCGCTGGTTTTTTTACATGCCTCAAGTATATCATTTATATCATAACCCATTTTTTCTGTCCAGCTGTCTATTATGCGACGCTCTTCTTCGGTGGCATTCCTTACAAATCCCAGTGCCTGCATAACTCTTTTGTAAACATAGTGACGCTGATCGTTTTCATTCAGATACTTTTCTACATCCAGAACGCTTGTAAGTCCCCGGGAAGACCAGCTTTTTACCACTGTTCCCACATATCTGACATTGTCCTTTTTATTTGCGGCACAGTAAGCGTAGGCTTGAGCAACCACTTCCGGTGTTGCGCCGTTCTCTTCTATCCAATCTATTATCTCCGTTAGTTCCGTTCCGCTCAAAAGTCTTCCTATGGTTTTTTCTATGGTTTTATACATGCTTTTGAGTTCTTCGTTTTCAAGAAGGGATCCCACAGCATTTTGACCGGGAACTATCCCATCCTCTGTTTTCTGACCGTAAAGCTGCTCTTTTAAAACAATAAATTCCCTTTGATCTCCTTTTTTTCTTACGACCCCCTGTTTTTCCCAGTAGTCCCATGCCTTATCCACATCTTCAGGAGAAAGCCGCAGTGTTTTGGCAATATCATCATGGCTTGCCTGGCGATCAAGATCCGTGTACATAAGTGTAAGAAGATAAATCTTAACATAGTCTCCGGGAGCCGAGACCATATAGTCGTTTATGAAAATGTTTTCTACGCTGGTATCTGTCAGACAAGCGGTCTTTGCATGTTTTTTTATAAATGTCATCAGTCCTGCTCCAGTGCCTCATTTAATTTTTTAAGAAGTTTATTCGGTTCTATACCGTGGCCTTCGGCGGCTTCATGAATGGTTTCTGTGTTTGAACCGGGACACCCTGAACAATAAAGTCCATTCTGCGAAAGTGTTTTTTCCAGCTTGGGATAATTATCAAGTATCTCATATACTTTCATGTCTTCTGTTATCTTGTTCATTCCTACCTCCCGGCTTTATTTGCAAATCTGGTATACTGGCTTTGCCAGGTGATCTCCACTGTTCCTGTGGGACCGTTTCTGTTTTTTGCTATATTCACTTCGCATATTCCCGGTTTTTCTGTTTCCTCGGGGAAATACACTTCGTCTCTGTAAAGAAAAAGCACCAGATCCGCATCCTGCTCTATGGCTCCCGACTCTCTTAAGTCGGAAAGGATGGGCCTGTGTTCCGTCCTCTGCTCAGGCGCCCTTGAAAGCTGTGAAAGCACCAGCACCGGACATTCTATTTCCCTTGCCAGTTGCTTTAATCCTCTTGATAAAGACGTTATCTCCTGCTGGCGGCTTTCTGCTCTTCCTTCATGCTCCATCAGCTGCAGATAATCAAGTATGACCATATCAAGCCCCTTTTCTGCCTTAAGCCTTCTGCATTTGTTCTTTATCTCCATCAGTTTGAGTCCGGGAGTTGCATCTATGTTTATGTCTCCTTCTCCCAGAGTATCAAGAGCCATTGCTATCCTGTCCCACTCTTCCCTTGCCAGGGTGCCCGCTCTTATTTTTTGGGAATCCACCTTTGCTTCCATGGAAAGTAATCTCTGTCCCAGCTGTTCCTTGGACATCTCAAGACTGAAGAAAAGCACCTTGGCTTTGCCTTTGATGGCTGCCTGCTGAGCAACACTTAAGGCAAAGGCGGTTTTGCCCATTGAGGGCCTTGCAGCTATGATGATAAGGTCCGATTTCTGAAATCCTGCAGTTTTGTCATCCAGGTCTATAAGACCGCTTATGACCCCCGTGATACTTCCTTCCATCTTTGATCTTTCATCTATCTCATCCAGGTTTTTCATAAGTATTTCCCTTAAGGGCATCATTTCTTTTTTCTGCCTGTTTTGAGCAACTTCAAAGATGCCCTTTTCGGCATAATCTATTATATCTTCAGCAGCCACTTTGTCCTCATAGCCTTTTTCCATTATATCTCCGGCAGTTTTTATGAGATTTCTTAAAGCAGCTTTTTCTGCTACTATCTTGGCATACTCCCTTGCATTTGCCGTGGCGGGAACACCGGCGGAAAGAGTTGCTATATATCCTCTTCCTCCTGCCATCTCAAGAGATTTTCTTTTTTTGAGTTCCTCTGCCACAGTAAGAACATCCACCGGTGAATTTCTTCTGGAAAGCTCTGTTATCGCTTCAAAGATTTCTCTGTGATTCTGGTTATAAAAGTCTTGAGATCTCACTTCTTCCATGACATCATAAAGGGCATCTTTGTCCAGCATAGCTGCGCCCAAAACGGATTTTTCCGCGTCTTCATTATGGGGAGGGATCCTTTCCATTTGATAGTCTCCTTGATTTTATACAGATATAATAACTTTAAGTACTGCTGAAATTTCAGGATAAATTTTTACGGTCACACTTTTTTCGCCTGTTTCTTTTATGGGTGTCTCAAGTATTATCTTTTTCTTGTCAAGGTCTATGCCATGCTGTTCTTTCAAGGCTTCACTGATATCTTTAGATGTCACCGAGCCAAAGAGTCGGCCTCCTTCTCCACCCTTTGTCTTTATATTTATGGCAATGCTGCCAAGCTGCTTGGAAAGCTTTTCTGCTTTTTCTCTGCTTTCGGCTTCTTTTTCCGCAACTATGGCTTTCTGCTTTTCCAGGCTCCGTACATTCCCTTCTGTGGCTTCCTTGGCAAGTCCCTTTGGCAGAAGCATGTTTCTGGCATAACCATCACTTACTTTTACCACTTCTCCGGCTTTTCCTGTTCCTTTTATATCTTTTAATAATATTACTATCATTCGGTTTTCTCCTTTTTCAGTATTTCTTTTACCTTTTCTATGGCTTCACGGGGCTCCATGTCCATCTGTGCACCTGCCGTTGTAAGATGCCCTCCTCCGTCAAATTCCTCCATAATTGTCTGCACATTTATGTCCCCTAAAGATCTGGCGCTTAAGACGGTACGTCCCTCTTCGTTGCGCCCCGCAACGAAACTGGCTTTTATGCCTTTTATTGTCAGAAGCTCATCTGCCACCTGGGAATTGATTATCTGGGCATTTACATTCCTGCCCTCGCATATGGATATTGCTATGCCATCTTCAAGAAAGTCCGCATTGGCCATACAGTTTGCTCTTGTTTTGAAGGTTTCCAGGTTCGTCTGAAAAAGTCTTTTGACTGTTGTTGTATCTGCTCCCGATTTCCTGAGCCATGCGGCAGCTTCAAAGGTCCTGACTCCTGTTTTGACGGCAAATCTGTTGGTATCTACCGATATCCCCGCCAGCAAAGCTTCCGCCTCTATTTTTACTATGCTTTTTTTATCTCTTGAATACTGAAGTATTTCTGTTACAAGTTCCGCCGTGGAAGATGCATAGGGCTCTATGTATACAAGCGTCGGGTTCTTTATGAAATCCTCTGCTTTCCTATGGTGATCTATAACAGCTGATTTTTCTGCGATCTCGAGTATCTCCGGACAGTCTGTTATGCCGGCCCTGTGGGTATCCACAATTATCACAAGTGTTTCTTTTTTTGCTATATTAAGAGCTTTTCTGCTGGTTATTATACTGTAGTCTCCGGTTTCCTTCACCACTTTGTATATCGGCGCCAGGGCCTCGTTATATTTGTTTATAATTATATATGTTTCTTTGTTTATGGGTCTGGCCAGTCGATATATGCCCAAAGCGGCACCGAATGCATCCATGTCGGGATTTTTATGCCCCATTATAAGAACATTTTCTGCGTTTTCTATCAGTCTCGTCAAAGCATGCCCTATTATCCTTGATTTTCCTTTGTTGCTTTTTTCTACGGTCTGAGTCTTTCCTCCGTAATAATAGAATTTGTCCCCCTCTTTGACTATGGCCTGGTCTCCTCCCCTTCCCAGAGCCAGATCTCTTGCTTCAACTGCAAAGTCCTCTGCTTCTGTGGGACTTCCGCAATCTTTACCGCATCCTATGCTTAAAGTGACCGGAAAATCCACTTCCGTTTCTATTTCCCTTACCTGATCCAGGATAGGGAATTTTTTTTCTATCTGTTCTTCAAGATATTTGTTCTGAAGCATGATTATATACATGTTGTCCCTGTATTTAGTCACTGAAGCCTTCATGGATGAGCCCCACTGCCTTATGGTTTTGTCTATCTCCGAAGCGAGAGATGCCTGTCTGTCATCTCCCGTGCCCGAAAGGAGCTCGTCAAAATTATCCACATTGACAACTATAACGCACAGTTTTTCTTCTTCATATTTTTTTTCCGCCTGCTCAAAGTCCGTGACATCCATAAAATAAAGAGCGATCCCCGCCGGTTCTTTTTTGCCAACGAATGCGGGAACGATCCTGAATGTTTTTTCATTCCGGTATATGGTAAGAGTCTCTTTGTTTTTTGCGGCCTCTGTAAACTGTTCATGCTTGATCCCTGTGAGGGCAAATATATCCGCACCCTTTATCCCGTCATAAAGAAAAACCTGATCTATTCCCGGGCTTGCATTCAGGACTTTCCCTCTGGTATCCAGTTTGCACATGGGAAGCGGCATGTACTCAGAAAAAATTCTGCCTGATCTTTTTTCACTCATTAATATAACACCTCTTACTATTGATTCCGGGAGATCCTTGCTCTTATTCCCAGAACGATATCCGCGATACCCGCCATGAACAAAATATTTTTCCCAAAGGGCACGATCCATGCAGCGATAACCAGAATGACCGCCAGGGCTTTGGGTATTTTCTTTATAAAAAATATCATGAAAACCAGGGCTGCACCCTGAAACGCAAATGCCGTTTCAAATATAACATTTATATTGGCTGCTGTGATTTCTCCAAGCCCGGAACCGGCTGCTTTCATAGTCCAGGATATTATAAAGATGAGAAACCATCCGTAAATACTGTTGCGGGGCCACGAAAAATCTCTGAAAGGGGGCATTTCCATGGCTTTTGCATTATCTTTTTGAAGTATCCTGAAAAGTCCTTTGTATTCCGCATATCCGCATACTGCCGACAGACAAAGCATCGCTGCAGGCAGTACCGTAACGGCCCGGGAAAGATACTTTTTGTATTCTTGCGTTTTTTCTCCGAGACTTTCTGTAATAAGTCTTATGCTTTCCTCTGTTTCAAACGCTATCCCGCCTGCCGAGACCGAAGATAATATGTAAATGAAAACAAGTCCCACTCCGGCAGTAATAATGCCGTCCGTTACTGTTCTGTATGGGTTTTGTCCTTTTTTTATGCCTTTTATTATGGCGGGTAAAGGAAATATTATTGCCGCAAGAAGCAATAAGCCTGAATACATTAAGAGTCCTCTTTCTTTTTCATTTCATGCCCAGATATTATAACATAAAGTGCCTCTTTTGTCCTCTACTACATGTTGTGTCAATGGTCCTTCTAAAAAAACAAGAGCGGCTAGCCGCTCTTGTCAAGTTTTTTTCTTAATCTGCAGTATAGGGCAAAAGTGCTACAGCTCTTGCTCTTTTTATGGCTTTTGTGACTTCTCTTTGATGTATCGCACAAGTTCCTGTTATTCTCTTTGGCAGTATTTTGCCTCTTTCGGTCACATATCTTCTCAATGTGTCAACATCTTTATAATCTATGGTCTGTGATTTATCAGCGCAAAACTGACAAACCTTCTTTTTTCTGAAGCCGCCGCTGCGTCTTTTCTTTTCCATGGTTTTTTGCTCCTTTCACCTTTTTAGAAGGGTATGTCATCATCGTCTATAGACTGGAAGCCTTCGGGAACACCGTCTTTTGATTTGGCTATGCTGTTTTCCCCGGCTCTTGCCGGCGATCCGTCTCTGTCTCCCCATTCTACGAACTCAACTGTATTTGCCACCACATCAGTTGTGTAAACCCTTTTTCCTTCTTTGTTTTCGTAGCTTCCGGTCTGGATCCTTCCCTGTATGGCCACCTTGCGGCCCTTCACTAAATATTTTTCACAGTTCTCTGCCTGTTTGCCGAATACGGTAACGGGAATAAAATCCGCCTGCTTTTCTTTTCCGAATCTGTCCACCGCAACAGTAAACTTTGCTATGGCCATCTGGTCTGCCGTATATCTGACTTCCGGATCTTTTGTCAGTCTTCCGATCAATGTTACATTATTCATAACCGATCTCCTTACTTTTCATCTTTATTGACGATCAAATGTCTCATGATATCATCTGATATCTTCATTCTGCGGTCAAGTTCTTTTGGCAGAGTCTCTTCTGCACTGAACTCAATGAGTACATAATAGCCGTCTCCCTTTTTGCGTATGGGATAGGCCAGTTTCCTCATTCCCCAGACATCGACCTTGCCAATGGTACCTTCTGTCTCGATGATGCCTTTTACGGTTTCAACCGCCGCTTCCTTTTTCTCATCTTCCAGAATTGGATCCAGGATGAACAGAACTTCATAATTTGTCATTTTTTCACCTCCCTGTGGACTTAATGGCGTCAGCATCACGCTGACGCAGGGTATGCACCATAAATTTGCGTGCCTATGTATTATACCTTAAATACGGCAAATTGCAAGGCTTTTATCACAGATCCTTAAAAACCTTTTTGTTTATATTTGTAAATACTTTTTCAACCAAGCCCGTGAATTTTTGCCATCTGCCGCATAGTATATACGTTCCCTCCGCCAGCAGTATACCTGCAGGTATGTCTATAAAAACATGCTGCTTTGTAAACTGTGTTGAAAGAAATATAAGGATGGCAATTGCAAGGGAAGAACCCCTCAGGCATTTGTTTATGTGTTTTTGTCCTCTGACGCAAATGTATGAAAGCCATGTAACAAAACAGTGGGTAGAGGGAAAAAGATTCGTGGGTCTTGATGCAAAATAAATAAAAGAAAGTAAAAGCCATGAAAGGGACTCCCCCTCTATTTCTGCCCTGTCTCCCATATTTGTGGTCGGGAAAAAAATATAAAACAAAAGGCATACGGCATCGGCAAGGATATAGGCGGCGATCATCCTGTAAAAAAATTTAGGACCGATCCTTGCCGCCAGCACAAAACTGATTATCCAAAAAACAAAAAAACCAAGATATACATAAACGAACTGGGGTATGACGGGGATCATCCTGTCAAAGTCAGTTGTTATATTTGTTATCCCGGCCGTATCGCTCCTTAGCCACATGGTGCCCATGAATGTCACTGCATTCTGGAGTTCTGCAAAAGCCAAAGGTATTATGCAGTACTTCAGACGGATCTTTTCCGGTTTCATTATTTATCAAATTCCCAGCTGGTTCCCTGACTTACGGAAACCTGCTCTCCTTCATTTACTACTACCGTCTGGCTTTCCCCTTCCGAAAAAACATACTGGGTCACTTTCTGATAAGTGTTTTCATCTTTTTCAACCAGTATCTTTCCCGTTTCGTCTTGGGATGTTTCAGATAATGTCACTTCGTATTCCCCTTCGGGTATGGCATAAAGTTCTTGATCTTCGGCTGTATATTTGTTTTTTTCACCGTAAGTAAGTTCTATCTTTGTTTCTTTATCTTTTTTTGCTTTGTTTTCTTTTTGGGGCTTTTGTTCATGCTTTTTTTGAGAGGACGTTAAAACTGTTTTCTGTTTTTCCGGTGCTGCTGTTTTTATCAAAACAAATGCTCCGGCAACCAAAACCATCACCGACAGAAATATGATAAATATGTTTCTTTTTCTCAAAGCCCCATACCTCCGCAAAATAACGGATAAAATAACCTTTTTTATATTATACCGCTTTTTTTGCTTTTTAACAAGAAAACAGGATCTCGGGATAAATCCCCTTATCTTTTAATGCCTGCAATGCGGCCATTACGCCGGGCTTGTCTTCTTTATACGTGACGCCGTACCATTTGTCTGAAGAGTCAAGCACCTTCACCGCCGCTTTTCCTTCATGGATCAGCTTTCCGGTAACAGAGGGCAGAAGGTACTCTCCCTTTAAGGGATCTTCGCTGATGTTCTCTTTGAGAAATTCGGGAAAACCTTTTTCAAGTTCTTCTATCATTCTTAAGGTATACCCCCAGAAGTTCATTGATACAGTTGCATCTTGGGGAAGTGCCATCCAGGTTTTTCCGTCGTCTTCAGAATAACATATGTCGCCTTCCACTCTCATGATTTTTTTTCTTTCCACTATATGTCTGAGATAATCGTTCTTTGATATATCGCATACTCCTCTGGCCACATGGCCGTTTTCTGTAAGAGTTTTGCTCAGTTCGTATCCGACCATACAAAAGTCTCCGTCATTATCTTCTTTTTCTGAAGAAAGAAAATCATATACCGCATGGAATGCTCCCGGACCGTAATAGTCATCGGCATTTATGACAGCAAAGGGTCCGTTGATTTTTTCTCTGCAGCTCAACACCGCATGGGCCGTTCCCCAGGGTTTTTCCCTTCCTTCAGGTATTTCATATCCTTCGGGTATGTCCGAAAGTTTTTGAAAGGCATATTCCGTTTGAAGATATTTTCCCGATTTGTTTTCTATAAGTTTATAAAAATCATCTTTCATTTCTTCTTTTATGACAAATATGACTTTTTTGAACCCGGCCATCATTGCATCATAAAGAGAAAAATCCATTATTATCTCTCCCCGGTCTGTTACCGGGTCTATCTGTTTAAGCCCTCCGTACCGGGATCCCATCCCTGCGGCCATTATTATCAAAACCGGTTCTTTCATTCCGATCACTCCTTTCTTTCTGTGAAGGAATATCCGTTTTTTCCTTGTCCCTTTACATGATACATTGCCTTATCGGCAGCTCCGTAAAGTTCTCTGAATGTTCTTCCGTCCTTTGGGCACCTGGCTATACCTATGCTGCAGGTGATATCTGTTCCCGGAACGTCTTCCCTGATTTTTTTCAGTTCCTCTGATATTTTCTTTGCTCTGTCCTCTGCCGCGTCTCTTAGGGTGGTGCCCGGCATAAATACAACGAACTCATCTCCGCCCACTCGGCCTTTTATGTCTTCTTCTCTAAAGGATCTCCTGATCGCATCCGCCGTTTTTTCTAGCATTATATCTCCTATGGTATGTCCTTTTTCATCATTTATATTCTTGAAGTCATCTATATCTATCATGAAAAGAAAACCTTCGATTTTTTTGGATCCTGTAAGCTCTGCCACTCTTTGTTCTGTGGCTTTTTTGTTCAAAAGTCCTGTGAGCAGATCTGTTTCTGCTTTTTTTTCTATATGTTTCAGTTCTTCTTTGTCTTCATTTACATCTTCCAGGACAAACAGCGCTCCCTCAATGTTTCCCTGTTCATCCAGTGTCCTTTGTCCTGTGACATAACACCATATAAAAGTTTTTCCTCCGTCAAATGTATAACGTACATATTCCTGGATGTATCCGTCTTCTGCTCTTTCGTCCTGCTCTGTTCTTTTTATGACTCTTTTGTGTATTTCTTTGTCTTCGCCGTAAAAAAACCCTTCGCTTTCAGAGAAATCTTCAAAAATATGGCCTATGGGGTATGCTTTTTCATCCATGTAGTTTTTGAATACCTTTGCGCAGTCCGTCTTCCTGTTATAATCCAGTATCATCCTTGGAGTCTGGGAGAATGCAATGTCGAGGCTTTCATTGATATTATTCATTTCATGATTTATATGCTTATATCTTCTGGTCGTTCTTGTCTGCTCATAGAACAATGATCCGAAAAGTACCGCCATGGCGATTATAAGTCCTATTACAAGTTCCACTGTCCCTTTTTTCATGAAAGCCATGTTTTCTTCTATGACATCTGTGGGTGCAGTATAAAAGAGGGCCCAGCCCGGAGTTTTTGGAACATATCGTGTATAGTAACTTCTATTTTTATATGAAAATTCAATGTATCCGCTTTTTTTTGCCGCTATTTTCTCTTTTACTCTGTCCAGTGTGTCTCCACCTGTTATTCGGGCCTTTTCATATTTTTGAAAAATGTTTTCTGCATTATGGAAAATACAGCTTTTTCTTTTTGTGGTGGCTATAACATTACCTTTTGTGTCACAAAGACAAAAATAGCCTTTTCCTCCGAAATCTTCGGTTTTCAAAGCTTTTTCTACCTCATCCGTACCGAATTTGCCGGCAACCACACCTTTTATTTCAGAACCTTTTTTTACCGGTACGGCTATTATGATTTCCGGTTCTTTTTTTTCTATGCTGCTTTCTATGTACTGAATGGTTTCTTCGCCCTTTATGGCTTTTTTATAATACTCTCTTTTTGATATATCTGTTTGTTTCCCGCCCGGTTCTTTTATTATGCCGTTTTTATCGCTGTAGCCTATAGCCTCAAAGGTGCTGCCCTTTTCCATGGAACCCATTAGCTGCTGTCTATTTGTTTCCGATCCTCCCTTTGCCAAATAATCTGCTATATTGATGAGGATCCTTTTTTCGTCCTGGATCTTTGACTTTATCACAAACGCCTGGTCCTTAACGGTTTCATCAAGCTTGCTGTATGCATAATCCTTAAGGTTTTCATCGAGTTTTCTTTCATAGCTGTAAAAAGAAAAAATGATTATCAGGATGCAAATCACTGCTCCTATGCTCCCTGCCGTAAGCCATCTGCTGTTTTTCATGTTTTCCCCGTCTGCCATGGTTTTCTCCCTTTGTTGGTTGTATTGACATTTTATACTTATTTAGTGGTAAAAACAACCAAGAAAATGATATAATAAAAATACAAAGAAAAATGTATTTTTTTTAATGAAAAAAACAAAACAGGAGGAGATAAAAAATGACCATCAAAAGCGGAGATGCCGAAAGAAGAGCTGCCTTTGCCGTAGCCGACCTTATGGTTGCAGCGGCAAGAACGGCACCTAAGGGTTGCGGAGTAGACGAGATCGAAACCTTCATAATCGAAGGAAATGACAAAGACCTGCTGGCGGGACACATGAAAGATATCGCAAAAGAAACAGGCGAGGATTTTTATGAGAGAGACGGGATAAATGTAGATAACAGTCATTGTGTAGTGATTATAGGCGTAAAAAATGAGCCCTTGGGACTTACAAACTGCAGTTTATGCGGATTCCCCGATTGTGCTGCCATGGAAAAAGCAGGCGCAGACTGTGCTTTCAAAGTTACAGATCTGGGCATAGCAATAGGTTCGGCTGTTTCAGTGGCAGCGGATCACAGAATAGATAATAGAGTCCTTTTTTCTGCCGGTAAAGGAGCCATGAGAATGGGTCTTTTCTCTGAAAAGGTAAGAGTGTGCTTCGGCATCCCCTTGGGAGTCAATGGAAAAAGCCTCTTTTATGATAGGTCCGAACAGTAGGGCGATCGCTTTTTTAAATTCTCCCATATCATCAGGGATACTATAACTGTGGCAGCGCCTAATACCCACCCGCCGATGACATCCGTAGGAAAATGGACACCAAGGTATACCCTGCTTATGCCAACGGCGAAAGCGACAAAAACAAAAATAACGGACAGCAGATTTTTCTTTCTGCTGTCCGTTATATATTCTCTTGTCAAAACAAACAGCAGAAGATAAACCGCCATTCCTGTCATTGCGTGTCCGCTGGGATAAGCAAACCCGCTTTGTTCTATAAGAAAAAAGCTTTCTTCGGGTCTTGGTCTTGCCACTGCCGTCTTAATGACCGCTTTTACCAAAGTCGATAAAAGCGCTGCAATAGAAACACTTATTCCGGCCTTCCTCCTTGTCTGAGGAAAACAAATCAGCAAAAGGCAGATGATGACTATGGTCTCCCAATTTGCCATATAAGTTATAAGTTCCATAAGTGTATCAAGACCGGGTTTTCGTATACCGTAAAAAAACTCCATTACAGCATTATCAAATCCTGAAGACATCCCTGTTATTACAATGTATGTTATAAGAGCGAAACAAACAACTGCTCCGCTCAATATTGCCACTTGTAAGGTTTTTATTTTTTTTGTCATTATTTGAATTTCACAGCTGTTCCGTATGCTATTATTTCCGCTGTTCCCTGCATTATTGCGGAAGATGCATATTCTACTTTTATCACAGCATCTGCTCCCACAGCTTCTGCTTCGTCCACCATCCTTTTGGTGGCGATCTGTCTTGCTTCATTCAGCATATCGGTATATCCCGAAAGTTCTCCTCCCACAAGACCTTTCATTCCGGCCATAAAATCTTTGCCCACATTTTTTGACTGAACCACATTCCCCTTTACGATACCCAGTGCCTCGATTTCTTTGTCCGGTATGTAATTAATAGTTAGAAGCAACATCTTCTTCTCCTCCTTTGATTTCTTTGATCCTAAGTATAAGTGCCGCGATTATCCCCACTGCCGCCAGAGCCGGTATCATTATTATGAGGACCACTGCCCAGACGGGAATTTTTTCGTCAATTCCCAATTTGAATACTCCAAAAATGACAGCAGCTTCATAAAGAATTATGGCCGCAGCACATAAAAAGGCGGCGGCATATTTTCCCCTTTTTTTCTTTTTTGCGGTCATGGTAACTCCTCGCTTCTGCTGATATTATATTCTCTTTTTTTCTAAAAGTCATTAAAAATATGGTATACTGTCAATCAGATAAATCAATTTTTAAATCTTTAAAGGGGACCGCTTTTATGAAAATAATAAGGAACATACCACAGGTCATAAAAATCTACAGATCTTTGAAGTATCTTAATGAATACAAAAAAGAAATAGACTCCGGCAGGGTTTCGGGAGACATAAAAAAAGAAAAAGAAAACATACTCAAAGCCACAAAGACCTGGGGAAGCAAGCTTTCTGAAATGATCGGTGTTGAAATAACGGTATCCGGTATAGAAAATCTGCCTGAAAACTCCCCCGTGGTATATGTTTCAAACCATCAGGGTTATGCCGATATAGTTGTCCTTTGTGCTGTGCTTGACACTGTGCAGTTCGGTTTTATTGCAAAAAACGGTCTTGAGAAAGTGCCTTTGTACGGCACGTGGATAAAGCGCATAAGAAGCATTCTCATCGAAAGAGACGATCCGAGAGAATCCCTTAAAGCCATATCAAAGGGCATAGATTACATAAATCTGGGTTTTTCTCTTCTTATTTTCCCGGAGGGTACAAGAAGCCGCGGTCCTGTTATGGGAGAATTCAAAAAAGGATCCCTGAAGCTGGCCACAAAACCTCAGGTCCCCATCGTTCCCGTTTCCATCAACGATACTTGGCATATATTTGAGGAAACCGGCATAGTTACTCCTCATCCGGTAAAGGTGCTGATACACCCGGCCATGGAGACAGTATCCCTTGATAAGGAGCATGAAAAAGCCCTGACCGAAAAAGTCAGAGCTGTTATAAACAAAGGTCTTGATGAGCTTCAGAAGAACTCATGATTTTTAGCCGGTCACGACGATGCTGCTTTAGTGTTTTTTGCGGCCTATAGGCCGAGCCCAAAGTTTTCTTTCACTCTTTTTATGGTTTTTTCGGATATAGTGTTTGCTCTTTCCGCCCCGTCTTTAAGGATATCAAGAAGCTCTTTTGAATGTCTTATTTCTTCATATTTTTCTTTTATGGGTGTCAGTGATTCTTTTGTAACTTGGACCAGTTCTTTTTTGAAGTCTCCGTATCCCTTTCCCTCAAAGGTTTTTTCTACTTCACATATTTCCATGCCCGAGAAAACACTGTATATATTCATGAGATTGCTTATTCCGGGTTTCTCTTTCATGTCAAATTTTATGCTTCCTTCTGAATCTGTCGTGGCTCTCATTATGGACTTTTTTATTTTGGTTTCTTCGTCAAGAAGCGATATCCTGCTGTGAATGTTTTCTGCACTCTTGCTCATTTTGCTTAAAGGATCATCCAGTGCCATTATCCTGGCTCCCGCCTTCAGGAAGCGTCCGTCGGGCACCACAAAAGTATTTTTATATCTGTTGTTTATCCTTATGGCAATATCTCTGCACAGTTCTATGTGCTGCTTCTGATCGTTGCCGACGGGGACTATGTCTGTATCATAAAGAAGTATATCTGCAGCCATAAGTATGGGGTAAGTAAAAAGTCCTGTGGGCGCAGATTCTCTTCCTTTGTTTTTTTGCTTGAATTGTGTCATTCTGGAAAGCTCTCCCGTGTAGGAATTACATGCCAGTATCCAGGCAAGCTCTGCGTGTCCGGGAACATCTGACTGGACGAAAACAATAGATTTTTTTGTGTCTATTCCCACGGCCATATAAAGGGCTGCCACATCAAGTATGTTTTTTTTCAGCTGCTTCGGATCTTGTGGAAATGTTATTGAATGCATATCAACTATGCAGTATATGCACTGGTTTTCTTTCTGAAGTTCAACGAACTGTTTAAGGGCTCCCAGATAATTGCCTATGTGTATATTGCCTGTGGGTTGAACGCCCGAGAATACTCTTTTCATCTATTGCCTCCGTTTTTGTATGCTTATGTCCAAGTATATATGCTTTTGTCTGCGGTTTAGTTGAGTGCCTTTTGCAACTCTTCCGCAAATTTTGCTTTTATGTTTTTTTCTGCCCGCGAAATGGTCATTTGAGAGACTCCCAGTTTTTTTGCTATCTCCGCCTGGGATCTTTCTTCAAGAAACCTTTTTTTGAAAACATACTGATTTGTGCTGTTTAGTTTTTTCAGCACAGATCCGATTATCTCTCTGTTTTCAAATCTGTCAAATCCTTTTTCTTCCTGGTAGGCATACTTTTCAAAAACCGGATTGTCTCCGTTTTTTTCTTCTTCTTCAAAGGTCTGATCCAGAGAAAAAGTCCCGTAGGCCAGGCTTCCCTGCATGGCTTCAAGAAGCTCATCCTCTCCTATGTTCATCTCTTCAGCCAGTTCTTTTACTGTGGGTGTGCGCCCCAGCTTTGCTGCAAGAGCATCCCTGGCTGCAGGTATAGCCGATGCATTTTCTTTTAGTTTTCTTGGAACTTTCATGCTCCAGCCCGTATCTCTAAAATGTTTTTTTATTTCTCCCAGTATGGTTGGTGTTGCAAAACTGCTGAATTCAAATCCTTTTTCGGGATCGAATCTTTCGACAGCATTAATAAGCGCCATGGCTCCCACCTGATAAAGATCATCGTATTCCATGCCCTTGTTCAAATACTTTCTTATTAAAATGTCTACCATGTACAAATGCTCTTCGACGATACGGTTCCTTATTTCTTTGTCTCCGGTTTCTCTGTACTTCCTGAACATTTCTTTTTTGTCCATTTTAATGCCTCTGCGTATCTTCGTTAAACTTATTTGTTATGACTTTTTTTCTTGGTCATGATTATGCTTTTTTTCACTTCTCCGTCGGAGTCGGTTTTTTTTATTTCGGTTTCATCCATCAATGTTTTTATTATCTCCATGCTAAGGTCTCCCTCCCTGGGGCAGTCAAGGCAGATCTTGCCTTTTTTTGGGACCTTGTGACCGCAATCGGTTTCACATATTTTGATTACTATTTTTTCTCCGTCTGTTTCGCATTCAACTTCATAACAGGAGCACCAGCCCTCAAAACCGTGACATATTACCTGCTTGCAGGCCTCCCCGGTGGCAAGTTTTATATCATTTACGGCTTCCAGGTCAAATCCCGCCTGAACGGCAGCCGCTTCCACCGCCAGTTCTGTAACCATGGTGTATTTTGGATTGCCGGGCATGGTCATTTTGATTTTCTCTGTCATTTTTTTCTCCTTTTTTCTGTTTTTTATTTCTTTTTCTCTTCACCGAGAGTTTCCATGGACAGCTGTCCATGGTCTGCTTTTTCCATGCCGTTTTCTTTTTTGTCTGAAGTGACATCTTCTTCTTTTATGACCTTGGCCATGGATATTATTTCTGTGTCTTCTGACACCTTCATTATCTTGACTCCCTGGGTGGCCCGACCCAGCTTTGAAACATCTCCTGCTTTTATCCTTATTATTATTCCGTTGGAATTTATGAGGAGGACTTCGTCTTCATCATCCACGACCATGGCTCCGATCAGTTCTCCGGTTTTTTTGAATTTGCTCTTGTCATAGGTCAAAAGCCCCTTGCCCCCTCTTACCTGGACTTTGTATTCTTTTGCGGCAGTTCTTTTGCCGAAGCCTTTCTTTGTCACCACAAGCAGCTGTTCTTTTGGTTGTACCAGCTGCATTGCCACCACTTCATCATCTTTTTCAAGCTTTATTGCACGGACGCCTCCTGCTATCCTGCCCATGGGTCTTACATCATTTTCAGAAAAACAGATGCATTTTCCGTGTTTAGTTACTATTATCACATTGTCGGTGCCGGAAGTCTGTTTTATTCCCACCAGTTCGTCCCCGTCTTTGAGATTGATGGCTATCAGGCCGGCTTTTCTGTTCGTGTCAAAGTTGGACAATGCGGTTTTTTTGATGGTTCCGTGTTTTGTGACCCCTATAAGATATTTCTCTTCTGAAAACTCCTTTATTGGTATTATTGCATTTATTCTTTCTCTCTGAAGCAGCGAAAGGAAATTGACCGCCGGAGTCCCCTTTGCCGTCCTGCCGGCTTCAGGTATCTCATAGGCCTTTATTTTATGTGCTTTTCCCATGTTTGTAAAGAACATAAGGGTATCATGCGTGGATGTCATTATGAGATCTGTAACAAAATCCTTTTCCCTTGTTGTTACTCCCATTATACCTTTTCCGCCTCTTCTTTGGGCCTTATATGTATCTGTCGGTATCCTCTTCAGGTATCCCAAATGTGTAAGAGTAATGGTGACCTGCTGTTCTTCAATAAGGTCTTCTTCGTCCATCTCTGCCACATCCGTCATGATCTTTGTCCTTCTTTTGTCGGCATACTTTTGTTTTATTTCAAGCATTTCATCTTTTATGACACCCATCAAAAGATTTTCGTCAGAAAGTATCTCTTTGTAATATTTTATTCTTTTCTGAAGTTCAGCGTATTCGTTTTCTATTTTTTCTCTTTCAAGCCCCTGGAGCCTGGCCAGTCTCATGTCTAAAATAGCCTGGGACTGTATATCCGAAAGCCTGAATTCTTTCATCAGCCTTTCTTTTGCATCATCATAGCTGGTTCTGATGATTTTTATTATTGCATCTATGTTATCAAGGGCTATCCTCAGTCCTTCCAGTATATGTGCTCTGGCTTCGGCCTTGGCAAGATCGTGCTTTGTTCTTCTTGTTATTACATCCTTCTGGTGTTTCAGGTATTCAAAAAGTATTTCCTGCAGATTCAGTATCCTCGGCTGTCCGTCCACCAGGGCGATCATTATCATGCTGTAACTGTCTTCCATCTGGGTGTGTTTATAAAGTCTGTTCAGTGTTATCTGGGGATTTGCGTCTTTTTTCAGTTCTATCACAATACGCATCCCGTCTCTGTTGGATTCATCTCTTATATATGATATGCCTTCGATCCTTTTATCTTTTACCAGTTCGGCGATTTTTTCGATAAGTTTTGCCTTGTTTACCTGGAAGGGGATTTCCTTTACTATTATCTGATATTTACCTTTGGCTGTTTCTTCTGTTTCTACCAGGGCACGGACCTTGACTCTGCCCTGACCGTTATTGTAAGCGTCTCTCATGCCGCTTTTTCCCATAATGATGCCTCCGGTGGGAAAATCCGGTCCTTTTACACATTTTGTTAGATCTTTTATGCTGCACTCTGGTTCGTCGATCATTTTTATCGCCGCATCTATGACCTCTCCAAGATTATGCGGAGGTATCGAGGTGGCCATTCCAACGGCTATCCCGTTTGATCCGTTTACCAGCAGATTGGGAAATCTTGCCGGAAGTACTACCGGTTCTTTTTCTTCTTCGTCAAAGTTAGGTACAAAATCTACAGTTTCTTTATCTATGTCTCTTAGCATCTGCAATGCGAAAGGGGTCATCCTTGCCTCTGTGTAACGCATTGCCGCAGCTCCGTCACCGTCCACAGAACCGAAATTTCCGTGTCCGTCCACCATCATATATCTTATAGAAAAGTCCTGGGCCATCCTTACCATCGCATCGTAAATAGACGAATCACCGTGAGGATGGTATTTACCCATTACTTCCCCCACGATACGGGCAGATTTTTTGTGGGGTTTATCCGGAGTTACTCCCAGTTCACTCATGCCGTAAAGTATCCTTCTGTGCACGGGTTTCATTCCGTCCCTCACATCGGGAAGGGCCCGTCCCACTATTACGCTCATGGCATAATCGATATAGGAGTTTTTCATTTCGCTGTGGATCTC
>Ga0123334_1003211_pt1 | contig 17941 bp, 15 predicted proteins | sample BiotimSIPDNA_FD_89706 | JGI IMG/M metagenome (GOLD analysis project Ga0123334, IMG submission 89706) | Anaerobic biogas reactor microbial communites from Washington, USA - Biogas_R1 time_0 SIP DNA | ecosystem: Engineered > Bioreactor > Anaerobic > Unclassified | place: Washington, USA... | reverse complement strand
CTAAATCCCAGGGTACACTATCTCACAGGCACCAGCCTGTGGAATGCCCCAGAGATACTGGGTGGCCGTGACAAGGCTCTTGAACACCTGCTTGAAGCAGAAAGATTATTTAAGATTGAAGCGCAGAACTCAAAGGACAAGCTTCTTCCAATATGGGGCAGGAGCACATGTTTAGCATTTATAGGTGATATATTCTTTCACCAGAAAAAACATAACAGGGCGCATGACTATTATAAAAAGGCCCTAGATGTAAATCCGGTTGATCCTCTGGCCTTAAGGGGTATGAAAATATTGGAATCATCAAATTCAAATAAATGAAAGGTTCAATATTATGGCTTCAAACATCAGTAAAAAGGTTATTGTAATAGGTGCTGGCCTTGGTGGTCTCTCGGCTGCAATCTCTCTTGCAGAGAAGGGGTATTCGGTTCATCTGTTTGAAAAAAACGACAAAGTGGGAGGAAAACTCAATGTCCTTAAAAAGGATGGCTTTTCATTTGACCTTGGGCCATCCATACTTACCCTTCCCCATTACTTCAGACGCCTCTGGACAAGGGCGGGAAGGCGCATGGAGGAGGATGTGACCATTGAAACAGTGACACCGCACTGGAGAAATTTCTTTGAGGATGGCACAATTATTGACCTTCATATGGACCCTGTTGAGATGAAAAGGGAGCTTGCAAAACTTGGCGGGCCTGAGCTTGATAAAGGATTTTTTGAATATCTGGACTACTCAGCAAAACAGTATGACCTTATAGAAAAGGGATATTTTGAAAGGGGGCTTGATACAAAACAGGATTTTGTATCCTTTTACAGCCTTAAAAATCTGCTTGTGATAGACTACTGGACAACCATGCATAAGCGCAACAAAAGGCGTTTAAAAAACCCCTACCTCATTGACATCATGGATTACTTTATAAAATATGTGGGCTCATCCGCTCTTAATTCCCCTGCATTCATGAACCTCATGCCTACCATTCAGTTCAGATATGATCTCTGGTATGTGAAAGGAGGCATGTATAACCTGGCCCTTGGCATGGAGCGCCTTGCAAAAGATCTCGGTGTCACAATAAACCTTAACTCAGAGGTTGTAGAGGTAACAAAGGATAAAGGCCGTGTTACAGGTATCAGGCTTACAGATGGTACAGTTCATGATGCCGATATAATTGTTTCCAACATGGAGGTGATACCGGCCTATGAGAAGCTCCTCAAGGAAGATGATGGGTTCCTGGACAAGCTGAAACCATTTGAACCTGCATGTTCAGGTCTTGTGCTTCACATAGGCACAAACAGGCCATTCCCTCAGCTTGCTCACCACAACTTCTTTTTTGCAAAGGATCAGGAGAAACATTTCCGCACTGTTTTTGATGAAGGGAAAATACCCGAAGACCCTACCCTCTATGTGGTTGCCCCTTCACGAACAGATGCTTCAGTTTGCCCTGAGGGGTGCGACAACATAAAGATACTTCCCCATATTCCGCATCTGAAAAAAGAGGGGAACCCTTCCAGAGAGAATTATGTCGCGCTTAGGAACAGGATACTTGAAAAGATGGAACGAACCGCCCTTCCGGGGTTGAGGGAGATTATTATCACTGAGGATATGTGGACGCCCGAGGATATACAAAGACGCTATTACTCAAATGGCGGTTCCATATATGGCGTGGTCTCAGATATAAAAAAGAATTTTGCCATGAAATGCCCAAAAAAAAGTACAAAATACACAAACCTTTATTTTACCGGAGGCTCTGTTAACCCGGGCGGCGGTATGCCGATGGTGGTCCTCTGCGGCCAGAATGTTGCAGAGATGATAGATGAAGAATTTTCCGATAGAGCTGTATAGCTATGTTATGGTTAGGGGTATATCTGGTTATATCGCTGCTTGCAGGTCTTTTCCTGTTTTATGGATTTCCCACACTGGTGACTAAAAAAAAGAGCCCTATCCTTATCCCCAAAATCAGCATCATTATTCCTGCAAGAAATAAAGAAAACAACCTTCCTGTGCTCCTTACATCATTAAAGAATCAGACCCTCCTTCCCTTTGAAATTATTGTTGTGAATGACAATTCAACTGATGGAACAGCCCGGATAGCGGAGGAAAATGGTGCACATGTTATATATTCAACCCCTCTTCCAGATGGATGGCTTGGAAAACCCTGGGTATGTTATCAGGGGGCACAGCAGGCAAAGGGTGATATCTTTATTTTCCTTGATGCCGATACCTTTTTGGAGCCGGATGGACTTGAAAGGATTATAGCCAATCATGAGGGCTCAGGTGTAATTTCCATATTTCCTTATCACAGGATTAAAAAACCCTATGAGGCCTTTTCTGTATTCAGCTCAAATAAACCGGTTGAATGGAAAGGCAGAAGGATTAATTAAAAGAAAAAATATTAAAGCCCTTAAATAAACCACCATTCTATACACAGGTAATAAAGCATTTCCCATTGACACTGTTTATAGGAGAAAGCTATTGTAGACCCCTAAAATAACTTTTTGGAGTTGGAAAATGGCTGAATATCACGAGATTACTGTGCTACCTGAAGGTAAAAAGATAATGGCTGAGGCCGGGAAAACCCTTATGGATGCGCTCGCTGAACATGTTGATCTCAGGGCAGACTGCGGTGGCAATGGGGTCTGCGGCAAATGCAGGATTATTGTAATTACAAAGGGGCTGCCTGACCTTAACGATGTTGAGCAGGAACATCTTTCATCAGGACTTATTACATCCGGTTACAGGCTGGCTTGCCAGGTAGTGGTTGACAGGCCCATGATGGTGCGCCTGCCTGAATCAGGCCAGGATAAAGGGCATGTTGAGGCAAAAAAGGTATTTCCTGGGCCTTACCCTGTAAACCCATACCTGGAACTTAAAGCAGACAAACGATATCTGGGACTTGCAGTAGACCTTGGAACCACCACTGTTGCCGGGTATCTCTGTGACCTTAAAACAGGTCATATACTTGCCTCAAGGGCAACCATAAATCCGCAGCGGAGGTACGGGGATGACGTGATAAGCAGGATCAACTTTGCCGGCAAGAGCCCTGCAAACCTGAAAAGACTCCAGGGCCTTGCACTTGATGCGATATCATACCTTGCTGATACCTGTCTGAAGGAGGTAAATGGCGATCGTGATGATATATATGGTCTTATAGTTGCGGGCAACACCACCATGGAACATATACTTGCCGGGCTTGATGTGAGCAGGCTTGGAAGGACGCCTTTTACACCTGCTACCTTTTCTGAGATAAAATTCAAAACAGAGGAACTGGGGCTCAGGTTCAGGCCGGGCACAAGTTTTACTATACTCCCGATAATAGCAGCGTTTGTGGGCGGCGACACCCTTGCCTGTGTGCTTGCAAACAAGCCATACAGACGTGATGAGATGACCTTGATTGTCGACCTTGGCACTAATGGCGAAATAGTCCTTGGGAATAAAGAGGGTATGTGGACAACAAGCTGTGCAACAGGCCCTGCCCTTGAGGGGGCACAGCTTTCATGCGGAATGAGGGCAACTCTGGGCGCCATAAGCGCATGTGACATTGACCCTGCTACATACAAATTCAGCTACAAAACTATCGGCGAAGATATTGAGCCCCCTCTGGGTTTCTGCGGTTCAGGCATACTTGACCTTATTGCCGCAATGATCAAAAGCGGCATTGTGAAATCAGGGGGTAATTTTAATAAAAATGCCCCAGGGTATACCATCTCTGATAGGGATGGGGGTATGGCCAGGGTGGTCTTTATACCGGAAGATAACAACCCGGCCAAGGTGGAGATATTTGTGTCCCAGCATGATATCAGGCAGGTGCAGCTTGCCAAGGCAGCGGTTATAACAGGCATAAGGGAGCTTATGAATAAGGTGGGCATAAAAAAGATTGACCGTACCATACTGACCGGGGCATTCGGAAACGCATTTAACTGGAGAAGCGCTGTTACTATTGGCATGCTACCTGACCTTGATACACTGGGAAAGGTTGTTTCTACTGATAACCTTGCAGGGGAGGGTGCGGTATTGGCCCTGCTGGATAAAAATACCCGCTTTGAGGCTGAAGAGATAAAGAGTAAAACCCAGTATATGAACCTTGCGGAACAATCGGGGTTTATGCAGAAATTTGTTGAGAATACGGGGTTTGATGAGGCAAAGGAGTAAGCGCAAAGCTCAAAGTCCAAAGCTGAAAGTTGGAAGATCAAATAGCTGAGAGTGCGGATGGTGGATTCGAGCCTGAATGAAGCCAGGGTGTATCAGCGGATGACAGAAGGCGGTCATAGCGTGCCTTCAGAAAAGATATATTCCCGTATCCCAAGGACAATGGAGAACATCAAAACAGCGTTAACACTGGTGGATGAGGCATGGATTTTGGATAACTCTTCAGAACAAAATCGATTTAAACAAATAGCTGTGATGAAACCCGGAAGATATGATATTAAAGCCGATCCAATGCCTGATTGGGTCAGAGCTATCCTGCCGGTTGAGATCAAATAAGACTTGCATTACCTTCTTAGATATAAGCAGTATAAAAAAATGTTATCCCTGAATTCAAAACTTCCTCAAGATAACTAAGCAGTTTATCAGCATCGGTTGTGTCAGTAACCATGCCATCTGCACCAAGGCCGAATATGGGCACATCTACACCCGTTTTTCCTAAAACACGCTTTGGTAATTTTGAAATAGGAGATGGGTTTGCACTAAACGAATCAAGTGATGACAAGGAGACCGCACCAGCGGCAAAGCTGGCAGCTTTTACAATAAATTCATAACGGGTATGTTCATTGAGCAGATTTTATTCTCTCGGAGTACAAAATAATTTTGTGAAAATGAGTAAATCAGCACCCAATATTGCAAGCTGTTCTGAACCAAAATAGATTGAAAGGATTCACAATGGTTAATCCTTTATAATAAAGAATAGGAGTTTGAAAGATTCCAAATGCAAATCGAGGTACCCACGCATTAATATCAAGAGAAATTTCTTCAGATAATACAACTGCAGGTACCTTTATATTTTTTTCAATCTCCACCGCACGCACAAGCGCACCACTTACAACAAAGAAATTGCCATTTTCCACTTCTTCCCAGTAATGTCATTAGGTGATGCCGCCTGTAATTAGCCAGTCATGGGTAAATGCAATCATATACAATTCAACAATAGTATGAAGGACGGGTGGCAATTCAGATCCAACGACAAGAATAGAATCAGAGTATACCGATACCTTTACTGGAGAAGGAAACTACATATTACTGAGTTCATATTTAAGTTCTTTATAAACGCTAATTGTAATATCAAAATCTTTCAAGACCGCTGAAGAGAAACCTAGTATGTCGCAAAATCCAACGTATTTCATTGAAACTGATGTGCTATTCATTTGTATATAAAGTATATATAGTATGTAAGTCTGGTTAAACGAAGTAACCCGATATCATTCCAACCAAGATTTAATAAAATGCGTCATTAAAGGTTTTATTTAATCTCTTTGGGTCTAATTCCCCGCAGCTCTGCTACGAGGTATTTCATTGTTTTTCATTTTTAAACATTGATAAAAGACTGTCGGTTTAATAGTCCGACCTGCCGAGCTTTTTTCTTTTTATTTTTAACATTTTAGCATCCATGAAGTTCCAATTAGTAGTCAGTAAAACGGTAACATGCTCCCGATTTATATTTCTTATTGTTTCACGAAAATATTCTTCAACAAAGCATTTTCTGTGCTTTGATTCGGATATGTTACTTGAAGATAAATTCTTTCCTCCTTTGTAATACACTTCCTTTAAAAAAGACCCCACCCCATATTTGTTAAAATATAGGAGATAATTAAAGTCGAGGAGAACTATTTTAACTATTTTTTCTTCATAAATTTAGCTTGGAGATAATGTAAAGTAAAGCAACCTGACAATATGACGCTGTCATCAATTTAAAGGATGTCGAATTATTTACCTGAACCACCTTCCTTGCATATCCCATTGACCCTCCCACCGTGGGGCGGGAAATCTTTTAAAGAAGGAACACCAAAAAGCACTCAATGAAATCGTTTGCCTTACGGAACGGGTATTCTACCTGACATCCGCAGTTGCTCAGGGAAATCAGCAAAAATGGATTCCCGTTTTCACGGGAATGACGAATATGAAAATAATTATATGTCTAGGGAACGGTCGTGACCGTTCCCATACCCCCTAAACCTTTAACCTTAAACCGCATACCCGCTTGCATCTCAACAGATTTGAAATACAAAAGAATTTAATCAAGCTAACTTATTCAGCGCTATCCTGCTCAGTTTGTATATGGCCTCACCCAGCTTCGGGTGTGTTTTTTTATGCATGGACATTGCATACACCGCCACAGGCGGTTTGCCGGGCCGGCAGTAAAAATCTATAAAATCTTTCAGTGCAGCATAGAGTTCTTCTTCTGATACCTCAGGGTCAACATACGGCGGCGAGACACCTAAAAAGAGTTTGTCACCATAATTTTCATAGAGCTTTTTTTGGTTGTTCATGGGCTGTGGTGTCCATGTCTGTACGCCAGCTTCTATGTACAAAGGAGCAAGGGACTCTGTCTTTCCGCAGGAGTGCATATCAACAAATGCACCCCTTTTCTGGATATGAAATAACACCCTTTTAAGGGACGGAAGTATCATCCTTCTTATTGTGTCCGCTGAAAAGAATGGCGCCATCTGTGAACCCCAGTCATCATGAAATGATATTATCCTGGGGTTACCATATTCCATATATTTATCAACAAGCTTTATGTAAAAATCGGCCTGCACATCAAAGAACTCTTTTATTGCAGCCTCCTGGTCCTCATCAATAATGGCCATGGCAGCGCCTGCAAAATCCATGAATGAGATAAGGCGTTCAAATATGCCGTTCAGTATTGTGACAAAGGATATCCTGTCATCATCGGGCTTGAAATTATCTTTCAAGGATTTCCAGTCGTATTGATTGAGGTCCGGGAAGGCGATCTTCTCTCTCCATGTGTTCATGTCTGTAATATAGGGCGCACCTGGTTTGCGTGTTGCCCCCCCAGCAACAGGTACAAAGACCCACTCCAGCCCGAAAAAATCCTTACCACCCTTTAACCGTGCCTCATTATCAGGCAGAAACCCGCCCATAGACATGTTGATATCACTCATGGTGGGTAGCCAGAACGGCCTTTCACCCCTTATTACCATCTCATAATTCTGGGCTGGTGTGATTGGGGTGTTATACTTTAGTAGCGGCGGCATCCCCGGAAAGGGCACGGGATATTCGCCAATTACCTTCAACTCATCATCTGAAAAGGGTATTCTGTTCATAACAATCTCTCCTGTATAATTACTATCCCCCAAACTTTTTCCTGGACAGCCTGTAAAGCTCCTCCCTGAATGCAGGGGTGAGCAGTGGCATGGCATAGAAATTGAGCATTGCCAGTTTATCCTTATTGCAGTACTTTTCAACAAAGTCTGCTGCGGCTGCACGCTGTTGATCCTCAGTTGCATCGGGTGGAAGAGGCGGCGGATTAATGCCTATAATCAGTTTATCTCCATATTTTTCATAGAGCATCTGTGAGTCATTCATGAGCTGCGGGCCCCATGAATCCCACCCTGCCTCAATAATCTGCGGGACCATTATCTCGATATGGCCGCAGGAGTGTAGATCAGTAAAAATACCCCTGTCATGGAGATGGTCGTTAAGCCTTCTCATGGCAGGCACTATCATCTCATGGGCGGTAGCAGGTGAAAAGAACGGCGCCCTCTGCGCACCCCAGTCATCATGTATGGTGATGCCGTGTATGCCATAATAATCTATCATCCGGTCGATAATTCCGATATAAAGGTCTGTGAGTCTTTCAAACAGCGCCTTTACCGCCTCTTTCTGGTCTTCATCAATCAGTGCAACAACGGCATTGTCAAAGTCCATAAAAGAGATTAGCCTTTCATAAAAACCTGTAAGAAAAAATGGCTGAACAAAGCGGTTCCATTTTTTAACGTGCTCCCTGTTTGCTTCAGCAGAACCTTTCCAGTCCCATTTATCTATATCAGGGAAAATAAGTTTATCTTCCCATTCATTTGCATCCTTTAAAAGGGGCGAACCTGGCTTAACCATTGAACCTGTCGCCACCTCAACATATTCCCATTCAACACCGAACATATCCTTTCCGCCGTAATCTTTACGATCAAGCACAAAGCTCTCTATAACAAATGCCCTTGCTATGTTATCCGGGATGATCTTTGGATTAAACATCAGGGTATCAGATGGCAGTATCTGCCATATAGGTTCTCTTTTATAAAATGAACAATATGCCTCTCTTGATGTTACAGGATAGTTAAAAACAGGGACACCTGGTGACCCGGGGAAAAACCCTGGGATTTCGCCTACAATCTTCAGTTCATCTTGTGAAAAGGGGATTTTAACCATAGGAAGTCTCCTCAATGTGATCAGTATCAGATCAAGTCAAAAAAGGAAGGATAAAACAATAAAAAATCTGTCCCGCCTGATATAAACGGGACAGATTTAAATAAAAAAGTTACTGCTTAGGCAATAATACTTTTTGCCAGGTCAGCGGCAGATGCTGCATCCTCTGCATAACCGTGAGCGCCTATTTCATCAGCATACGCCTGTGTAATGGGTGCACCGCCAACAATTATCTTTACCTTTTCCTTGAGGCCTGCATCAATAAGGCCCTTTACTGTATCTAACAGGGCCGGCATGGTTGTTGTAAGAAGACATGACAGGGCAACAATCTTGCACTCAGGGGTTGAATTGATGGCTTCGATAAATTTGTCTGTTGATACATCAACGCCAAGGTCTATCACCTTGAAACCTGCTGATTCAATCATCAGTGTTACGAGGTTCTTACCTATATCATGAAGGTCACCGGCTACTGTACCGATGATGCATGTCCCAAGAGATACAGATGCCTGGCTTGCAAGCAGTGGCTGTAATACCTCAACACCCTTCTTCATTGTGTGGGCTGCCATGAGCATTTCAGGAACAAATATCTCAGATCTTTTGAATTTGTCACCAACAATAGCCATTGCTGCGATCATGGTATCAAGAATCAAAGTCGCTTCATTGCCTTCTTCAAGAGCACCCTTTACAGCCTCAGCTATAAGTTTCTGTTTTCCCTTTTCAGTGAGTTCTTTTACTTCTGCTAATTTAGACATTTAATGCCTCCCTTTCCTTTTATAGTTTTTTAAACTGAACAATTCTGCACTGTACGCATTGATTAATTCCAGACAGAAATCATCCTTCTTAAACAGTATCTCTGTAGCGTAAAGAAGACCCGGCATATCCCTTCTGACAGGGTCCAGAATGCGCTCTTCATTCATGTTTTCATTGCCAGCATAAGAAATGCCTGGTTAAAATATTTTCCTGCTGACAGACAGAATGAGATACTGCTCAATCCGCTGGTTACATGTATCGTCAGATACATTTGCTTGAAATTATTTAGTCCATTACATCAATAATGTCAATGTTTTAAGATATACAGGAAACACTTTTACCTGTAGTCCGAAAAATTTTTTTAACCCCTAGCTTATTAAAAAAAACTATATCTTGTATATACGATCATCATAATGGTACCATCTATGGAAAAAGGTTTTAACGATAACCCCTTGACGGAGTTAATATTTTCTCCTATTGTTTTTCAAAAAAAGGTATCCCCTTATAAAAAAATAGATAAACATATTACTAGATGCTATGTTTGAACAAGATTTTCATACTGTGAAAAAGGAAATTAAAGATGAAAAAAGGTTACATGGTTCTCAATATTCGTTATTTCTTATATGCCTTGATCATATTCAGTATTTTACTGATAGCAGGCTTACCGCGCACCACCTACTCGTCCACTGCCGACTTTGTTGACGAAAAGGTCTTTAATTTCGGGACAATCCTTGAGGGTGTGGATGTGCCCCATGATTTTATAATTGAAAACCGTGGTGATTTGACCCTGAGGGTGTTAAAAGTAAAATCCAATTGTGCCTGTGCAGTGGCATCCTTCACTGAAGAGATAGCGCCGGGAAGTAAAGGCACTATCTCCGTGGTTTTTGACAGCAGGGGATCAGGTGGACAGGATGTGGAACATAAGATACGAGTTGAAACTGATGACCCGGATAATGGAGTGATAGACCTTGCAATTACAGGGCACGTAGACCCTATATTGATTATCAGGCCTGATGTGGTAATCCTTTCTGGCAGGGAGGGAGGAGAGCTGGAAGCAGAGGTATTGATCACACATGACAGCAGGCACCCCGTAAGGGTGGTCTCAGCCGAATCAAAAAAGGGTTATATATCTGTCCGGCTCACCGAGGCAAAGGACTCTAATCTGAATAAATATGTGGTTAAGGTTAAAAGTTTAAAAAAGGAAAAAGGAAAGTTCGGAGATTTTATATCACTTAAAACAGACAGCACTGTTTATCCCAGCAAACAGATAAGGGTTAAAATAGAGATCAATTAAAAGCAATGGATAAAAACAAAACAATCTTAATAAAAGGTGCCGGAGAAAAGGCAAGTGCAGTGGCATGGGGGCTCTTCTCCCAGGGTTTTAGACGGATTATCATGACAGATATAGAAAATCCCCTGGCAGAAAGAAGGGGTGTCTGTTTTTCAGAAGCGGCGTTTGAGCAGGGAAAAGAGATAGAGGGTATCAGGGTTGAGAGATCCAGACACTCCATGGATTCCATAAATTCAATTTTATCAAATGGGGCGATCCCTCTCCTTGTATCCCCTGATTATATGCTGCTACAGGATATACGCCCCGATATTATTGTTGATGGCATAATGGCAAAGAGAAACACCGGCACATTCATAGAGCAGGCGCCACTAGTAATAGCCCTTGGCCCGGGATTTTGTGCGGGGAGAGACGTCCATTATGTTATTGAAACAAACCCTAATATCCCCGGCCTTGGCACCATCATAGAATCAGGATGCGCTGAAGAACACACAGGCATACCCACAGAGGTGCAGGGTAAATCCCTCGAAAGGCTTTTATTAAGTCCTGGAACAGGCGTGCTTTATGCCGAAAAAAATATCGGAGACCCTGTAAGCAAAGGGGATACAATAGGGTATGTGGGAGACAAAAAACTTCAGTCTCCTATCCCGGGGGTGGTATGGGGCCTTATACGCACCCCAGCCAATGTAAAAGAGGGGCAGAAGCTTGGGGATATACACCCCGGCAGCAACAGGGAGATATGCTTCAAGATTACACCACAGGCAAACAAGATCACCGCCAGTGTAATCGATGCCATCACAAGAAGATATAATTAGGTTTTTATTCACCCGGCAAAGCAGATTTATTATGCAGGCATGTTTATCCTGACCCGACATACATTTCAATAGCTCTAAAACATGGTTGAGTTATTTTCAATTGACATAAAGGGCCGAACTCCATATACTTCATCCAATTCAACCGAAGACTTGACCACTCGGCAAAATAAAACAAGTATAACTAGGAGGGAAAAATGTACAAAAAATTGTTGAAAACTTTGGTTATGGTTAGTCTTATTGCTTTCACCTTTGGATCTTTGCATGCATTTGCAGAGGATGACTCACTCTCAATATCAGCTGATGTAGGTGTTTTTTCTCAGTATGTATGGCGTGGTTATGCCTTAAGTGATGAGAGTATAGTTATCCAGCCATCAGTAACTTTTGGATATCGTGGTTTCAACTTAAATGTTTGGGGAAACTTTGATACGGATTACTACGATACAGGAACTGATTACAATGAAACCGATTTTACATTATCATACAACTGGACATATGAAATAATCAAATTGGGAGTGGGCTATATTTATTATGATATTGAACAAGAGGGTGCTGAAGATACTCGGGAGGTTTTTTTCACAGCAACATTTGAAGGTTACCTGAATCCAAGCTTTAAATTCTACAAGGATATTGATGCAGCCAAAGGCTGGTATGTCAATTTTGGTGTATCACATTCCTATGCTATTACACCCCTGTACAACCTGGATCTCTCTGCATCAATTGGATACTACGATCTTGATGATGGTTCCTACAATGAAGTACATGATGGAAATATTACCGCATCAATGGTCCTTCCTATTAATGACCATTTAAGTATGACACCCTCTCTTTCATACATTTTTGGGGTTACACCAGATTCCAGAGATGAATTAAGAGATTACAAGGGTAACTCTGATCACTTTGTTGGGGGTTTTACCTGTACTTATACTTTTTAATAGAACAGTCTAAACGCCAACTCAAGCTAAAAACCCTTTCTGATATTTCAGAAAGGGTTTTTTAAATACTTTCAAGGATCTAAAATAAAAGGTGCCAGGGATTTACCTCTGACACCTTTTATTTTTAACTGGCCTTATTTTTTTACTGGCGGGACACCGAATATTCCCTCTCTGTAGGCATTTATGTAATCTATACAGAACATATCGTTGCCAAGCAGGGCGTCTGTGGCAAAGATCAGGCCCCTCATATCCTTGTTCAATGGATCAAGAATTACGCTGTCCATACCGGCGGTCATGGCAACAACAACAAATGCCTGATTCATCACCTTACGGGCAGGAAGATTAAATGAAACATTGCTTGCAGCCCCTGTTACATGAATAGTGGGATAACGTTTCTTTATCTCTTTAATTACTTCAATCAGCATATTTATGCCATTTTCTGATGCGCAAAGCATTTCCACTAAAGGGTCAATATGCAGGCGGGAGGGATCAATATTATATTTCTTTGCCTTTGCCATAAGGTCTTCAAGTATCTTAATGCGTATTGCAGCGGTCTTTGGAATTCCATTGGCATCGTCACACAGGAGGGCAGCAACCTCCCATTTACTGTCAGCAATAACAGGAAAAACATCTTCTACCTTGGTACCTTCCATAGAGACTGAATTGATCAGGCCCGGTTTTTTACAAAATTTTGATATCTCAGCACAAAGTTTCGCATTAGGGCTGTCAACTGCTATAGGGGTATCTGTGGCCTCCTGAACCTGCTCTACCATCCATTTCAGGGTTTCAAATTCAATAGCCGGGGCAACTGAGGCGCACACATCAATAAAATTAGCACCTGCTGCTGATTGAACCTTTGCCAGATTCTTAATGAACTCCCCGTCCCTCGCTTCTATGGCTTTGGCAACAGAAGGTATTGATCCATTTATTTTTTCGCCAATAATAATCATTGTAATTTCTCCGTTTTCTATAAGATTAAAAAATTAAAAAATCATAAAATATCTAACATGCGGTTGATAATTTAGCAGGGAAAACAAGATGATTGAACCCTGATAATAATCAGCCTTTTAAAGGGCCTGTGAAGGCTTCCTGTTCCTGTTTTTCAGGCAATGCACTATAAAATTTCTAATAAAGGATGTCAAACCAAAATGAACTCCTCCACGACTGGCCTTTTCTATAATATTGTTAAGCATACAAGAGTGTTGGCCTTGAATTTATTCTTTTTTTACAGAATAGCAAGGCACTATCCCGGTCAAGATTTTGACATGTTTTCGCTGGGTTACCCTATTTTTTTGTGTTTTTCCAAACCCCCCTTATAACTATAACGATAACATGCTGATTTAATTAATCAAACCCCCTTTGGCATCCCTATGGCAGGAATCTTGCTATATTTTAATTATTCGCCTGATTAATCTGATGGGTGCTATATGGAAAAAGCAGAGGGATAAATAGGCAACATGGCAGCAAACCAATTATCGGAAAAAAATATTACCCTTAAATTCAATACATTATTGAACAGGAGGCTATTCAGTGCCCCTGTCTTCTGGTTTGTTGTCATAGTCGCTATCGGCCTGATTCTGGGTGACTATCTATTCAAGGGCTATATATCCATATTACTTGTAATCACTACCTTTATAGCGGCCTTACTGGTTTTCACCTATTATGACATGCTGTTAAGACTAAAAAAAGCTGATGAGCACAGCAGGGAAGTCGAGGCAAGGGCTAGGAAGATAGAGGTTGCAAGCAGTTACAAATCACAATTTCTTGCAAACATGTCCCATGAGCTGCGCACCCCTTTAAACAGTATAATACTTCTGTCTCAGCTCCTTTCTGAAAACAGGGAGAATAACCTTACAGGCAAACAGGTAGAATATGCACGCTGCGTACACAGTTCAGGACATGACCTTCTTAACCTGATCAATCAAATACTTGACCTCTCAAAGATAGAATCAGGCAAGATGGAGCTTAACATCGAGGATATCCCGCTGGATGAGATGATAGCCTCTATCCATAGAAAATTCAGGCCTGTCTCTGAAGAAAAAAACCTGCGGTTCAATGTGAAAAAGAATGCAACCCTTCCGGGGATAGTGGCGTCAGACAGGCAAAGGATAGAACAGATATTAAATAACCTGCTCTCCAATGCATTTAAATTTACCCCCCAGGGTGAGATAATCCTAAAAATCGGCAGACCGGAGAAGGATATTGAACTGTCTGCGAGCGGTCTAACGCATGAAAAATGCATCTCATTTTCTGTATCTGATACAGGGATAGGTGTGCCAAAGGACAAGATTAATCTTATCTTTGAGCCCTTTCAACAGGGTGATGGCGACACAGGCCGAAGGTTTGGAGGAACAGGTCTTGGTCTTTCCATATCAAGGGAGCTGGCCAGGCTTCTAAAAGGGGAAATCCAGGTTAAAAGCGTTGAGGGCGCAGGTTCAACCTTCTCACTGTTTCTTCCTGAATCTTTAAAATTTAAGTCGCGTGCAAATGAGGATATCAAACCTGCTGGTGATAATAAAGATCACCTTGAAACCCCTTTGATGAAATACAGTCCTGCCCATGATGATTTTAAAGAGATAACCAAAGGTGGTATCCCCATTTTACTGATAGAAGATGACCTGCCTTTTGCTGAGACATTCAGGGATTTCGCCATCACAAAGGGTTTTAAAACCATTATTGCACAGGATGGTGAGACCGGACTGGATATCATAGCCAGATATAATATCAGGGCTATTATTCTTGACATCACCCTTCCCGGGATAAATGGATTGGCTGTGATGTCAAGGCTCAAGGATGACCTTAAGACAAGGCATATCCCTGTCTATTTTGTATCTGGTTCTGACAGTCGGCGTGAAGCCATAAGGATGGGCGCAACAGGCTATATATCAAAACCTGCCAATGCTGCAGCCTTTGAAGGACTCTTTTCAGACATAGAAAAAACAGCTGTTAAGTCAGAAAGAAGGCTTCTTGTAATAGAGGATAATGAGGTAACAAGAAACCTGATAGAAAAGCTGTTTGAAGGCACAGGGATAGGGATTACCTATGTATCAACAGGAAAAGAGGCATTACAAAAAATTACCTTTGAACAATTTGACTGTGTCATCCTTGATCTTACACTCCCTGACATATCCGGCTTTGAGATTCTTTCAGAGATAAAAAACAATGAATCGCCCTTTTCATCCCCGATCATTGTATATACAGGAAAAAGGCTCTCCGCACATGAAAGGGTTATCCTTGATGAATATACAGAAAGCATAGTTGTAAAGGGGGTAAACTCCCCTGCAAGGCTTCTGGATGAGGCAACCCTCTTTCTCCACATTGCAGAATCGGAGCTTCCCGAAGAGAGAAAAAAGATGCTCAGGATGATACATGACAAGGATGCGATCCTTAAGGGTAAAAAGGTTCTTATTGCAGATGATGACATGAGGAATCTTTTTGTGCTCACCAATATACTGGAGAGTAAAGGTGTGAGTGTCATCACTGCAAAAAATGGCATAGAGACCCTCAATTCACTCAAAGAGAACCCCGGAATTGATCTTATAATTATGGACATGATGATGCCTGAAAAGGATGGCTTTATGGCGGTTAAAGAGATCAGGGAGAAGCCCGATTTTGCTGAACTGCCTGTAATAGCGCTCACTGCAAGGGCAATGAAGGGTGATCGCGCCAGATGCATAGAGGCAGGCGCAAGTGATTATCTTTCAAAGCCCTTTGAAAAGGAGCGGCTTTTCTCAATTTTGAGTGCATGGCTCTATAATATTTAGGACACGATAATGACAGGACATGAAAAACCAAACATACTGATTGTGGATGATCTCCCGACCAATCTGACTGTACTGGAAGCCCTTCTGAAGGAGCTTGATATTAATATAGTAAAGGCCCGGTCAGGAAGCGAGGCGCTCTCCCGTATGATAGAGGATGATTTTGCCCTTGTTCTTCTTGATGTGCAGATGCCTGAAATGGATGGCTTTGAAACAGCAGAATTGATGCGTGGGAGCGCCAAGACCCGACAAATACCCATTATCTTTGTCACTGCAATAAATAAAGATCAGGAACACATATTCAGGGGATATGAGGCAGGGGCTGTAGATTATCTGTTCAAACCTTTCAAGCCCCAGATTTTAAAGGGGAAGGTAAAGATATTCATAGACCTCTATAACCAGAAAAAAAGGCTCGAAGGGATAAACAGCGGTCTGAGAGAGGCAAACAGGAAGATACTTGATCAGCAGAGGTCTGTCATAGAGGAAGAAAGATTAAAGGTGCTGCTCCAGCTCTCAGGTGCCACTGCGCATGAACTCAACCAGCCTCTCATGGGGCTCCAGGGCTATATAGACCTCATAAAAAGGGAAAAAAACCCTGCTAGGATCTTGCAGTATGCCCTGAAACTTGAGGAGGCCTCCGCAAGGATATCAGGCATCATTCAGAAGATACAGACCATCCGATATGATGAAGTGGTGCAATATTCACCCAGCACATCCATCATTGATATTGATCAGAAGATAAATATCCTCATCATTGAAGATTCAGACCATGATTTTGAGGCTATTCGCCATATCTTGAAGGAAAATACAAAAATCCATATTGATAGAAAAACTAGCATTGAAGAAACAATCAAACATATAAAACAAAAAAGCCCGGACCTGTTACTGCTTGATTACTATCTTACAGATGGGAATGCCTTTGACCTTCTTGAGAGAATGAAAAATGAACAGCTTGAAATCCCTGTTGTAATAATAACAGGTCAGGGTAATGAGGTGATAGCATCAAAGATCATACAGGCCGGGGCATATGATTATCTGCCGAAGGACAGCCTTAACAGCAATTCACTCTCAAGGGCTATAATGAATACCCTTGAAAAATCAAAACTTAAAAAACAGGTAAAGGAGACCTATAACAGGATGGTGGACATGTCTGTCCGTGATGCCCTGACAGGCCTCTATAACAGGCGATATTTTATGGAGGTGCTGGATCGTGAAATATCAAGGTCACAACGGTATAAAACCGACCTGGTGCTGTGTCTGCTGGATATCGACCATTTTAAAAATATAAATGACACCTATGGACATGCAGCAGGAGACACTGTCCTGAAAAAGCTCGGCATTTTACTTAAGGAGAGTATCCGGGACAATGATATTGCCTGCCGTTATGGCGGAGAGGAATTTATCATTCTGCTCCCCCATACCAACATAGAGGAGGCGAGCATCATGACCGAAAGGTTCAGGGAAAGGGTGGCTTCATATGACTTTAAGCATGAATCGTCACACCTGAAGACAACTGTGAGCATAGGGATTGCGCAGTATCAGAGGGGAGAAGACAAATCCGGCAGCATTTTTGTTGAGCATGCTGACAGTGCCCTTTACCAGGCAAAGGCGGAGGGCAGAAACAGGTCGGTTATCTTTCTGGAATAAAGAGTGTGTGCCTTTTTAATTCGAGCCTCTTTCTTTATTAAACCTGTTTCTTGCTATGACTGCCGCACCAAGCGCCCCTGTTATCTGGGGGTCTGTTGAAAGGGAGATAAACCCGATCCCAAGGTAATCCTCAAGGGCCTTTCTCATACTTTCATTTTTTGCAACACCCCCCACAAAGACAATATTCTTATCAATGCCAAGCCTTTTCGCCATGTTTCCTACCCTTCTGGCTATGCTCTGATGAAGCCCAGCAGCAATGTCTCTCTTTGTATTCCCCTGTGCAACCAGTGATATCACCTCTGATTCGGCAAACACAATACATGTGCTGTTTATAGCGCAGGGGTTTAATGACTTTTCATAGAGGGAGCTGAACT
>Ga0123334_1003209_pt1 | contig 17946 bp, 15 predicted proteins | sample BiotimSIPDNA_FD_89706 | JGI IMG/M metagenome (GOLD analysis project Ga0123334, IMG submission 89706) | Anaerobic biogas reactor microbial communites from Washington, USA - Biogas_R1 time_0 SIP DNA | ecosystem: Engineered > Bioreactor > Anaerobic > Unclassified | place: Washington, USA... | reverse complement strand
GCTGGGCAGCGGCGCTCATTGACGTGGGCCTCATATTCATTCATGAAGTTGGTCATGGTGGAGAGGACGGGGTTGGGCGAGGTCTGCCCAAGGCCGCACAGGGCGGTGTCCTTGATGACGAGGGCGAGGCTGCGCAGTTCGACCAGGGTCTGGGGCGTGCCCTTGCCGTGGCAGATGTTGGTCAGCATCTCGTACAGGCGACGGTTGCCGATCCGGCAGGGCGTGCATTTGCCGCACGACTCGTCACAGGTGAACTCAAGGAAGAACCGGGCGATATCGACCATGCAGTCATCCTCGTCCATGACGATGATGCCGCCCGAACCCATCATAGCGCCAATGGCCTTGAGCGTGTCGTAGTCAATCGGAGTGTCAAGGTTCTTGGCAGCAATGCAGCCGCCGGACGGCCCGCCGATCTGGACGGCCTTGAAGATGCGATCCTTGCTGATGCCGCCGCCCAGCTTGAAGACGATGTCACGCAGGGTCGTGCCCATAGGCACTTCGACCAGGCCGACACGGTTGATCTTGCCAGCCAGAGCGAACACCTTGGTTCCGGGCGAGCCAGTCGTGCCAATGGTCTTGAACCAGGCCGCACCCTTGCGGATGATGACCGGTATGTTCGCATACGTCTCAACGTTGTTGACAATGGTCGGATGTTTCCACAAGCCTTGGATGGCCGGGAATGGCGGCTTGACCGTCGGCTCGCCGCGCTTGCCCTCAACCGAATGAATCAGGGCGGTTTCCTCGCCGCAGACGAACGCGCCGGCGCCGTATTTCAGTTCAATGTCAAAGTCAAAGCCGGAACCGAAGATGTTCTTGCCCAGGAAGCCCATTTTGCGGGCTTGGTCAATGGCGATGCGCAGACGGGTGATGGCCAGGGGATATTCAGCCCGGATGTAGATGATGCCGGTATCAGCACCAGTGGCATAGCCGCCGATGGTCATGGCTTCGAGGACGGAGTGGGGGTCGCCCTCCAGGACAGCGCGGTCCATGAATGCGCCGGGGTCGCCTTCGTCTGCGTTGCAGATCATGTATTTCTGACCCTTGGGCTGGGCAGCCGCAAACTGCCATTTCTTGCCGGTCGGGAAGCCAGCGCCGCCGCGGCCGCGCAGGTTGGAGTCAAGCACGGTCTGGGAGACGTCGTCTGGCTTCATGCTAGTCAGCACTTTAGCCAAGGCCTGGTAGCCGTCCCGGATGATATAGTCCTCAATCCGTTCGGGATTGATGCGGCCAGTGTTGCGCAAGGCGATCTTAGCCTGCAAAGCTTTGTTCTTATTGTTTTCGTCTTCCGGATAGTACCAAGTGCGCTCAACCACGGTCGCGCCTTCCGCGGCGCTAGTCAGGCCGGCTTCCAGGATGGCCGGAATCTGAGATGGCTCGACATTGCCGTAAATGATGGCCTTGCCGCTGCCGTCGCGCAGCTCAATAGTCGGCTCGCAATAGCATAAGCCCATGCAGCCGACCGGGACGGCCTCGTATTTCTCAGCACAGTCGGACTCTTCCAGGGCAGCCGTAATGGCGTCAAGCACCTTGGAGCCGCCAGCGGCCAAGCCGCAAGTGCCCAGAGAAACCAGAATCTTCACCTTGTCAGAGACAGCTTGAACAAGGCTCGCTTTCAAAGCGTTCAGTTCAGATGGGGTTTTAAGTGTCATGTTGGCTCGTTCCTTACAAGGTTAATCCCGATACTTAGCAAGAATCTCGCTAACCATCTCAGGGGTGACTTTACCGTAGACTTGATCGTCGACCATGACGACCGGGGCCAGGCTGCACGCGCCAACGCAACGCAGGACATTCAAAAAGAACTTCAGGTCAGCCGTGGTCTCGCCTTCCTGGACATTGAGCTGCTTTTTGAATTCGTCGACAATCCGCATCGAGCCTTTGACAAAGCAGGCAGTGCCGCAGCAGACGCTGATCTTGTGCCGACCGATAGGCTTGTCCGTGAAGTAAGAATAAAAGCTGATCACGCCGTAGATTTCGGAACGGGTGATTTTGAGCCTTTCCGAGATCACCTGCTGGACTTCCTGTGGGAGGTACCCGAAGATACCTTGCGCCTTGTGCAGCGTTTCGATCAGATGCCCCCGGTTGACGTCAACATCCTGACCCAGGGGCAGGCTGTCGATAAACGCCACCAGCTGGGATGTTTTCTCAGGCTCCAACCTCATCAGCTTCTCTAGAGCCTTTTCCTTCTTGCAGCAGTCACAACTCATGTTACCTCCGTCGTGCTTCTAATGCAACACCTGCGGCAAGCCCAAGCAAGACCGCCGCGCATGAAAACCATAAACTATAGTTTGTAAAAATTCAGGCGCTCCGCTAACCAAGAAGCAGAAAAACCAGCGCCAGGATTGTTTCGAGAGCTGAAATCAATAATATACCGCATGAAACTATGAAATCCCAACCGCAGGTTTCTATTTTGTCGTTTTTTTCACAATGGGCTTTGTTTAGGGGCGAGGGGCGAATGCTGAATGCTGAATGAGGCGCATTTCATAATTCATAATTCATAATTCATAATTCATAATTCGTTAGAGGTGAGGGGTCAACGTCTATCAGCCTTATTGTCCACTACCGTCCACTAAAAAAACAAACCCTCCCTGCTGCACGTGTTCAGCAGGGAGGGTAAGAAATTGGGGTGACTGACCGGAATTGAACCGGCGACCTTCTGGGCCACAACCAGACGCTCTAACCAACTGAGCTACAGCCACCATCACCATAAAATTTTGTCAAGTGATATAATATGACACTGTTTTCAAAATACGCAAATCGCCTGGCAGCGTTTTCCTAAGGCACCCGGTCGAAAATCCGGGCATCCGCCCCCCATTCGCCCCTATTGCCCCACAAAAAGCCCGCCGGCTTAGGAAAGCCGACGGGCGGGTGAGAAGTCTTGTCAAGTCACAGTGGACTCAGGATATAATCCCGTCATTAGTTGGTCGTTGCTATAGTTTGCGATGAATTAATCTGGGCGCATTTCTTCAAATAATCCACTTTTTTCCAGGACTCGGCACTGGCATGACCATCGACAAAGACGTAAATAGCCAAGTCGCCGTGGCGGTTGAAGTCGGCTCTGCCGGCCGTGGTCTCCTGGCTGTGACCAATATTGACAGTGCGCGTGCTGCCGCTATCTGCGTAACTGACCCAAAAAAATCCATCCAGGCTGGGGCGGTCTCCAGCCTCTTCGAGGAACGCTGGCACTGAGCTGGGCTGCTTGACCATGCTTACCCTACTGGAACCATCCCGGGCGATGACGGAATTGATGGCGTATGAGTTGCCAAATTCATTTATATCAGACGGGCAGACATAGACGCCTTTGTCACCGATGTATTTGTAGAAGGCGGCATCACCTGCATTTTCTACTCCGCCAACCGTGGCCCCGCCAGAGGGCCTGAAAGTTAAATCGGTGGCCGAACGGGTATAGTTGATCCATACGTCGGCATTTGTATTGCGGACATCTTGACCCGAATCATCAATATACGGGCTGCGCGGGAAGCAGGCCCTGATGCCGCCATCTTGGATGTACATGCTGAGGCCGAGGCCGAATTGTTTCAGATTGCTGATGCAGGATGCTTGCTGGGCCTTTTCGCGGGCCTTCGCAAGGGCGGGCAGGAGCATGGCGGCCAGAATTGCGATGATCGCAATCACGACCAGCAATTCAATCAAGGTAAAGAGGCGTTGTTGCTTTTTCATGAGACTCTCTCCATGTTTTAAGGGTGAAATCAGGGTGTCAGATGGTTGTAATGCTATTTCCTAGATAAAAGTTGCGTTTGCGGCGAGGCCAAGCCGCAGCTGGCGGCAGAAACGAAAAGTGAATTACCTTCCAATGACATATTATAGCCTTCTGTTGCCAAAAAAACAAATTCAACCCCGTGATAAGTTTTTGGTCGGGGTAATCGGCACCGATTGATAACGGCCATTCCAACAGCATGTTTTCAGCGCTTCCGCCGCTGCGCGTCGATGAACACGGCGGACATGGCGTACACCGGCTGTGGAATAGAGGTGATGAGCCGCCGTCCACGCCGTCCACAGCGTCCATTGATCGATGAACAACCGTGGTCGGCAGGCTAAAGCCTGTACTACGTACGGCAGGCTGAAGCCTGTACTACGTACGCTCCTCGCCGCATTATTTCAGCTATTGAGCGCTTCGATGGCGGCTTTCATCATGTTCTGTCCGGCCAGACGGTCTGCCATTTCCGGCGACGGGCTGGTTTCGTAGCCGCCGCCGTGAGTGTAGTGCTCGGGCAGGCCGACATAGCCGACTTCGCCCATGCTCAGCCCAGCCACCAGGGTCAGCGGGAAGCGCGAGGCCGCCTTGATGCCCAGGCCGATTTCCACGAATGGCTCGGCCGGGAGGGACACTATGCCAATCGCATCGTCGAATTGCAGGGCGATTATCTTCTCCACCCGTTTGTCCGTACGCGCCTGGTCGCGACATTTCATCAGATTCTCGGCAAAGAACTTGAGCACGAAAGGATGCTTTTTGGCGATGTCTTCACTGGTGAAGTCGCGGCCGTCTTCCATGACCGCGTCGCGGAATTTTTCGACTGTCTTTTTCGCTTCCTCGTATTCCTCGTCAGTCACGGTGATATACGGCACTTCCAGCGTCGTTGTCGCTGCCTTGATGGATTTGACTTTGACTTCATTAAGCTGGTAGAGCGCCGCCAGGATGGTTGCGGCGTAGCCCTTGCCGATGCGGGTGGCTTCCTGGTACGAAGTCTGGTCGGCGGCGGTCGCAGTGTTGAAATGATTGATATTGCCCTGGGCGCCGATAATGGTGATCACGGGCACGTCATAGCCCAGGCGCGCCTGGATTTCGTGTTCCATGCGGCCTGGCCAGTCGGCTGAGACGAGGTCGCCGCCAATGGTGTCGGTGTGGTTGACGATATTGGCCAGCAGCAGCCGATAAAAGCCCTCCTGGCGGATGGCGAGCAGTGGAATCGAGGGGTCAGTCCCGCCTTCAGGCCGGTCGATCTGCGGGTTCAATTTGCCGGGATTGGTGAGAACGACGCCGTTTTTCATCCAATACCGGCGATTGAACGACAGGGTGGTACATTCGGTCTGAGTGGCCAGCAGCTCGGCCGGCGCCAGGCTGGCGGTGGCACACTGCACCGCGGAAACCGTCTTTGCCTCAAGCATGTTCATGTAGCCGGGATCAGCGTAGCCATCGAATAGCCCGGACGTGTACGGGCCAGTGTGGGTGTGCGTGGCTGAAAACAGGATATTTTCGGCAAAAGCCACGCCGGCCTTTTTGAGCGCGGCAATGAGCCGCTGCACAAATTCACCCGGGAGCAGGCAGAGGTCATACGAAACAATGGCCATGGTGGTTTTGCCGCTCCGGAACACCGCAGCCTTGATAGTCAGAGGATCAAGGGCGCCGCGATTAGGGCGCGGATTGAAATAGCCACACAGCGGAATGCCATACGACGGTGTGATATCTTCTTTCGCAAAACCGAATTCGAACATACTTGTTGTCTCCTGCTTGTTGTTGTCGGTTGAAAAAACGCCTCATACAATGTAAGACTAAACACGGTTTTTGCAATGGCCAGGGTACGTAGTTAAGGCGGTCGTATGTAATTGGCCATGGGTTGATACTCGGAGTTCAGGCAGGCTGCGGCGTTAGGCGCCCAGGGTAAAGACGCTTTAGTGGACAGTGGACGTTAGTGGACGTTAATGGACGTTAGTAGGCGATGGACTTTGGACAGAAGTAGACATTAGTGGACTTTAGTGGACAATAGGGCTGGTGGACGTTGACCCCTCGCCTTCACCATTCACCATTCACCATTCGTCCCTCGTCCAATGAACCGCCGTTTCGAGCGTTTTATCATCGTGATGTTGATTGAGTGGAAGGAGGTTGCGCCATGTCGAAAACACATCTTCGTCTCACTGTGCTTGTCGTCCTGCTTGCGGTCGCGGCCATTGTCGCGCTTCGCTGGAGTCAGGTCAGCCGCCCCTCGTCGCCGACTGTTGATCGTGACGCCCTGCTTCGGCTTGTCAACGCACGCACTGATGCGTACAACCTCAGCAACACCCAGGCTCAGGCCGCTTTTGCCAGCGCCGTCTCCCAGGACGTTGAAGCGGCTTTCAACGCCATTCTGGCCAAGGTGCCGGAAGCCACGGCTCAGCTCACTTCCTGGGAGACCTCGGCCGAACTGGCTTACCGCCTGGCTGCGGATAAGTTGAACGGCACGGAAACTGCCGCAGAACTTGTCGCCAGCATCATGATGCCGACCATCAGCACTCCCAGCGTCCAGGCCACTGCCCTTGCTTGCCAGCACCTGAACCGCTTCTGCCTGCAACTGGCGGAAAACAGCACGCTCTACGGCGCTGACCTGGCCACCATGCTTTCCGGGCCAGAGGTCGCACCAGTCCTGCCGGAGGCCGCGCTGAAAGACCTCGGCGTTGCTTTGGCTGACACTGCTGCGCAGGTCAACGAAGCCGCTTTCGAGACTGCCTTGGCCACTATCGGTGCTGGCCTCGAAGTGATTTTCATCAAAAGCGGCCTTGTCGCCATGACTCGGGTCATCACAGCCGCAGCCGCCCGGGTCGGCACTGGTTCGGCTGTAGGCGCTGGCTGCGCTGCTGCTGATGGCCCCATGCCGGTGGGCGATGTCATCGGCGCGATAGTGTTTGCAGGCAGTGTGGCGTGGACGACTTGGGACCTGTACAGCGCCCGCGTCCGTCTGCCGCGAGAAATCACCCTTGACTTGACCGATAAAATCGCCGCCTGCCGTGACAACGTCATCCAGACCACGCTTGACAGCGGCAACCAGGCTCTGGAGCTTCACAACCAGGCGGCTGCTGACGTCGTTGCCCAGCTGCATCAACACCTGCAAGGAGAATGACTATGCGTGCGCGATTTTTCCGCCTTCCCCCTGGCCGAATTGCTCGCTCAGTCGGCTGCTTGCGCTGCGTCGCCAGTGCTGTCTTGCTCATGACAGCAGGATTTGACCTGACTGCGACTGCCGCCCCAGCCGCCAAAATCATCGGCGAAGCCGTCGAACAGGCCGCTAAACGCAGCGGCAAGACGCTGGCGCCGGCTGCCCGCAAGGCCGCCAATCAAACCGCCAAGAAATTAGCGACGCAATATGGCGATGACATCCTCAAAGTCGTTGCTGACGGCGGCTTGGAAACCCTGAACCAAGGACTCAAGCATGGCGATGACTTCTGGCATCTGGCTCGGCTCCGACCTGCCGCCGCCCGAACCCTGGCACTGCATGCCGATGACCTGGTGCCTTTGGCCAAGCGCCTGGGACCGACCGTACTGGACCTGGAAGTCAAGGCTCCAGGCATCTCACGACGCCTGGTCGCGACGTTTGGCGACGACGCCATCAAGCAGCTGACCCACGCTCCTGCAGCGGACTTGCCCCGGCTGGTCGGATACGCCCAGAAAGCCGACAATCCCGCCACTGCCAAAATGCTCCTGGATTATTATGGGAAAGCGCCCTCTGGAACAGCTTTCCTGGACCACCTGTCCTGGAAGCACATTATGAGCAGCGGCCTGTCCGCTGCTGCCATCATCGCGGCCTTCCAGGTCAGCACTGGCGTCCGCGAAGGCCTGGAGACAACCGCAGAAAATTCCCCGGAAACCTTCGCCAGAACCGTCGACAGCTTGACTGCGCCAGTGCGCGTTGGACTGTATGCCCTGGTCGCGGTTCTGCTCCTCCCCCTGGCAGGATGGTCCTGGCGACGATTTCGACGCAGCCAAAGAGTAGCCGATGATGACGCCAAGGCCAGCGCAAGCCACAGCCAAGAGCCGAACCAAGCCTGCTGAACAGCCAGTTTTCAGCCCCCCGCATGCATTTTGTATTTGTTTATATTTAGTTTTGCGTTTATATTCGGTAATTTGCCCGTTTTTATCCCAAGCCTGGGCGCGGTTTTCCAGCGCCTATTTTCTTCAACCCCACAAGAGGAATGTCCATGCAAACGAGAAAAACCCTGCCTTTTTTCGGCCTGGCTTTTGCCGTCCTGTTGACGGTTGTCCCAGCCTTCAGCCAGGATGCCCAGCCGCTCATGATTGATGAAGTTCTGTCTGGAGCGCGCAAGGAAGCGCGTGCGTCCTGGTGGGGATATGACGCCAAGGACAGCACGGGGAATCTCCAGGCTGCCATCAACTCCGAGGTTCCTCGCCTGATTATCGACAAAGTGTCGGCCGGCCCCTGGATCACCCAGCCGCTCACCCTGGTCAGCAACCAGGAGATCGTCTTTGAGGAAGGCGTTGAACTCCAGGCTCTGCGCGGCGCTTACAAAGGCACCAACGACTCCATGCTCAGGCTAGTCTACGTTGAAAACGTCACTTTGCTCGGACTGGGAACGGGCGCGACCCTGCGTATGTTCAAGGCCGACTACCACACCGACGCCTACGTGAAAGCCGAATGGCGTCACGGCATCACTTTGCGCGGCACTAAGAACGTACGCATCGAGAATTTGTCCATCATCGACTCTGGCGGCGACGGCATCTATGTGGGCGCCGGTGCAGGTCGCTACTGTACGGACACGGTCATCCGCAAGGTGATTTGCGACGGCAACAACCGTCAGGGCATCAGCGTCATCGCCGCCATCAACCTGCTCATCGAAGACACCATCATGCGCAACACCTGGGGCACTGCGCCCCAGGCCGGCATTGACTTCGAACCCAACCACGCCCACGAGCCGCTCATCAACTGCGTCATGCGCAACTGCATCACCGAAAACAACGCTGGCGACGGCTACGAATTCTATCTGCCTAATATGGATACCCAGAAACACGGCGCCCTGACTATCACGCTCGAAAACTGCGTGTCCCGCGGAGACAAGCGGAGCGCCTTTGCCTTTATCACCCGCGCACGCAAGACTCCGAAACCCGCCACGAGCGGCCTGGTCAAGGTGGTCAACTGCTCATTCGAGAACTCCGGCGGCGCCGCCATCGGCATCAGCACCAAGGCCAATGACGATTTGGACTTCGAGTTCACCAATCTGAAAATCCGTGACTGCGGCGGCAGTTTCGCCCCGATTACGATCAGCACGCATAACTATACGGACGGTGCTCCCCTGCCCGGCAAAGTCGTCTTCACGAATGTGACCGTCGAGGACTCTGTCGACCGGCCCTTCCTGAGATACAGCGACGCATCCCTGGGCGGCTATTATCCCAGCCACGTCAGCGGCGCGATCACGGTGGTGTGCGACGGCAAAACGACTACCCAGGCCCTGACCCAGGAATGGCTGAAGACGACGTTTCCGTCCCGCATCGTCAGGCGTCTGCCTTCGGTCGACCTGTCCAGCGTCGAGCTGACGCCAGTCGAGGCAGCGCCGGCGGCTGCCACGTTCAAGGGCCTGCGCTTCCGTCGCGGCGGTGACTTCCTGGTTTACGCGAACCAGGGCGAAGCCATTGAGGTGAAGGCATACTATGGTCGGCTTGCCAAGCTTGAGGGCGCGACCGACAAAGTCGTGCTTACCGACCCCAAGGGCGGAAAGACCGAACTGGGCAAAATCAAGTTCCAGGAGGAAGCGACGTTCACCCTGGCTTCAGCTCCGATGACCGGCCTTTATCGGCTGAACATCCCGGGCGGCAGCTGCTGGATTGAGCTGCGCGCCAGCAACCGGCCCATTGCCATGGCAGGAACCATCAATGTCGTCGCGACCATTGGCGACGCCTTCTTCCACGTCCCGGCTGGAACACCAGAATTCGCCATCCATTGCTGGGGTGAAGGCGAGGAAGGCGCCAAGGTCACTCTCTTTGACCCGGTCGGCAACAATGTCTGGGAAAAAGACGATGTGGTCGACATTGAGCAGTTCATCGCCACTCCCCAGCAGGCCGCCCAGGCCGGTGTCTGGAAACTACGCTTTGACCGCGCCAGCAAGGCCTTCCATGAGGACTTCCACGTCGAACTCTTCGGCGTGCCGTCTTTGCTCAGTCCTGCCCCAGGATTGACCCTCACCGAGAAAAAATAATCGGCGGCTGAAAGCGATTCGAGCGCAAAAATAAAAGGGGGCGGCATGGGTGTCCATGCCGCCCCCTAAAAACACGGGGGTCGTTTCCTCCCTGGCGCAGCCTTCATTGAGGCACATAAGTCCATAATGGGTAGGGCGATATCCCCGCTACCGTACTTTGCCATGCCCCGTATGGGTCATGACAAGCACACCAAGTATAGACTACACCGAAAAAAAGAAAATGCAAGCGATAAATGAAAAAATATTTTGTTGCCTTATGTTTCCGTATGTAGTCCAGCCTTTAGGCTGCCGTAATTTTTGCGCTTTCAGGGCTTCTGCCGCTGCACGACAGAACAACACACCCAAAAAAATCTGCGTCATCTGCGTCATCTGCGGATAAAACAACAGTTTCTCGCCCCTCGCTCCTAAACAAAGCACCCCTGTTCAGCTCAGCGCTTCTTGAGCGAGCTGATTACGGCGTTGCCGTGCGCTACCAGCTGTTCGCGGTCGACTTGGTCAGACAGCATAATCCTGATTGCGGCGCTTTCCATCAGGGCATAGATATGGTCGCTGGCAAGGGCTGCGTCCACCGGCGCGAATTCGCCTTTGCTGACGCCTTCGCGGATAAGATTGATGACGGTGCGGCGAAAGGCGACGGTGTGACGGCGAATTTTTTGGGCAACCTGCTCAGACTGCCGGTGCAGTGCCAAAATGTATTCGAGGATTGTCTGCAGCAGATCGGGTTTCCGAAGCATTAGGTCAATGGCCAGCTGCAGCACCATTTGCAGCTTGTCAGTTGCGCTCAGCGTCGGATTCGACCGCACTGTCGCCCGGAATTCTTCCCCTAGGCTGAGAACGAGATGCTGGAGGGCGCTGTCGAAGATTTCGCGTTTATTGGTAAAATACTTATAGAGCGACGTACGGGACAGCCCGCACGCATCGGCGATCTGTCGATAAGTGACATCCGGGTATCCATTTTGGCCGAACAGGTGCAGCGCCTTGCGCATGATCTCCTTCTGCCGTTCTGCATGATCGACGATAATGCTCATCAGCTGCCTCCTTTCCGTCTGCTGATAGCGTCCGCCAGGCCGGCGACCGCACAGCCGCAGGAAAATAAATTTATTTCGGCCTGGCGCAGGACTTCTGCCAGCGGCAGCACGTCTGGCACCGTGCTGAAGCAGGCGGCGAAATGCTTGCGCAAGGGTGCCTGGTCGCCAGCGATGGCGCCGGAAATCAATACGCAGGGCGTCCCTGCCGACGCTGACAATGCGGCGACCACGACCGGCAGTTTGCCGAATAAGGTTTGAAAATCGGTGCGACCTTCACCAGTCACCACCAGGTCAGCGGCGGCAATGGCCGATTGCAGGCCGACAACTTCCGCGATTGCATGGGCGCCCGAGACTACCTCGGCGCCGGCCAGGGTGCGGAGCGCGAATCCAAGTCCGCCAGCCGCGCCGTCGCCAGGGTGGTCGCTGTCGTTAGCCAGGCCAGCGGCTATTACGGCCTCGGCCCAATGCCGCAGGCCATCCTCAAGCTGGTCGACATCCTCCGGCGAAGCACCTTTCTGGGGGCCGAAGACTACAGCTGCGCCGTTTGGACCCAGCAGGGGATTCGTCACATCGCTGGCAACTCTGATTTTCGCGGTGCGCAGTCGCTGGTCGCACGACGACGCATCCAGCCTTGCCAACCGCCGCAGGCTGCCACCGCCGGGGGGCAATTCCCGGCCAGCGGCGTCCCGCAGTCGGCAGCCGAGTGCCTGGGCAAAGCCAGCGCCGCCATCGACGGTTGCGCTGCCGCCTATGCCAATAGTCAGCGTCGTCGCACCTGCGTCTAAAGCGGCGCGGACGAGCTGGCCCGTGCCGTATGTGCTGGCGATCATGGGGTTGCGTTCGTCATCCCGCAGCCGTTCCAGGCCATTGGCTGCGGCCATTTCGATGAAAGCTCCGCGATTTTGCGGCAAAAGGGCGAATTTGGCCTGGATTTCCCGACCCAGGGGGTCGAGAACGGGAACCGTGCGCACCTCGGCACCGGTGGCGCCGGCTATTGCCGCCAAGGTACCCTCGCCGCCATCGGCCATGGGCAGGCAGGTCACTTCGGCTTCGGGCAGGCATTGGTTGAAAGCCTCCCGGAGAATCCGGCAGACTTCTGCGCTGCTCAATGTACCCTTGAAGGAATCAGGCGCCAGCACGATCTTCACGCCAAACGCTCCCTCCTGAAGTTGCCATGATGCCTGAAAATCATCAAACGGGCAAATCCAGACAACTTGAAAATATCAAAAACTTCTTGGTTGACACTCAGCAGGACGAGGCTTTCCTGGACGGCTTTCAGTTTCTTGTACTCGATCAGCATGACTCGCAGTCGCAAGAAGGCTGTTTTGCGTCGTTTCCCAGGAAGCAGCTCAATTCCTGCTGCGCGGCGGTGATTTTCGCCTATTTACAGTAACCGCAGATTTACTTTAGTCCAATCTCGCGCTAAATTCTTCTTGATTTTCTTATTTTAGCCGGGTAGGATTGGCTCAATGTGTTTTTCAATGCCAGGCAGACTGGAGGGAATAGAATATGAAGGACTTGGAACAACTCTTGGCGCAATGGAGCCAGCAGGCAGGACTTCAATTGGAGCGTGAGACGGAAAGCGGCGGGCTGCTGGTCCGACTGCCAGGCCGTCTGTGCCTGAACATGGAGATGATTGCAGAACCGCCCCGCGTCCTGTTGTCCAGCGTTCTCGGCCCCATGCCTGCACAAGGATGCCTGGAATTGCTGACTGAACTGATGGCAGCTAATTGCAGGTTTGCCGGTACCGACGGCGCGACAATCGGCCTGGACATCGAAAACGACACCGTCGTCCTGGCTCGGCAGTATGATTTTGCAGCCCTGAGTCCCGACGTGCTGCGCCAGGCAGTCAAAAGCTTTACTGAGGTCGGCGAGCAGCTGCGCCGCACTATTGCCGACAGGGGGTTGTTGCCGAAAGACCCCTTCCGCCAGCCGCCGCCAGCAGGAATGCCGGTCTGACGCGCCCTCACCGCTAACGAATTATGAATTATGAATTATGAATTATGAATTATGAAATGCGCCTCACTCAGCATTCAGCATTCAGCATTCAGCATTCAGCATTCAGCATTCAGCATTCAGCATTCAGCGTTCAGCATTCGCCCCTCACCTCCGTCCAGTGTCGGCACTTTAGTGCCGGAACTCGCCCTTCGCCCCTAATCTTACTACAGGATTCGGCAGCTGAAGTTTTTGTTTTCGAACCAGGCTGCGGCGCGTTGGCGCTGGTCGCCTTGCAGTTCCAGGACTGCGTCCGTGAAACGGGCGCCAATGCCGAGCGCGGTTTTGATTTCGGCGTTGATAGCCATCAGCGCGGCAGTGTCTAGTCCCTTCAGTCCGCGCACGATGGTCACGGTTTTGCCGCCACGTCCCTTCCTTTCCACGGCCAGGGTCAATTCTAGTTTTTTCGAGGTGGAAGCGGTGCCAGGCGCCGACCCGGCCTTGATCGGCGAAGTCGCCTCTTCGCCGCCAAACGCCTTGAGAAGCTCCTGGTCGGCTGGGCTTAATTTCTGCTTGCGGAGTTCCTCTGGGGTCGGCTCAGGTGGCGGCGGCGCAGGCGGGGCCTCTGGAGGGGGAACATCGATTTTCAGGTCGCGAAAGGGCGAGACCCAGTTGTCTGCACCAGCTGCATCGGCAGGCGACGGCCCAAGATGATTTTTTTTGCCTTTGCGCATTTTTCTTCTCCCACACGTCTTAGCCGTTGGCAGACCGGCTCAAAGCAAGCGGTCGGCCGAGACGTGACACGTCGGAAATATGGCGTCCAACTCTTGCTGCATCGTCAAATTTGCGGCGAACTCGCGCTCCAGGGTGCGGAAATCCTCCATCGGTACATGGACGGCGGACAGCGGCTTGTTGGTTTCCCGGTCGTAAACCAGAAAGATGAGCTTGTCTTTGTCGCGATTGGAAAAATCAAGCAGGAGCTTGTGCTGGAATTTCGACAGCAGTTCCTCGCTGATATTCCGAAACAGCTGGTATTTGGCATATTCGATGAGTCGGTCGTCGTAGCCGAGGGAGTGCAGCTTGATTTTTTCAAGAAAGTCCGGGTAGGTGAACGTCAAGCGCACCTGCGGCCGTTCGAGGTTTTCCTGGCTGAACACCTCGGTAGCCATGCAATCCACCTCGTGTTCCAGCGCTTCGGTGTCGCCATCTTCAGGCGGTTCAAGCAGATAGACGATGAAGGAGGTCTGCCCGTCAAGATACACCAGCGACGTTTCGACCAGGAATTCGACCTTGCAGCCAGGGCAGGTCGCACGGTTCAGGGTGCCGGACATCAGCGCCGCCAAATGCTTATCCCCAGGACGCAACGACGACACGACCTCGACCGTAATTGCTTTCCCGCAGCGCGGGCATTCCACCCGGCGTGTTGACGATGACTTGGTCTTAGGCATGGCGATTTCCTGAAATGCGGCCCGGCGGTGAACGTCATGGCACAGGGCACCCTTGGGCTGGCATGTCATGCCCACAGGCTAATTCCGACATCTTCGGCTCAATCTTTGTCAGTCGATCAGCTTGATGCCTGCCTGTTCGGCTTTTTGGCGCAGGAGATTGAGCAAGATGTCGCATTTGTTGATGCGCAGGTCTCGGCGGGGGATGGTGCAGGCTCGCAGCACTTCGAAGATCGGCGGAATGCTGTTCAGGTCCGGAGCTTCATTGACTACTGGCTGGGTGTCGTGGTTGAGATGATACTGCATATCCAGTCGCGTCTGCCGCCGCAAGAGCATTTCCTGCGGCTGGTTCAGGCTCTTGCCGCCGAAAAACACGGCGAAAGCGACGCCAAGGGCAAAGATGTCAGTACCCTCGTCCAAGGTGTCCTTGCAGATTTGCTCCGGCGACAGATAGCCCGAGGTTCCGGTGATGGCGCGCGGCCGGTGCCCGCTGCGAACCGACACGCCAAAATCAATGAGCTTGACCTGGTCGCGAACCAGCATGAAATTCGAAGGCTTGATGTCGAGGTGAATCAGCTTTTTCTGGTGCATGAAGGCGACCGCCTGGACGGCGCGGTAGAACACATTGACCTTGTCGGTCAGGGTCAAGGTCCTGCTCAGAATCTTGTCGCCGAGGTCATGCCCGGTCAGGTATTCCATGATCAGGTCGTAGCCCAGTTCCAGGCCCATGCGGGTGATGCGGCGGAGTGCGTAGATATGCACGGTCGGGGTGTCGCCCTCGGAATAGAGCAGTTTCGACACATCGAATTCATTCTGGATGTGCCGCAGCTTGGTCCGGTAGGAGACTTTTTCCAGGCGTTCCTCCTGGTTCCTGGTGATAGCGTCTCCAAGCCACTTGTTGATGGAATTGCGCACCGCCTTGACACAGACCAGGTAGCCATTGCTGTTGGCACGGTAGAGGACGCTTTCGGCACCGCGAGCGATCATCTGTTCCAGCCGGTATTTCCCGAGCGTGACCTGCCCCCGGATGGTGTTGTGGGGCGGTGGAGTGATTTTGCGAAAGGCGGTGGGGGGCAACTCCTGCGTGTCTGTCGCCCCGGACGCCGCCTTCCGGGCTGGTTCCTTTTGCGACGGCTCATCCTGTTTTTCGGCCTGCTTGCCGGCGCCGTCGCGATTATCGCCGTCCGCAGGCGGCTTGCCCTGAGGCTGCGGTGTCGCTTTGGCTGCGGTGGCCTCAGCTGAGTCGTCCTCGGTCTCGCCCTCGGCCTTGCCAGTGCGTTTAGGGTCTTCGGCTTTGTTTAGGTTGATGTAGACGCGCTTTCCGCTTTCAGGAATCACCGGCGTGTCCGCGGCGTTCTTGTCGTCCACCGTCGGCGCGGCGGTTTCCGGCGTCCCTGGCTGGTCGGTTTCCGTCGACCGCGAAATATAGGTTCGGTTTTCTCGCGAGGGCAGGATCAGCTCTTCGTTTCCAGCTGTTTCCCGCTCCCCCGCTTGTCCCTTGTTATCGGTCATCGTCGCCACCATGTAAATTTATGCTTTGCGGGGCGCGTCATCGCCTTGACGTAGCGCCCGCGTTTGCCTTTTTCTTCGGCCAGCCAAGGCACCCTGCCCTGCCCTGCCCCGCGTCCGCCGACTTCGCCGTCCTTATAATTTCCCTAGCCGCCTAAGCGTTGCCAGCACCTCTTCGCCTTCCCCGCGCTGCTTGACGGCGCGGCGGGCTTCTTTCTCCAGGTTGACTTCCATTTTCTCCAGTTCAACCCACTGGTCAAGCGATTTTTTCACCTTGGCCTGGGCGTGGCCTTCGCTGATCCGGTTGAAATCGTCAACCAGCTCAGCAGGCTTGCGCGAGTACAGCAGCGACACTGTCACCAGGGGTTTCTGACGATCCGGGTTTTCCACCACGCTGTAGATCGGCGACACGTCTTTGCTGGCGAAATACTGCAAGATGTCATAGAACAGCGTCGGGTCGCCGCCTTTCGGCACCTCAAGGAGGAAAAGCGCTTCAATGGCTGCCTCAGGCTCAAGCAGATAAGGGTTGCTGCTGGCATCCAGCTGATCGCCGAACGGCTTCTTGGGGTCGTAGTCGAAATAGGTGAAATGGTTGAAATAGGGCTTGGACATGAACAGCGCGAAATCCTCGTGGTCGATATGCCCGTCCAAAAGCCGGTACTTGTCATTCTTCTCGGGAATTGCCAGGAACATGCGCAACGACTCAACCAGCTGCTGGTTGTAGTGTTCCTCGGACACTTTCTCCTCGAACTTCTTCTTGTTGCTGAACAGGAAGATGTTGCCGGTGTTGCCGCTGTCAATGGCAGCCGCCAAGGGCTCGGTCAGAAATTCGATGGTGTTGTTGACGAATTCGCTCGACTCCAGCTTGGCGTAGGGCAGGATCAGGCCGAAGCTGGTCTTGTCCGCCGTCGCAATGTCGTTGGCCTTGGTCAAGTCGTTGAGAATTCCCGTCGTGATGCCGTTCCCAGTTCCGCCGCCAGTCGAGCTGAAGACCATGTCGCCACGCGCCATGTCCAGCAGTTCGCGGCGGATTGACTGGTAGGCGTCATGCCCAATCTCGGGATTCATGCGAGAACCCTTGAACTGCCCACGGGCGGCGTGAACGCTGGCCAAGATGCGCCGCCCACCGCCAGGAACCTTGTTCAGCTCCGTCTCGGAAACGTTCACCAACACCGCGCCATTGTCCAGCTTCGCCGCAATCTTACTGCCTGCTCCGCCAATTCCGATTGTCATGTTTTCGCGTGCTCCTCTAGATAACCGGATGCCCGCGGGACAAAACGCCCGCTCAGCACCAGAGCTTCCAATGCCTTGGCGCCATACGTGGTTATGAATATGTTCTTGCGATTCCGCTCTTCTCGAATCTCAATAAAGCACAAGGCAGCCAAAGCCTCCACAATAGCCACCGCAGTCTGCTTCGTGCGAGTAATCCCTAGACGCTTCATGTCGTCAAAAGTATTCGTAATGTTGTAGCGACAGGCTAAATCCTCGCCCTGCGCAGCCCAGTACATAACTAGGAAATGAGCCTCGCCCAGACGCTGAGTCTGAAGCTCAAACAGCTTGTCGAAATCACCCGTTGTCAGCTCACGCCCCATCTGATTAACAAAACTCCACCAGCTCGGCTAAATCCAAATCCAAGGGTAAGAAAATCTTAGCCTACCAACCAAGAACGCCCGCCAAAGCGAAATACTGCAAAGGACACCTGTATAGCATACTACACTTTATATCACGCGCAAACGAAAACAAACAGGTTTTTCGATTTTTTGTGCGCCTCAAGATACTTTTTTTAAGGATAATAGTGAATCAAATCAATGAGATTTTTTACATAATGCGTTGCCTATAAAGATATTAGATAGAAAGAAAGAGACTTGCTAAGCCCATAATACATATACTGCACTACACTGTACTATAGTAAAGTGTAGTGTAGTGTAGTGTATTAAGTGTCGGGCTGCTTTGAGCTTTGGCGTGGACAGCGTGGGCGGCGGCTGGTGCGTGTCGTGCTAATAGCACCCTCTTCTCGCCCTGTTCTCTCCTTTCGCCCCTTACGATCCAAATAAAGTCGTTTTTCAGTGCGTTATATTATTTCCGACTGGGAAGGCGAAGTGGACAGCGTCCCTGGT
>Ga0123334_1003200_pt1 | contig 17988 bp, 11 predicted proteins | sample BiotimSIPDNA_FD_89706 | JGI IMG/M metagenome (GOLD analysis project Ga0123334, IMG submission 89706) | Anaerobic biogas reactor microbial communites from Washington, USA - Biogas_R1 time_0 SIP DNA | ecosystem: Engineered > Bioreactor > Anaerobic > Unclassified | place: Washington, USA... | reverse complement strand
TCCAGCTTCCTTCAGATTCCGCCTCACGACGGACACCCTTGCCTTTGGCTAACGCTTCCTACTACCAAGCGCGTAGTGGACTTACACCACCAAGTTATCGCCCATGTCGGGCGCACAAGAAAATGCCGCGGAATGACTCGGAAGTATTCCGCGGCAGATATGTTTCGACTGATGTGAGGCTGCAGCGCCAGCGCTTTATACTAATCCCCATCAAAACCGGGGATTAGTATTACTTCCTTTAGCGTGATGATTCAGTCCATGCCATAAATCATGCCGTTTCTGTCGATAAGCTCGAGAAGTCCGCGTTCACCGTAATCCTCTCCGCAGACGAAGTAAATATCATAGCTGAAGTTGACAAAGCGAAGGCTTTCAAGCCAAACGCCGAATTCCTCCAGAGCGTTTGCGTACTCGTATGCATCGGTTTTTGCGCCGTCTATATACCATACCGTAATCCATTCATCCGTATCTTCATCGTAATGAGCCTCCGTGCGGTGCGTAAAGGCCGGCTCCGAGGACAGGCAACCTTCTTCGTCGGCTCCGAAGCTAAACCAGTCGCACTCGTTCGCTTCCGGCCACGGGGACCAGACGGAATTCGCCATATAGAAGCCGTAGGGATTACGTGGGTTTGTGTCGTCGATGAAATACCGGAAATACGCGTCCTCAAAGGTGTCCTCCGGCAGGGCGGTGTCCATGGGATTGCAGCGATATACGGGGTCACGGGCGTTTTTTGCCCTTATTATCTCGCATTCGTACCCGGCGGCGGGGACAGTGAATTCCGTATTGAAAAGGCGCAGTTCACCGTCCTCTATTGTGAAAACGGCACACTCCCCGTCCTTGCCGTCTCCGGCGGTGTATACCAGGAGCTCCGGAACCCGGTCGTGTTTGAGGTTTAGCAATGCACATCCGGTTATATAATCTCCCAGCCCTTCAAGGTCGGACTTATAAAAATCATAATATATTTTCTCCCAGCCTATGAATTCTCCCGGATCGACCATGCAGTTATAATAAATACCCAGCCGGTCAAACAGCTCGCAGACAAGGTACTCAAAGTCAAAGCCCTCGCCGCCCCATACATGGCCGACAACCTCGCGCTTGCCGTCCCGGTTAATGACGACCGGATATTGCAGACTTCCGGTGTTCAGCAGCCAGCCTTCCTCGTCCGCGCTCATGCCTCCGGCAAACATTATTTTGTTTATGTCCTCGGGCAGTGTACGGTAATGAAGCTCCCATAACTCCACCGCGGCTTCGTCTATCATGCCGTCGAAGCTTTCGCATATCTCCAGCTTCGTTATCTCGGCATCGATAAATACAGTCGACTCGCTGCCGAATATCTCTCTTGAGGCCTGCATATTGCCCGCCGCATCGGCGCTTATCAGCGACCAGGCGTACGCGGCGACCGGGTCCGGGTCGGACATGCCCGCCGTTATCTTTTCGCCCAGCTCCGGCGGCTGCGCGGGAAAGCTCAGCTGATCGAGAGCCCAGGGCAGGAGCCGGGTGAAAAGGCTTTCATCGCACCAGTAATAGTCCGCCTCGCGGTCACTGTGGCCCCAGATTACATAGTTTGAGCCTTCCCTAAAGGTTATGGCGTCGCCGTCAGCAGCGGTCAGCCTTATCTCGCCCGGGCCGATGTAGCGCTCAAATCCAAGTGAATCCCTGTTATAATACTCGTCTTCATCCACAGAGTACCAATCAGCCGAGGCTTTTATTACCTCCGTAAAAGTCTCCGTAACTTCTCCGGTCTCGGCATCGTTCGGCAATATTCTCATGCCGCGGAAGTTAATAAACGTGTCAATGATCTCCTGTGTGATGTCCACGGGAAGGCGTTCGATTTGCGTCGGCGAGGTTTCGATCGGTTCGCCCGTCGTGGAAGGCTGCGCCTGCGCATCGTTCAATGTGTCGAGATACGCGGCGAGCTTACCGAACCATGCCGTCATCTCGTCGGAGGTCCCAAAGTCATCCGGCAGCTTCCATGTCCTGAGCCGCTCGCCGTCAGACCCGCTTTCGTATACCAGGGTGTAATACTGCTCGTAGTTGTGATAAAGCTCCTCTTCATTATCCTTGTTTATTCCAGATTCATATTCCGCCGTGCGATAACACTCCAGTATATACGAGCTTCCATCCCCGTCGCCGGTTTCTGATATCTTTATAGCGACGCTCCATAGGAGCTCGCCGGAAGCGTCCTTCTTCATTGAGCTCCGGCGGCTTCCGTCGATTATTTCCGAGAGCTCAAGATACAGCTCCTCCGGCAGTTCAACAGCCCCCGTCTCCTCCGAGTAATAAACAGCCTCGCTTGGCGAAGCGTCGGCGATGCGGGCGGATCTGCCGCTGAAGGTGCAGATCGTGGCAGCAGCCGCGAGCAGCAGCACCGCTATGAGCGTAACAGAAAGCATTTTAGGCTTTTTTGCGAGCAGTCTGACGCGTTCCTTTATACCGCGTTTGCCCGCGGTCATCGTCGTCGCGCAGCAGAGCAGGTCCGCGGGCGATCTTTTCGCCGACACCAGCTCTATGAGCGTCCTACCGTATGGCACGCGGCTTTCCTCTCCGAGCCGTTTTATCGCCGCCTCGTCGCAGGCAAGCTCCGCGTCGCGCCGCGAGAGCGCGGCCGCCCACCATACCAGCGGGTTATACCAATGCAGCGCCGCGCATACCCCGCGCAGCAGCGACCACAAGTTGTCGCGGTGAGCATAGTGCGTCAGCTCGTGCGCCAGTACATGGGTCCTTTTTGTATCGTCCGACGCCGCCTTTTCGGTCAGATAGATCGCGGGACGGAAAATTCCGAAAAGGCAGGGAGACGGCAGCCCCTCCGCGGTATATACGGGCAGCTTTGTTCCCGCCGTGTCGTATTTTCTGCGCGTGCGTCTGAGCCTTGCATAAAAGACCGCGTTGGAGGTTATAAAGCAGGCTGCCGTTAGCGAAGCCCCGCCGAGCCATATCCATATAAGAACGGCCTTTACCGACATCAGTATCCGCTCGCGGGCATAGCGCTCCGGCCGCGCGGCGTCCGGTATTCGCTCCGTTGAGGCGGGTATTCCGGAATCCTCGGCATACGCGGCCTTATACTCATCCGCGTCGCCGAATTCCGCAATTTCCGTATAGGGCACCGCGGGCGAGAAAATAAAGCCGGCGACGCCGGACGTTATCTTATCCGGCAAGGTGTCTTTCAGGTTCATAACGCTCAGAGGCGAGACGAACGGAGAAAACGGAACAAGCAGGCGAATAAGAACTATAGCCCACAGCGCATACTGCAGCCGCAGGCTTATTTTGCCTCTTAACAGATATCTAAACGCCGCGATAATAAGTATCAGCGCCGAGGATGTGATAATCCACTCGGTCATCCTTCGTCCTCACCGGCCTTTCCGAGAATCTCGAAGAGCTCTTTTATATCATCTCTGGTCAGCTCATTTCGATTAACCATCGCATTCATCATAATACCGACGCTACCGCCGTAAACCCTGTCGATAAAGCTTTTCGTCTCCTGAGTCACGGCGTCTTCCCGATCCACATTCGGATAATAAAGTTTGGCTTTCCCGCCGGAGGCGGAAGTGACAAGGCCCTTTTTCTCCATGCGCCCGAGCACGGTTATGCTTGTGCTCTTTGCCCAGCCGACTCTTTCACGCAGGTATGCCGCCACCTGCATCACTGTTTTCGGCGCGCTCTCCCACAGGCTTTCCATGACGCTCCATTCGGCATTCGTAAGGCTTATGTTTTTTCCGGCCATGCGGCTGACTCTCCTTCGGTTTACTCTGTAGACCTATCGTACACCCATCGGTCTACAATGTCAACCGAATTTTATTTTTATTTATCGCTTTTTTTTTCGGTTGTGTTATGCTAGTATTGTGCGATAATTCGCCTGACGCATCGAGGTGCCGTTTTTTAGTGCTTACAAAAAAAACCTGCCTGACAGAGGGTTCCGTCTGGAAGGGCCTTATATCGTTCGCTGTACCAATCATGCTCAGCAACTTCTTCCAACAGCTTTACAACACCGTCGATTCGGCCGTAGCGGGAAGATTCGCGGGAAGCGAAGCCCTTGCCGCGGTCGGCTCCACGGGAGCGCTTTTAAACCTGTTTATAGGCTTCTTTCTGGGCATATCGACCGGAACGGGAGTAGTATTCGCAACGGCTTACGGAGCAAAAGATGAACGGCGCCTTAAAATGACCATGGATACCGCGCTCATCCTGAGCTTTTTTGCCGGTGTATTCCTTACTGTCTTCGGTGTGATCTGGTCGCGCGATATGCTTGAGCTCATGGACTCGCCCGCGGACGTCATCGATCAGGCAACGTCCTATCTGCGCGTTTACTTTTCGGGCTCGGTATTCATGATGATATACAATATCGGGGCGGGTATTATCCAGGCTTCCGGAGACTCGAAGCGCCCGCTCATCTATCTTGTCATCAGCGGCATTCTCAATGTGATATGCGATATTATATGTGTCGCCGGCTTGGGCATGGGAGCCGCGGGCGCTGCCCTGGCAACGGTTTTCAGCCAGTTCATAGCCGCCGGTCTAATCGTGGCGCACCTGATGAGGGTGCCGGAAGGCTGGCGTCTGCGTCCGTTGAAAATGAAATACGACGGTCCCACAGCCCGGAAAATAGCAAAGCTGGCCGTGCCCTCAGGCCTTCAGTCCTGCATGTTCGCCCTTTCCAACATACTCATACAAGCGAAGATAAACGCTTTCGGCTCGGTAGCTATGGCCGGAACCGCGGCCTACGGAAGGCTGGACGGCTTCGGATATATGCCTACCCAGGCGCTGGGGCTGTCCATATCTACATTCGTCAGCCAGAACATCGGCGCGGGCAATTTTAAGCGGCTTAAAATAGGCGTGCGGGTTACGCTCGTTTATATGCTTTGTTCTTCATTGGCCGTAACCTCTCTGATTATCCTTTTTAGCCGCCCGCTATTGGGGCTTTTCACCGACAATCCTTCGGTAGCGGAATACGGCTTGATGATGATGTGGCGGCTCGCGCCCTTTGCGGTCATCTTCGCAATGAGCGAGATGCTCGCGGGCGCCGTGCGCGGAGCGGGCAAGGTGATTCCGCCGACGATAATCTATGCCTGCGCCATATGTGTCTTCCGGATAATATGGATTACGGTTCTGCTTCCGATTTATCCCGATATTCGCCTTGTCTTTTGGTGTTACCCCGTTTCCTGGTCCGTTTGCGCCGTCTGTATGCTTATATATTTTATAAAAGGCGGCTGGCGGCCTGTGCAAGCGCCCGGCGGCGTGCGCTCCCGCTTGCCCCTGCGCGCCGCGGCCGATAAACCGGAACGACGGGATAGGCACGCTTCATAAGATACGGCGACGGAAGAATCCCCCACGGGCAGGACAAACATGAACTGAAATAAGTGAGTTCGAAACCTTCCTCACTATAAAAAAAACTAAAGGAGCCTCACGCGATGAAGCGCATCAGTACACGTTTTATAACTCAGGGGGCGGTCATTGCAGCGACATATGTTGTATTGACTTTCGTTTCAAACCTGCTCGGTCTGGCTTCGGGTGCTGTCCAGCTGAGAATTTCCGAGGCACTGACCGTGCTGCCTTACTTCACGCCGGCGGCGATTCCCGGGCTTTTCATCGGCTGTCTTCTTTCAAATCTGCTGACCGGAAGCGCCGCGTGGGACGTGATAATAGGCAGCGCGGCGACACTGATCGGGGCGGTATTTTCCCGCCTGCTTCGAAAAAACAAATGGCTTGTACCGGTTCCGCCGATACTGGCAAACGCACTCATAATACCGTTTGTTTTGCGCTTCGTCTACGGCGCGGCCGGCACAGTACCGTTTTTCATGCTGACCGTAGGCGCGGGGGAGATTATCTGCTGCGGTGTCCTCGGCCTGCCTTTACTGCGTCTGCTTGAAAGCAGGGGCGGAGTATTATTCAGACAGTAGCTGTCAGAGCGGCGGAGTTATCCGCCGCTTTTCTGTGGACTTTTTTTGTGATGACGTATATAATTTATATAAAATTATTAAATGCTTTATATAAGGAGGGTAGGCAATGTACACATTCAGCCCCGCTGCGGAACGCATCAAGTACATGAGGCAGCTCATACGCGACCGCGTAATCCAACAAGACGCGGAGCGTGCTCTGATTGCCACCGAGGAGCATAAGAAAATCGAGCATGTGGTCCCCATAATCAAACGTCCCATGATAGCAAAGGCGGTCTGCGAGAAAATGACCTGCCGTGTTGAGGATTTCGAGCTGATCGTGGGCAATAAGGGCAAGTATTTTCTCGGCTGCGGAAGCAATCCCCAGTGGTCGGGCGGCGGGTATATCCCGCGGTTGGTGGATAACGGGTATTTCACGCTGCGCGAAGACGGGCTTTACCACAACGCCGAGACAGAGGAAATCCAAATGTGCATAGCCCCCGAGGATGTCGAGGCGCTAAGAAGCATCTCGGCTTACTGGGAAGGCAAGACTATGGGCGTTATGTGCGAAGCCTGGCAGCCGGACGGCTACGATGAGTTCGCAAAGCTTCAAGCCTCCAGCTACGGAAACGGTATGCCTATACTTATGATTCCCGCCGGACACCTCATACCCGGCTGGGGCAAGATACTCAACGTCGGCTACGGCGCGATCCGCAGGCAGGCGCAGGACTGGATAGACGCTCACAGGGGCAACCTTATGGGCGAGGATATGGATAAATATATGTTCTACAAGTCCGCGGTTATCGCCTGTGACGGCGCTTCGGCCCTCGTGAGGCGCTACGGAGACGCCTGCGCAGCCAAGGCAGCCGGCGAAAAGGATCCCGGGCGCAAGGCGGAACTGGAGATGATGGCCGACGGTCTTTACAATCTGTCCGAAAACCCTGCCCGCACCTTCTGGGAGGCTTGCCAGGGCACGATTATGTATCAGCTCTTCCTGGCTATCGCCGGTGGTTATCCGGCACCTGCCTTTGGCCGTTTTGATCAGTACACCTGGCCTTTCCTAAAGAAAGATCTTGAGGAAGGAAGGCTTACGTTGGAAAAGGCTCAGGAAATAGTCGACGCCTTCTTCCTTAAGGCCAACTGCTTTTACGGCGGCGGAATAGGCCGTCTGGCTCAAACGACGGGCATAGGCAATACCTATCAGCACACGACTCTGGGCGGAGTGGATCCCGATACCGGCGAGGACGCGACCAATCCCGTAACATATATGGCGCTGGAGACTGTAGGCAGGCTGCTGCTCCACGACCCGACCATATCCCTGCGCATTAACAAAAACACTCCCGATAAGCTCTGGCACTGCGCCATCGAGACCTCACGCCTTGTGGGAGGGCTTCCGCTCTTCCAGAACGACGAGGTTATTATACCCGGCCTTATGAAGGAGCTCGGTTTTACTTTGCGGGACGCCAGGGATTACGGTATTATCGGGTGCCAGGAGATAGTCGGCTCGGGAAACGATTATCCTGCGCCGAACGGCATGCACGCGCCGCACGCCAGCCTTCATTACGGAACCGTTTTCGCCATCGCGATGAATAACGGCAAAAATCCGTTTAACGGCGCGGAATGCAGTCTCAAGACCGGCTATCTGTATGAGATGAATTCCATCGAAGAGGTGCGCGAGGCATTCAGAAAAATGGCCGAGTACCTGCTTAAATGGCATGTGACGATTAACAACTACACCGAATACATCTCCACCTGGCTTTGCACCCACGCCGACCTGTCTATATCAATGGAAGGCTGTATGGAATCCGGAAAAGACTGCGTCCACGGCGGCTGCAAATATAACAGCTTCGGGGGCACGGCGACGGGCCTTGCCACTATAGCCGACTCTCTTACCACCATTAAGTACATGTGCTTTGACAAAAAGCTTTGCACGACCCGCGAGCTTTACGACGCGGTAATGGCAAACTGGGAGGGCTATGAAACCCTGCGTCAGCGCATAATCGCCGAGGTTCCCCATTTCGGCAACGGCGATCCGTACGCGGATATGGAGATGAAGTGGTGCTGCGACACATATTACGAGTTATGCGGCGAGTGCTATTCAAAGCGCACCCCGATATACAAGGCCGGACTTTACGGCGCGGCCGACCATATCGCGCAGGGCTATACTACCTGGGCGACTCCGGACGGGCGTAAATTCGGCGAACCTCTGGCTGACGCGGCGTCACCGGCGCAGGGCAGAGATAAAAACGGTCCGACCGCGGTATTCAACTCGGCCCTGGTTTACGATCAGTCCAGGTATATGGACGGCATAGCCTTAAACCTCAGGATACACCCCTCCGCCGTTAATACGGAGGACGCCAAGAATAATTTAATCGACATGACCCGCTCATACTTTGAAAACGGAGGCCTTGAGGTTCAGTACAACATCATCAGCTCAGAAACCATGCGTGCCGCGCAGGCGGAACCCGATGCCTTCCGCGACCTTGTTGTGCGCATAGCCGGCTACAGCGCCTATTTTGTGGAGCTGGGCACCGATATGCAAAACGACCTTATAGCGCGCACAGAAAACAGTCTGTAATACGGTTCGTTATCCCGAACGAAATCGCCCCGCGGAATTCTTCCGCGGGGCGATTTGTGTCATTAAGGTCAGGTTTTTTTCTTTTTCTTGAAAATGTCCCGTCTTAAAGCTATAAGATTCATTATTACGAACAGCACAATCATCACAACAGCGGTTATGAGCGATTTGCCGACGCTTTGAGGCGCGTAGCTGAGCATAAGCAGCATCGGGAATCCGAACACGATCGCCCAAGGCTGCAGATTAACCAGATCGGCCGCCGCAGGCGTTTGAAACTGCGGATCCATTTCGCGCAGGAGGATTATACCGGTGCTTGCCGTGCCGGTAAGCATTCCGTACATCATTAAAAAAGCCTGATGCCGGTAACCCGGGTATACCCGTTTGCAAACTATGCTCAGATACCAGTAGGTAACGGCAGCGCCTACAACACACAATACGACAAGCGGTATAATGAACTTTCTGTACTGGAACGCGGACAAATCTATCGCCGCTATCGAGGCCACGACCATCATATCGAACATAAAGCCCGATATGCGGTTTTGCAGGAAATTGTTCATGTATTCACGTTTTATGACGCCCTTCTTTTTAAGCGCCTGCAGAACCGCTTTGAGAAGCAGCGCGAAGATCGTTCCAAAAAGGAAATTGAAGCCCCAAATAAGCGGCTGAACGGTATTGAATCCGAAATCGCCGAAGGCACCGGTGTTGATTATGACGTTCATTCCCTTCATGAACAAAAAGGCCAGAATATACGCGATGAAGACCAGAGCGAGCTGAATCGTGAATTTGTCCATCGCCTCGGTAAGCGGTATTTCGCCTTTGCCGGTTATTGTATGAGCGGTCAGGTCCTCGTCCGTTACTATATTTCCGGTCTCTCCCTTAAATTGCCCTCTGCGGCGAAGGACGTTGAGATACACCACTCCGCCGATGCTTGCGGACACGAAGCCCATCGCGGCTACGGTCAGGCCGAAGCTGGTCCCGTTTACAAACCCGAACATATTCTCATAGGTCCGCCCCCAGTTGTAAGCCTGTCCGGGCCCCTGTCCGAAACCCATGGGAAGCAGGAGGCCGGAGGCGAAGAAGCTGTCCAGCAAATAATAAAGCGCGACGGTTATCACGAGCCCGAGTATGCCCTGAAGCAGATAGGTTGCCACCACCAGCACGCCGGAGTCAAACGCGCTCCTGCGCAGATGATTTTCCCTGGTTTTCTCAACCGATCTCAGGGACATGGCGACAAAGCCGAGCCCGAGTCCGTGGTATGTGAGCGTTTCGAGCGTGGACGATGCGAACATGGACGAGCCGGTGAGCTTCTTCCAGAAGAAGTCGGCCAACAGCACAATGAACCCGCCGAGCACGGCACTGGGTATCATAAGTTTTCGCAAAGGCTTAATCAAGTTGCGCAGCGTGTTTGCGATCATCATCGCAGCAAAAAGTATGGTCATGGTAACTACAAAGGACCATACCGGAACATCCCAGAAATTCATTCCCGAAGTCATGTTATTTACCCGCCTTTCGTCGGTAAGCAATGCGGAACGATATAGAGCGATAGATTAGTATACTATAAGGCATAGATCTCCGAATAATCAATATAAATTACGGATTTGTCTCAATTTCACGGTCAAACTCCCGGCTGATTGCCCGCATTTATATCCGTTAACGGCGGGACGCACGAAGAAAGCCCGAAATAAATCCCTCCCGGCAGTTATAGCGTCGGGAGGGATCGCTCCGAATGCTCAGCCGAGCCGAAACCTATTCTTTTGGCTGTACGGGAACTATTATGTTTTTTCTGCGTGAATCAGTATCCTATCTGAGCAAGATAATCCGAATATCCGGGGGGTACGGTCTCCTCGTCCGGATACCAGATCTCGCCGTAACGTCTCAGATATATAACGTAATCAAAGCCGTTGCCCGGGCCGTCCTCGGGATCCTCAAAGGTTCCGTATGTATACGGTTTAAAGCCGGTATACCAGTCTTCATCGCTGAAATACCAGCTGGAGAGGTCATCGAAGAGCGTGCCGTCGTAGGGATCGATAGTGCCCTCCACATACAGGCCGCTCTCCCAGGCGCCGGTGACGGCGATGTCAAAGTAAATGGTATACTCCGAAAGCGTAAGATACATGTATCCCGCGCCGTATGAGTTTATATCTATTGTTGCGTACACGTCGTCAATGAGATAGTTGTCAGCCCAGGTGCCGTAGCTGTCGAGCACCTCGAAATATCCGTACCATTCGCCGTCCCAGATCGCATCCAGTCCCTCTCCCGCTGCTGTGACAGGGGCATTGTCGGTATAGTCCGCGTAAATTGTGTATGAGCCCTTCGTGTAGTAGATCTGGACCTCAAGGTAAACGGTCTGTCCCGCCTGAAGGTCAACCGATACCAAAAAGTCGTCGTCATCGTAATTGTCTCCGTTATAATCCGCGTAAGCAATATACAGCTCGCTGTTCGGATCGCCGTATACCGTGCAGTATGTATCAAGATCGCTTACGGTCCAGAAGCTGAAGCTGCCGGCTGAGGGAGCGGTAAACATATACCAGTCGATCTGGTAATCATCGATGAAACTTCCGTACGCCAGGCCTCCGACCGAAAGCACGCCCATTTCGGGAGCTTCAGGTTCCGGAGCTATATCGGCATAGATGGTGTAGCTGCCCAGCGTATAGTATATTTCCAGATATATATATACTGTCTGCCCCCGGGTAAGATTCATCGATATGCTCATATCATCTTCATCGGTGTTATCCCCGAAGTAGTCGGCGTAGCCCAGATACTCATTGCCTTCTTTGTCTGCGTATACATAACAGTATGTATCGAGATCGCTTTCCGTCCAGAAGGAGTAGTATCCGTCACCGGGAGCGGTGAAACTGTACTTATCCGTCTGATAGTCATCGGCAAACTCTCCCTTGACTCCCCTGCCGACAGAGAGCTCTATTATGGCGTCTCCGTCCGGCTTTGAGGGCGCATCCGGCGTTTCCGAAGCAGCGGTGCCCATGGATTCAAGGTAGGCTTCGCTGCCCTCGCGGGCAAAAACGTAAACCTCTCCGTCATCCTTATATGTAAGCCGGTCATCGTCAAATTCGTATTTGCGGCGTTCCCTGCCTATGGTCAAGACGACTTTATCATTATCTATCTCCCAAGTCAGGTCGGAAACTTTATTTCCCAAGGTGTAGGTTCCCTCGCCTTTTCTGCCGAGAACGATGATTGCCAGATTATCCGTTTCATACAGGTCTTTCGCTGTAAGTATTTCGCCGTCACCCGAATCGTAGGATATACATACCCATGTATCTCTGACATCTCTTTCGGAAAACGAAGACTCATCCTCTTCATCGGGTTCTTCCGTCTTAACCGGCAGAAGATTTGAAAGCCCGCAGGCTGTCAGCGCCAGAAGCATGCACACAGCCAGAAGCAGTACAATAAGCCTGTTTTTCATTGTCTATCCTCCAGATATCTATATTTCTTTTCTTTATATATATTCATATTATCTTCGTTAGTAAGTCTCTATGTGACTGAGGCCTTAACTCCGGGCAGCGATATAAGATCAACAAGCGCGGCTAAAAAATAAAAGCGGCAGGCTTCGTGTCCGGTTCGGGGCAAAGCGGCGGACTGTTTATGCTGCGGGAGCATATTTATATTCATTATATAGCGGACGGATAACGTTGGCAAGAAAAAAGCGGCTGCGGGCCGGAATGTGTGCCGGAATGTGGGCCGGTATGATAAAAAGCGGAGCGAACCGTTCGGCACAGCGGAGCATGGGGCCGTATCCGGCCTGTGTTGACAAATATACGGCAGTATGTATAATAACTTCGACTTGCCGCTGTCCCGGAACGGACGCAGGCGGTCGAAAGGGGCATGGAGTTTGAAGCACATTTTCATAGTCAACCCGGCTGCCGGAGTAACTGATCAAACGGAGTTTATAAGGGAAGGCCTCGAGGAAACCCTCGGCGGCACTGATTGGCAGCTGTACCGAACAAAGGCGCCCGGAGATGCGACGGCTTTTGTCCGAAGCTGCTGTGAAACGGGGGAAATCCTGCGCTTTTATGCCTGCGGCGGCGACGGTACGCTAAATGAGGTCGCTTCCGGCGCTATGGGCTCGCCAAACGCCGCCGTAGGCTGTTATCCCTGCGGCAGCGGAAACGACTACGTTAAATATTACGGCGGCAAGGACGCTTTTCTTGATTTTCGCAGACTGGTTCAGGGAGAAGCCCGTCCCGTCGATGTTATACGAGCCGCCGATTCATACGCCGTTAATATGTGCCATTTCGGTTTAGACACGACCGTAGCGAAGGCAATGAACAAGGTAAAAAACATGAAGCTGATAGGCGGAAAGCACGCGTATACCACCGGTGTGATAAAAGCGCTGCTGTCTCCTATGAACACCCGCTGCTCCGTTTCCGTAGACGGAGAGGAAATAAACGGCGGGGAGATACTGCTTTGCACGATCGCGAACGGCTCGCATGTGGGCGGAAGGTTTAAGTGCGCGCCTTATTCCATAAATGATGACGGACTGCTCGATGTATGCCTTGTTACCACGGTCTCCCGCCTTAAATTCGTGAGGCTTGCGGGGCGCTACGCGAAGGGAATGCATCTGAGCGATCCGGAATTTAAAGACTATGTCACATACAGGCGCGGGAAAAAGGTTGAGATAAACTCCCCCGAACCGGACTTCGCCGTATCTCTGGACGGAGAGATTAAGTACGGCAGGAAAATTACCGTTGAAGTAATGGAGCGCGCGCTTTCATTCATCGTACCGGAAGGTGTTTTGCCTTATCGCTCCGAAGGCGTGTGAGAAAAGCGGGCGCAAAGCTCCGAACTCTGAAAAACGTAATAACCGGCTGACAAGAGAGGCGCTCTCCGGTCAGCCGGTTTTTTATAATTTATACTGTTTTCCCTATAATTTGGGTGATTGGTATTATCTGAACATCAGACGTCCGAGCATGACCGCAAATCTCGGTCCCCAGCCATCGGCATATTCGGTAGGCATCTTCGCTGCGAAAACTACACAGCTTACATCCTCATCCGAGTGTGAGCCCTCATATTTTATTACCCAAACAGTTCTGATCGAAAGGTCGTCATATGCCGAAAAGCGCGCGGCTGTGTAACCTTCTCCGACGACAGACTCGACTATTTCGCTGCATGTAAACCCGCTGTCTTCGTAATGACGCCTTTCTTCCCGCGCGCCCGACTGATAGTCCGTATACACTCCGGGATATATATCGAGTTCAAGCGCCGCTCCCGAAAGCGCATAAAAACGTGTTAATCCGGACTCGGGATCTTCCGAAGGCCACAACTCCTCCGGGTCGTAAACGGTTTCAAACAGGGCGGTTCCGTATCTTCTGTATTCCTTTGAAATCGTTTCGCCTTCCACCGAGAATTCCACAGTCACAATTTCGGAGCGGTACTGGGTCAGCGTCGGTTCTCCGGTCCTGCCGTTATAGGAAACGTAGCGAGTTACCTTGACTCCGCTTCCGAGTGTATATACAAGCCTTGTGTCCGGCATCCCCTCAGGCAGCACACAGGCCCAGCGCAGCGCACTGTCCGGCGACATGCTGTTTGCCGCGAAAAGAACGCCGCTCGGCTCAAAGTCGTCCGCATATCCCAAATAAGTCACCGGCTCCAGGCGCACATCGCTGACCGTCTCGTCAAACCATATGATGCATCTGGGTTCAGCCGCTAACCCGCTGTCGGCATGATCGAGCAGGCTGTTAAAGCTTTGCGTATCAACAGCGCCTTCATACGCGATGTGGGCGATATCGGGACCGGCCGAAATACCGAAGTTTTTTTGGGCGGGCATATACTTTTCCCTGAGCAAGCCTTTGAGTTCACCGTAGGGGACCGTAAATTCCAGTCCGCCGGTGAAGTGCGGCCCTATAAGGCCGGGATCGCATATAAAAACAAGGCCTTTCTCGTCGAAATACCAGTTGTTGTCCGAGACGACCGCTCCGAGTGTTGTGACATAGTCATCATACCAGTAATCCGCGTTTTCGTCCTCGCCCGCGAGCTGCGCAATATAGCTGCTCGAAAAATCGACAAGCGCGCGATAATCCTCCCCGATATCGGCAAGACCGAGTCTCTTTCCGGAAACGGCATCGAATACAACCCCGCTGCCGAAGGAAGAGCCCCGAGCGCCTCCTTTGTATATATAGTCCTGCGCACGAAGACTTATTATCCGCCCGTCGAGCCTCCCCACGGTAAAAGCGCGCTCAAGCGAGTAGTAGTAAAACATCCTGTCGGGGTTATCCGAAAGCGCTTCATATTCTTTATCGGCATCGGAAAGCATGCCGTTAATTCCCGCGTCCTGCTGACCGCCGCCGGTAAAGCTTCTTTTTATATCGGAAAGCGCCGTATTGATCGCATCGGAAGCCTCCTGAGCCCCGATTATATTTATCTGCGTGTCGGTATAACCGAACGAAAGCAGCAGCGAACCTTCATCTGTTTTGTAATCCCTCCGGTCTTCGGAGAAAAGGGCATACAGCTGTCCGGACGGCTGCTCGTTTGCCTCTCCGGGGTCCTGCGTTTGTTCGGGGGGCGGCGTCTGCGCTTTTTCGACGATCCTCCAGCTTTTTGCGGTAATACCGGCGGGATACGATTCTCTGATTTCACCGTTGAAGGTAATTGAAACCATGTCTCCCGGGGCCGCGCCTATATCCTCAAGCTCCGACGTCGAAAAACTTATTTTGTCAGAGGAGCTTCTGATTTCGGTTTCGTCCTCAAGCGGCGAGACAAGAGCGCTGCTCCCGCTTATCTCAAGCACCGTCGCGCTGAAGGTCACATCTTCGGCGGCATCTCCCTTGCCGCAGCCGCCGAGCGCAATCGTCAGCGTTAACGTTATTAAAAACAATACCGCCTTTTTCACCATAACCCTCCTGATCATCAAGTCCGGAGCCTGCGCGCAAAGCCTGAGCTCACGGATTATTTATCTGTCTGACTATCTGACGCACCCGGCCGGCAAAGGTTCCGGGCAATGCGCTTAACCTTAGCCGCCGCGGAGCTGTTTTGTCCGCGAGCCGAAACAAACGGCAGGGACGGCTAGTCTGCGCCTGCCCTGCCCGTTATATCGTCTTTTCGCGTCCGTATCGCCGCTTTCTTCGAATTCAGCTGTTTTTCATAATAACGCTTGATATGACCTCTGCTGCGTCCTCGCAAGCGTCAAGACACATCTCAAAGTCATCGAATAACATCATCCATATCAGCGTGGAGCGGGCATCGACCTTTTCGATGAAGAGCCTGCGTATGCACTCGGAGTGTAAAGCGTCCCCATCGCTTTCGAGCGTGTTCACGGCCACGAGCTTATCGTGTATGGTCTTTGAAGTCTTGAAATTGCGAAACTCCGTTACCGCCTCTTCAAGCGTTCTGCAGCAGCGGATGATAAGATCGGTAAAATCAAGTACGCCGGGCCGCAGCTCCGATACATCAAACATATATATCCTGCGCATTATGTCGTCGATCGCGTCGACGACATTGTCAAGCTCCTGCGCCAGCGCGACAATATCCTCGCGCTCGACCGGGGGCATGAACTCATGAGCCAGAAAGCGCATCATTTCATGCATATTGGCGTCGGCGGCGTGCTCAATTTCGTGCATCTCGTCAACGTACTTTTTAAAATCCTCGTGCGAAAAGGACGAAAGAGTCTCATGAAGGAATTCCGCCGCTCTTGTGGCGTATCCGGCGCTCAGGCAAAAGCCGCCGAAATAGTCCGAGTTCTTTTTCTTCGATCTGTTCATTAAGGTTTCCCCCTACAGTATAAGGATAAACAGCTTCGCCATTAAAAAACCCAGAAGGCCGCAGCCCGGGAATGTCAGTACCCATGCCAGAACCATTTCCTTGACTATGTTCCAGTTAACCGCGGATAATCGCTTTGAGGCTCCGACTCCCATTATAGCAGTGGTCTTTGTGTGGGTAGTGCTTACGGGTATGCCCGTAAGCGATGACAAAAGCAGACAGGCGGCCGCGCCTGTGTCTGCCGCGAATCCCTGATAAGTCTGCAGCTTGACCATATCCATACCGACGGACTTAATGATTCTGTATCCTCCGATCGAGGTTCCCAGGGCCATTACCGCCGAACAAAGTATCATAAGCCATATCGGTATCGCAAATGAGGTAACATCCGACTTTCCGGCCGTAAGAAATATGCCCAGCATGAAGACGCTCATAAATTTCTGACCGTCCTGCGCTCCGTGCATAAATGCCATGGCAGCGCCGCCGAATCTTTGAGCATTCCTGAAAAACGGTATGGTCTTCGGCCTGTCCATGCGGCAGCAGATAGCTTCTATCAGCCGGGAAGCGCCAAAGCCCGAAGCGAAACCGAGACCCGTTGACAGCACAAGACCGATAATGACCTTTAGCCACTCCATGGGATTTATACCGGAAAAGCTGCCCTGCAGGGCTATAGCCGCGCCGGAGAGCCCGGCGATGAGCGCGTGGCTCTCGCTCGTGGGTATTCCGAAGCGCCACGCCGCCGTTGCCCACACGACAATGGCAAAAAGCGCGGCGCAAAGCGCTACGATAGCGTCGGAGGAGTTGCCCCCGAAATCCACCATATTGTATATGGTTTCAGCGACTTTTGAGTTGACGAGAGTCATAATGACAACGCCGAGAAAATTGAATACGGCCGCCATGAGGATGGCGCTTGATGCCTTCATCGAACGGGTGGAAACGCACGTCGCTATAGCGTTTGGTGCGTCCGTCCAGCCGTTTACCAATATGACGCCCAGTGTCAGCAGTACCGTGACCGCCAGGACAGGGTTTGAAACAAGCTGCCGTAAAAAATCAGCGAAACCAATTGTCATATGTTTTTTACCAATCTTTTTTCCGCACAGCGGTTATTCATAACCGGCGGGCGCGGCGATCCGCGGAATACGGATCGGTCAGGGTGTCTTTACCTCTTCCTGCAGGTTCGCCGGTTTCAAACGATATTATACATTATTTTCTTCTCATAATCCAGCGCTGCAGAAGCTTTATCAGCTCCACAAAAGGAATTATCGTCAGCGCAAGCCCGACCGAGATCGCGAACTCCGCGCCGGAAACCGGCTCAAATCCAAACGCGGAGGACAAAAAGGGCACATATATAACCGCAATCGTCATTATAAGCGAAAGGAGCATCGCGCCTAAAAGATACTTGTTAACTCCGGGGAGCTTAAAAATCGAGTTCCTGCGCGAACGCATGTTGAACGAGTGAAATATCTCAGCCAGCGAGAGCGTGAGAAACGCCATTGTCATGCCGTCGGGACTTTCGGCTATCTCCCAGAGGCCTGACTCGAAAAAGTGACCCGTAAAATAGGCCGCTATCGTGATCAGTGTGGTAAACAGTCCCTGAACAGCTACATCAATTCCAATGCCGCCCGATAACACTCCCTCCCGCGGGTCTCGGGGAGGGCGAGACATGCTGTCCGGCTCGGCTTCTTCCATACCGAGCGCGAGCCCCGGAAAACTGTCGGTGATGAGATTTATCCAAAGCAGGTGAACCGGCCTGAGTATGGTGAAGCCCAGCAGGGTGGCGGCGAATATTGCAAGAACCTCGGCCAGATTTGAGGCCAGCAGATATTGAATCACTTTTTGTATATT
>Ga0123334_1003187_pt1 | contig 18023 bp, 16 predicted proteins | sample BiotimSIPDNA_FD_89706 | JGI IMG/M metagenome (GOLD analysis project Ga0123334, IMG submission 89706) | Anaerobic biogas reactor microbial communites from Washington, USA - Biogas_R1 time_0 SIP DNA | ecosystem: Engineered > Bioreactor > Anaerobic > Unclassified | place: Washington, USA... | reverse complement strand
TTTCAAGCAGATCGGTGCAGACCTCGCGGAAGATTACTGGAATTCTCTCACATTTCACTCTCCCGAAGAAGCGCTCACCGCCCTGACCAAACAGCTCACGGAAGATGGGTTCATCGTGTCCTGGTCAAAAGATGGCGAAAACCTCGTCCTCACCACGAACCACTGCCCCTTTCACTACCTTGGACAAAAACATCCTGAAGTTTGTACCATCAACCGCGCTTTGTTAGAATCTCTCCTCCAGCGGGCGATCAGCCTCGAACCGGGAGTTTTAAGCGGGGAGGCAGCCTGCATCTATACACAAGAGGTTGATAATGGAAAGTAAAGCTAAGTTCACCTGGGAGATCGAAACCACTCATCCCGAAAAATACAAAGACTTGATCGAGGGATTGTCAGGCATCACCGATCCCGAGTTGGGTTATTCTGTCATCGAACTCGGCTTGGTGCGGGAAATCAAGCTCAACGAAGAAGGCGCCTACGTCCGCATGCTGTTGACCACGCCTTTCTGCCCTTATGGTCCGGCAATGCTGGAAGACACCCGCAAAAAAGTTGAAGAGATCCTCGGAGTTCCGACCAAAATTGAATTTGGCGTGGAACAATGGACTCCCGATATGATGGAAGACGACCTCCTGGACCCCAAGTGGGGCTTGTTGTTTTAGGTTAACGCTTCAGCAATCCTATCAGCTTCATTCCCAGCGCCAAGTCGTCATCGACTTTGTCTTTTCCGCTCTTAAGCGCCGTCATCGGGTCAAGATCGCCGTCCAGCAGTTTTCAGTATCGGCGGCGCTGTTTTCAGGGTCCGTTGAGGCTCCCAAATGCCAAACGCTGCCCTTCTAAATACCATCGAAACAGCGCCACCTTATGGTAAGATAGATCAATGATAAGACCTTTTATCGAAACTCTCCGTCCGCGCCAATGGACGAAAAATGCTGTGATATTCGCTGGGCTCGTCTTTGACCGCCAGCTCTTTATCCCAGGTTCAGCATTACACGTATTGGCAGCCTTTATTCTCTTCTGTCTGGTCTCCGGGCTCACGTACACCATCAATGACCTCATTGACCTCAAAGCCGACCGCCAACACCCACAAAAATGCCACCGTCCGATTGCTTCCGGACGCCTCTCCGTGAAACAGGCAGTCATGTTTGTCATCTTCCTCGGTCTGTTCACCTTCACAATGGCTTTTGTTCTCTCCTGGAAGCTCGGTCTCGTTTGCCTTGCCTACACGCTGCTCATGCTGGCTTATTCAAAATGGCTCAAACAAGTCATGATCATTGACGTAATGGTCATCGCCGCAGGCTTCCTTTTGCGTGTTTTCGCGGGAATCAGCGTCATCAAAGTAACCTTTTTCTCCCCCTGGCTCTTTCTCCTCACCGGGCTTCTTGCCCTGTTCCTGGGTTTGGGAAAACGCCTCGCCGAGCTAAGGCTGCTCGAGGGCAACGCGGGTGAGTTCCGCAAAGTGCTCAACGGTTACTCAGCGCCCCTCCTGAACCAGTATCTGGTTGTCATGCTTGCTTCGATCCTGATCAGCTACATGCTCTACACCTTCTCCGCCTGGCCCCAGGGACCTTCCTACGGGATGATGATCACCATACCCTTTGTTCTCTATGGTATTTTACGCTACATGTACCTGATTCAAAATTTCAACACCGCCTCCACTCCGGAGGAGGTGCTTCTCAAAGACCGACCTCTGCAAGCCGCTATCTTCCTTTGGGGGTTGGCTGTTTTACTGATTCTTTATCTCAGACCGTGAGGTGAATGATGCCCGTAAAAACCGCGAATGCCTGTGGAAAATTGATTTTGCTTGGTGAACATGCCGTAGTGTACGACAGCCCTGCTATTGCCATCCCATTGCTCAGCCTCAAGGTTTGCGCCACCGTCGAACCACTCATTGGTCAGCCTCAGGGCAGCATCCAGATCAAAGCCGCCCCTCTGGGGATCGATCAGGACATTGATGATCTTGGGAAAGCGCATTTTTTGGCGCAGACTCTCGACCTGCTCTTCGATTACCTTGGGCTGCTCAAGCGCCCCACCTGCCGCCTGACCCTCAGCTCCGAGCTGCCCATTGGGGCTGGGTTAGGTTCCAGCGCTGCTATTGCCGTGGCGCTGCTGCGGGCAATGTCCGCTTTTCTTGGATACACCCTCAAGCCGCAGGAACTCAACACCCTGGCTTTTCAGTCCGAACAGGCTGTCCACGGACGACCATCAGGCATTGACAATACCGTCATCACCTACGAAAAGCCGGTTTATTACCAGCGCGGAAAAATGATCGAATTTTTCCAACCAATTCGGGAATTCACCTTCGTGGTTGCTGATTCCGGGGTGCGCAAGTCCACCCGCGAATCAACTGGTCAGGTCGCGCACGACCTCGCCGCCAATCCCACCTTCATCCAGCCCCATTTGGATGCCATCGCGGAACTGGTCAGAGAGAGCAAACGTTCCTTCCAGATCGGCGATATCGAAGCTCTCGGCAGGGCGATGAACGCCGACCAGGAGCATCTCTCCGCGCTGCGCCTCTCCTGCCCGGAACTGGACGCGCTGATTCTCGCCGCCCGGCAGGCTGGCGCCCTCGGCGCCAAGCTCACCGGTGGGGGCATGGGCGGGCACATGCTCGCGCTGGTCACACCCGAAATACAAACCGCTGTCAGTGAAGCGCTCAGCGCTGCAGGCTCGCCGCGCGTGTTCTTGACCCAACTCCGCCCCGAGGATTAAAGCCCGGTGACCGTGCCACGCCTCACCTTTCTCAAATTGGGCGGCTCGCTGATCACTGACAAAGACCAGCCGGAAACCGCACTGACTGACCAGATCGATGATCTGCTTGCTCAGATCGCGGCTTGGCGCCAGGTGAACCCGGATCGGCGGCTCCTTTTGGGTCATGGTTCAGGCTCTTTTGGGCACCATACCGCTGCCAAATTCGGCACGCGCGAAGGCGTTCGCAGCCCAGAGGAATATCTTGGCTACCAGCAGGTCTGGTACAGCGCGCGAAGCCTGAACCAGATTTTTCTTTCCCGGGCGCAGGCGTTCAGCCTTCCGCTGATTGCCTTTCCGCCTTCCGCCTGCGTTTCCGCCGAGAATCGTCATATCCAGACCTGGAATCTCCATCCGATCGTCCGAAGCCTTGAAATGGGCTTGATTCCCCTCGTTTACGGAGATGTCGTCTGTGATGTTGCCCTCGGGGGCACGATCCTTTCGACCGAGGATCTCTTTGTCCACTTGGCAGGCTCGCTGCGACCAGAGCGCATCCTCCTCGCGGGCAAAGTCGATGGGGTTTTCGCGGATTTCCCGCGCAATCAGCAGCTTCTGCCCCGCATACCCGCCGATTCCGATTTCTCTGTTTTTTTGCACGGCTCAGCGAGCGAAGATGTTACCGGCGGAATGGTCACCAAAGTCCAAACCATGCAGGCATTGTGTCGTTCCCTGCCCGGGCTTTCTGTGCAAATTTTCTCCGCCGCCGCTCCTGGAGCGCTGCGCAATGCCCTGGATGGCGGCGCAATCGGCACAATCATCGGCTGATATCCCCAGTTCGACCGGATTACACGTATAATTCCCGCAGAGGCATTGAATGATTTACACCAGACAACAGCTTGAAGAGATTGAAGACCAAACCCTTGCGCCATACGGCATCCGCAGCAAGAATTCCAAAGGGCGCAAGTATCCTGAGGAAGAAGCCGACTATCGCACAAGTTTCCAACGCGACCGCGAAAGGGTCATCCACACAACCGCTTTCCGCCGTCTGGAGTACAAGACCCAGGTCTTCATCAATCACGAAGGAGACTATTACCGCACCCGCCTGACCCACTCCATTGAGGTCGCGCAAATTGGGCGTTCGGTTGCCCGCACGCTTGGCGCCAATGAAGACCTGGTGGAAACCATCTGCCTCGCCCATGATATCGGGCACCCCCCTTTCGGTCATTCAGGCGAAACAGCCCTTGCCCGTCTGATGAAAGAGCACGGCGGTTTTAACCACAACCAACAGTCACTGCGGGTGGTCACGCAGCTTGAGAATCGCTATCCCGACTTCCCGGGGCTCAACCTGAGCTGGGAAGTCCTCGAAGGAATGGTCAAACACGAAACGGATTACGACATCGCCGACGCCCAGGATTACGATCCTGAACTGCGCGGCAGCCTTGAAGCTCAAATCGCCAACATTGCTGATGAACTGGCATATACCTCCCACGACCTTGATGACGGCTTGCGTTCCGGGATGATCACCCCCTCCCAACTGGACGGCATCGCCCTGTGGGAAATCGTCAACGAAAGCCTCGGACGCCGGCGCAGCGAAACGCTCGATGACCTCTCACGGCATCAAATCATCCGCCGCCTTATCAGCTTTGAGATCACTGACCTTATCCAGTCCATCGACCGCTATCTGCGAAAAAGCGGCGTCAGTTCTTCCCTCGACCTGCAAAAACTGCCCTTCAATGTGGCAGGCTTCAGCGAAGATATGTACCGCCGCAACCGTGAGTTGAAAGATTTCCTTTTCAACAAACTCTACCGCCATCACCGCGTGGTGCGCATGTCGGGCAAAGCTGAACGAATTATCACCGATATCTTTACCATGTATCAGAGTACCCCCGCCGCCCTGCCCGAATCAGTCCAGGAGTTCATTCCTCAGCGCGGTCTTGAACGCGTTATATGCGACTACATTGCCGGGATGACAGACCGCTTCGCGATCGACGAACACCTGCGGCTCTTTGACCCACAATCATTACCATAGGAGTAAGTTATATATGGCTCTCTCACCTCAAATCATAACACCTGCCGGCAAGGCAAAACTTCAGGAAGAATTGGCTGAGCTCAAAGGACCCCGCCGCGAAGATCTTGCCCGTCGATTGAAACAAGCCATCGAAATGGGCGACCTTTCCGAAAACGCGGATTATCATGCCGCCAAGGAAGACCAGGGATTCCTCGAAGGGCGCATCCAGCAGATCGAAGCCATCCTCGCGACCGCGATTGTGGCGGAAGATACGGACATCAACACCCACGTTGTGCAAATTGGTAACACCGTCACCCTGCAGGAAGGAAACGAACCCGAAGAGACCTACACCATTGTCGGTGCGAACGAAGCCAATCCCCGCCAGCGCAAGATTTCCTACGAATCTCCGATGGGGGCTGCCCTGATGGGTCATAAAAAAGACGAAACGGTTACGGTTCATCTCCCAAATGGCGAGTCGGTGATGATTAAAATCATCAATATTGCCTGACCATTCTCCGCAAATCAAAATAAACGGGTCTCATGCGCATGAGACCCGTTTTGTCTGATAAATGCTTAGGGAAAGATTATTTCCGGTAAACTGCCAGCTCCACAGTGCTGCGCTGGAAGTAACTGTCTTCCGGCAGAGGCATCTCGCCGTACATGACGTCCACGATCCGTCCTTCAAGGCGCAGCGTTGCCGTCTCGAGCACAAATTGCTTTCCAGGTTCAGCCAAAATGGGTTCTCCGCGGATCTCGAGACGCTGCAGCGTGTTGGTGTCCTCAAAACTGTGCCTGCTCATCAGCACTTTCGTCACGGTCTGAATGTCATTTTTATCAAAGAGCCAGACTTCAAACGCGGAAATTTTCTTGGGCTCGCCTACGCCGATGATGTCCGAAATGCTGACACCGCATTCGCCCAGAAACTCCCCGTTGGGAGCGTCAAAAGTAAAGGATTCATCATAACGGTCATCGCCAAATGCGTAAGTTGACATGAATTGAGCAACCGGCTTTTGCGGAGCAACGCCGCTGGACTGCTTGCCGTTGCCAAAAAACGGGGGCTTAAAGACCGACTGGCTTTGGGCGGGCGCCGGAGGAGCGGGTTCGGCTGCCGGGCGCATCGGAACAGCGGCGGGCTGCCTCACCGCAGCCGGCGCGACACGGTTCCGGGAAGTATCCTCATCCCATGACGAGCCTTTCTCTACCGCCCGCTCTTTGAAATAGAAGCGGTACGCTAAATACGCGCCAACCCCCAGGATCGCCAGGAGCGCAAACCCCAGCCATAACAGCGTGTTGGATTTCGTGGGCGCGCTTTCATCACCATTATCCACCTTGATCTCGGTTCCGTCCTCCAACGTTAGCGGCGCTGTGCCGGTATTCTCCCCGCTGGATTGGGGAATAGCGATTCCCAGGGCAGTCGTAAACCGCGTTATTTGCTCGGTGGAGAGAAAGCCCGGTTCTGCCAGCAATTTGCTCAATGTGGGTTCGGCTTTCTTACCCAACTCACCGTAGAGCTGCAGCGCTTTCTCTTTGTCGCCGTTCAAGGTATAGGTCGTGATCAGATTGCGCAGATAGTCCTGGCGCAAATCTTCCCGCAGGTGTTCCGCGGAAGCGTCTGTCCACTGCACAGGCAGGATCACCCATCCAATAATTAAACCGAGCACCAACCCGGCAACGGCTGTAGCGATTGCCAGATTTCTCGGTTCCTTTAGTTTCTCTTTGATTAATTCCAGCGTGTTTACCATACCTGCACCTCAATGAAAGTGTTTATCACCTCTTAAGGTGCAGGTTTTATACCAATCTTTACGCCTGCACGGGGACGTTTTCTTCCACTTCAAAGAGTGATTTGCAATTTCCGCATACGGCTTGCTTGCCATTTTTCATGGTCAGCACGCCGCCACACTTCGGGCAGGCTTGCGCGAGCGGTTTATCCCATGAGACGAAGTTGCACTCCGGGTATCGCGAGCAGCTATAGAACACCCGCCCGCGTTTGCTCCGCTTCTCCACCACCTCGCCCTCGCGGCAATCCGGGCAAGTGACCCCGATTTTTTCCAGCCAGGGTTCCGTGTGCCGGCACTTCGGGAAGTTGGAACAACTGATAAACCTGCCAAACCTCCCCGTCCGCAGCACGAGATCACCGCCGCAGTCAGGGCACGCCCTGCCGACCGGCTCGGGTTTCACCTGGGTCTTGGGCATATTCTCCTTGGCATGGTCGAGGCTTTCCTTGAAAGGTCCGTAAAAATCACGGATGACATCCACCCAACCGGTCTCGCCTTGCGCGACCGCGTCCAGTTTGTCTTCCATCGCTGAGGTAAAGCCGATGTCCACGATCGACGGGAAAAATTCCAGTACCAGATCATTCACCAGAAAGCCAATTTCCGTCGGGATCAGGCGTTTCGCTTCGCGCGTGACGTAGCCGCGCGCCTGGATGGTGGTGATGATCGGCGAGTAGGTCGAAGGTCTTCCGATTTTGTTTTCCTCCAAAACCTGGATAAGCGAGGCTTCCGTAAAACGCGGCGGCGGCTCGGTAAAATGCTGACTCGGATTGATGTCTATCAGATGCTGCCTCTGCCCGACCACCAGGATTTCGATCGGCAGATCGGTCTGATCTTCATCTTCTTTCTCATCCTCGCCCCGCACCGCCGCGTAGAGCGCTCGATACCCCGGGAAGATGGTTTTGCTCCCGTTCGCACGGAACACAAAGCTTTCGCTGCCTACCTTGCCGGCGATGTTCGCTGCAATGGTTTCTATCAGCGCAGGAGCCATCTGGCTGGCAATAAAACGCTGCCAGATCAGCTTGTATAGTTTGTACTGGTCGTTCGTCAGGTGGTCTTTCACGCTCTCGGGGATGCGCCTTACGGAGGTTGGTCGGATCGCCTCATGGGCTTCCTGCGCAGAAGCAGCGCGCGTGCGGTAGACCGGCGCTTTTTCGGGTACGTATTTTTCTCCATATTTCTGCGCGATGTACTCGCGGGCTTCCCGCACAGATTGTTCTGAGACGTGTACGGAATCGGTACGCATATACGTGATCAGACCTGTTTCTTCCCCACCTCCGAGATCGATACCCTCATAAAGCTGCTGCGCCACTGCCATCGTCTTTTTCGTCAAAAAGCCCAGACGGGTCGAGGCTTCCTGCTGCAGGGTGCTCGTGATGAAGGGAGCTCCCGGGCGGACGCTCTTCGTATTGCGGTCGATGCTCTCCAGCGTGTACGCTGCCGCCTTCAATTTTTCCAGCAGCGCCATGGTTGTTTTTTCGTCCGATAGTTGCGGATCGGCGCCATTGACCTTGAAGAGACGCGCCTTATATTGTTTCTTGCTTCCTTCGGGTTCAAACAAACCGGTGATCTTCCAATATTCAACCGGCACAAAAGCCTGGATTTCGCGTTCACGTTCAACAACCAGCCGCAGTGCCACGGACTGCACCCGACCCGCGGAAAGGTGACCCTTTACCTTTGCCCAAAGGATTGGGCTCAGGCTGTAACCTACCAGACGGTCGAGGATGCGGCGCGCCTGTTGGGCGTCCACCAGATCCATATCGATTTGCCGGGGTTGGGCAAACGCGTTCGACACCGCTTCTTTGGTGATTTCATGGAAAACGACCCTTTCCACCTTGTCCGGTTCCATTTGAGCGGATTCCATCACATGCCAGGCGATCGATTCGCCTTCACGATCTGGGTCAGTGGCGAGGAAAATTTTCTCGCATCGCGCGGACTTTGCCGCGATTTCCGCGACCAGCTCTTTTTTTTCATTCGGTACGCGATACTTGGGTGCGAAATCGTTCTCCACATCCACACTTAATTGCGACTTGAGCAGATCGCGAACGTGCCCCACCGATGCCATCACCTGATAACCATCACCCAGGAATTTGCCGATCGTGCGCGCCTTCGCGGGGGATTCGACGATCACGAGAGGCTTTCCATTTCCCGCCGAGACCTTTCTGGCTGAGCTCGATCTGCTGCCCGCGGCAGGGGCGGCGGGCTTTCGGGCAGCGCCAGTTTGCTTACTACGGCGCGCGGTTTTCTTCGCGCCGGGTTTGCCCGGGATAATCGCGGGTTTTTCCATACCTTCGTGCGCGGGCGTCAAACCCATACGGAAAAGTTTCGTGCCGCAAACGCCGCAGACCCCCTTCGTCATGGCAGCTCCCCGGCTGGTAAAGCCGGGCTGTGCCTGGGTGATCTCGCGTTTTTCTTTACATTTAAAACAATAAGCTTCCAAAACTAACTCCCTTGACAGGTGTGTCTATAAAAATCGCACGCCTATGATACCATAACCATGTTTTTATCAAGGACGACCTTGGACGATTTTTGACAACCCTGATTTTATTTATCAGTGCTGCATGGCAAGCCCCTAAAAGAACGCCTTGTACGGGAGGGACTTGCTCCTCCCGAAGGTGCCCGGTAAAGATTATTGCATTTTGAAGGCAAGACCTGTTTTCCCTAGATTAAAACCATCCCTTACATCCATTTGCCGGCTTGGCGGTAAACCATCCCCCGCTCTTTGACGACCAAACCCCTCAATTCCATCATGGTCAGGGTGACGGTAAGTTTCTCTACGCTCATGTCCATCCGCACGCAAATTTCATCGATGTGAAGTGAATCCTGCCCCAAGACATGCAGGATCGTCCGCTCCGCGTCCGTAAGGTTTTGCTGTTGGGGTTTCTCCACCCGGCTGTCTGCTTCAATGCGCAGCGCCTCCAGCACCGTTTTTGGATTGGTCATGGGCATTGCACCCTCACCAATCAGATCATTCGTGCCGCGGCTCATCGGCGAAAGCACTGACCCCGGCACTGCAAAGACTTCGCGGTTTTGCTCGACCGCGAATTTCGCCGTGATCAGAGCGCCGCTCTTCTCGCCCGCCTCGATCACGATCGTCGCGCGGCTCAAGCCCGAAATGATTCTGTTGCGCGGCGGAAAGTTGATCCCATCCGGTTTCGTCCCCGGAGCATAATCGCTGACGATGGCTCCGTGTTCCTTTATCCGCTCCGCCAGCCGGCGGTGCTCCGGCGGATAGATGATATCAACTCCGCTCCCCAGCACCGCGATCGTCCTGCCTCCGGCTTCGATCGCTGCCTGGTGCGCCAGCCCGTCCACCCCACGCGCCAAACCGCTCACCACCGTCACCCCGCTTTGAGCCAGGTAGGCGGCAGTATCCTGCGTGATTTGCTTGCCATAAGAGGTAACGTTCCGTGTACCCACGATCGCCACCGCAAGGTCGTCCTGGACAGTTATTGTGCCTTTGTAATATAAAACCGGCGGCGGTTGAGCAATTTCTTTCAGATATCGCGGGTAAGCCTCATCCTCCCAGGTCAGAAAGCTAATATCCTTCGACCGCAGTTGTTCCGTCAGGGCGAGCGGATCTAGGCTTTCGCGTTTTTCGAGGATGTCGCGGACGTTTTTCTCAGAAAGACCAGCGGCGAGCAGCTCCGCGCTGTCTGCCTCCCACGCCCTGCTGAGTTCGCCAAAAAAAGAGAGCAGCTTCCGGAACCGGACCGCTCCAATGCCTTTTACGTGGCTGAACGCCAGCCAAAAACCCGTCTGGTCCATCACCCGCGCAGCCCTTCCAACAGGCGGACTTCCAATCGTTTTTGGTCGAGATCGACCTTCTGGATCACCTCTGGAATCGCGGGAATAAGCAATTCCTTGCCATCCGGTTGGTCGATGATGTAAACCTCATTCGCGCCAGTTTCCATGATAGCCGCTAGTACGCCGAGCTTTTCTTCCCCCTCCCAGACCGTCAAACCGACCAATTGGTGGTGGTAGTATCTGCCTTCTGGCAGGCTGGGGAGATCCTTTACCGCGGCGAAAACGTCTTTGCCGGTCAGTTCCCGCGCGCTTTCAAGATTATCGTAGCCTTCCAGCTTCAGGAGCATCAGGTTGTTCTTCCAGCGCGTGGCGATGACCTTACGCGCCTGGTACTCGGAGCCAACATAGATAATCTTCCCTCTGCGGATGCGCTCCGGAAAATCCGTGATCACGCGCATGCTGATCTCCCCCCGCACGCCGTGCGTGCGCTGGAACTTGCCAATTAATACATAAGCAGGCTCAATCGAAGCGACTGAGCCTGCTGTGTTTTGGTGTTGATCTGTCATTTCGGGCATTAACCCAGATCCACCACATCCATGGTAACCTGCTTGCCATTGCGCGCGGCAACTACCTTCAGGATGGCTCTCAGCGAGTTTGCCACCCGACCGTGCTTACCGATCACGCGACCAATGTCCGCTTTGCCGACCTGCAAGTCCAGATGAATGCTGTTCCCGTTGCAGTACTCGTCGACAAAGACCTGCTGCGGGTCATCCACAATCGACTGCGCGAGGAAAACCAGCAGATCATACAATTTGGATTCTTTCATGACATGCCCCGTTATGCCTTGGCGTAATGGGTGGTTTTGGGATGAGCGACAAGATTGCTGTAAACTTCTTTTGCCTCGGCTAAGAGAGCTTCTTTATCCTCACCTGCTTTGAACCGCTTAAAGCGCTCATCCAGCTTTACAACTTTGAAGAGTTTCTGCACTGACTCAGAAGGCTGCGCGCCGACGCTCAACCAGTGATAGATGCGCTCTTCGTCAAACACAATCGTACCGGGTTCAGTACGGGGATTGTACTGACCGACGATTTCGATGAAACGCCCATCGCGGGGACTTTCTTTGTCCGCCACAATCACACGATACTGCGGTTGGTGAGCTGAACCCACCCGACGTAAACGAATACGTACCATTTCTTACTAATACTCCTTGACCTTTTATCTATTTCTTCCTGGCTCCGTCAAAGGCTGAGAGAATGCTGAAGGGGCATTTCCTTCTTCCATGCCGAGGATTATCCAAATAACCTATTAATATTACCACGTCCGCCGGATTTTTGGAACTTTTTCATTAAAGTCTGTATGTCCCGGAATTGCTTCATCAATTTGTTGACATCCTGCACGTCTTTACCGCATCCAGCCGCGATGCGCCGGCGGCGGCTCGCGTTCAGGATGCGGGGATCCTGCCTTTCCTTGGAGGTCATCGAATTGATGATCGCCTCTACCGTTTTAAGTTGATCCTCCGCTTCATGCGGGTCTACCGACTTGGCAACCGTGCCGAGCTGCCCGGGCAACATGCCCAAAACCTGCCCGATGGGTCCCATTTTTTTGATTTGTCGCAGTTGGTTGGCAAAATCCTGCAGCGTAAACTGACCGGTCAGCATCCGTTGAGCTTCTTTGACATCCATCTGCCCGGCGTAGGCGGCTTCCGCCTTTTCGATCAAGCCGAGCATGTCCCCCATGCCCAGGATGCGCGAGGAGATGCGGGTCGGGTCGAAGACCTCCAGCGCGTCCAAACCTTCGCCAGTACCGAGGAACTTGATCGGGATCCCAGTCACTTCACGGATCGAAATCGCTGCGCCGCCGCGGGCATCGCCATCGATCTTCGTAAAAATCAGCCCGCTCACCGGAATCACGTTCACAAAACCTTTCGCGATGTTCAAAGCCTCCTGCCCGATCATTGAATCGACCACCAGCAGGATTTCCTTCACCGGCACCGCCTCATTCAAGGCTTTCAGTTCATTCATCAATGTGTCGTCCAACTGTGAACGCCCGGCGGTATCCAGCAAAATGACCGAGTAACCGCCTTTTCTCGCTGCTTCCACTGCGCTTTTCGCGATTTGGACCGGTTTAGCGCCTTCCACACTATGGACAGGCACGTCGATCCGCTCACCAAGTGTCTGAAGCTGTTTGATGGCTGCCGGTCGATAGATATCCGCTGCCACCATCATTACGCGCTCGCCTCTTGAGCGAAGCCGTTTTGCCAGTTTGGCAGCCGCGGTCGTCTTACCCGAACCCTGCAGACCCACCAACATCACCACATGCGGTTTCTCCCCTCGCAGGTTGAGCGGAGCAGGCTGCCCGAGGATTTCGATCAATTCCTCGTGAACGATCTTGATGACTTGCTGGGCGGGGTTGAGCGCTTTTGAAACTTCCGCACCAATAGACCGTTCCTTGACCCGCTTGGTGAAGGACTTAACGACGGTGTAATTGACGTCCGCCTCCAAAAGCGCCAAGCGGACTTCGCGCATTGCCTTCTCAACATCCTCTTCGCTCAGCTTTCCGCGCCGGCGGAGATTGTCGAAAACGGCAGTCAGTTTATCGGTAAGGTTTTCAAACATGGTATTTCCCTGTTGTAGTAGCTTTTTCCTTCAAGCTCTTATGATACCCCATTCCTTGCCACTTTCCTAATAAACTTCCAATAATATATTTTGACTAATTCAGTCTTATTATTTTGCCTGCGTAACTTAATCTGCCTAAATGTGTTTTATAAAAAAAGATTTCACTTGGAGTAAGCTATGAACAAAGTCGCTATTGTAACCGACAGCACCACCGCTATCCCTGATGACATCGCGCGAGAACACAACCTCACGATCATTCCGCTCTCCGTCAATTGGGATGGCAAATCTTACCTCGACGGGATCGAGATCACTGTGGAGGAATTTTACGAGCGGCTGTCAAAATCCAGCACGCTCCCCACCACCTCACAGCCACCAGTGGAGATGTTCGCAAAAGCCTATGAAAACCTCCTCAACCAGGGATACGATATTCTGACGATCGTTTTGTCTTCCAAGCTCTCCGGCACCTGGCTATCGGCTACTCAGGCTGCTGCGGATTTCCCAAAAAATCGGATCACCGTCCTGGACAGCCTTCAAGCTTCCATGCCTCTTACCCTTGTTGCCCTCCAAACGGCTGAGGCTGCCCTACGCGGCGCCACACTGCTCGAATGTACCAATCTTGCCAAGGACCTCTGCCAGCGTGTACGCACCCTCTTCATCGTCAATACGCTCGAATTCCTCCACAAAGGCGGTCGTATCGGCAGCGCAGCCCATCTGATCGGCACTGCGCTGCAGATGAAGCCAATCCTCCAGATCAAAGATGGTCTGGTGGACTCCTTCAACAAAGTCCGCACTTTCCGGAAAGCGTCTGAACGCGTTTTGGAGGTCGCTGAAGCGGAGCTCGGAAAACAGGGCACCATTGAATACCTGGGTATTGTCACTGCCAACGCGCCCCAGGTGGCAGAGGATTTCCTGCGCGAAGCTCATGCGCGTTTCCGCGTTCGAAAAGAATTGGTCGGGTTGATCAGCCCGGTCATCGGCACGCACGTGGGACCCGGCGCGGTTGGGTTCGTCTACATTCCTGCCAAAAAATCCTGATTCCCCGAAAATCCCCATTTAGAGCCTGCCTGGTCAGGCTCTCTTTATTTTCCGCCTTGTTTTGATACAATAGGAACAACTCACCTATAGAAAAGGAGTTTATTCATGTCGATCAAAGAAAAAATTGGTGTCCATGTTCCAGAAGTTCTCCTCCCGGCAAAGCGCATAGATCCCCACAAATGGGCGGTCATCGCCTGCGATCAGTTTACCTCGCAGCCGGAATACTGGGAAAAGGTCGCTGAAACCGTTGGCGATGCCCCCTCCACCTTCCACCTCATCCTCCCCGAAGCCTGGCTCCACAGCCCAGATGTCAAGGACCGCATTCGCCAAACCCAGCAGGCAATGCAAGACTACCTGGATACGGGCGTCCTTGAAGCGCATCACGGCTTCGTTTTTGTGGAACGCCAGATAGGCGACAAAACCCAATCTGGTCTCGTTGTCGCGCTCGACCTGGACCAATATGACTACAACAAGGGCTCCCAAACCCTCATCCGTGCCACCGAAGGCACCATTCTTGACCGCATTCCTCCCCGGATGGACGTCCGCCGCGACGCCCTGCTCGAAACGCCCCACATCCTTGTCCTCTACGACGACCCCGAAGGCGTTGTGCTTTCTGAGATCCTCGCCCATAAGGAAGTCCTGCCCCTTGCTTATGACTTCGAGTTAATGGCAGGCAGCGGTCACCTCGAAGGCAGGCTTGTGGAACACGCGGGACTTATTGACAGCGTCATCAATGGCTTGGCTTCTCTCATTGAGCCAGCCGCCTACATGCAGAAATACGACCTGCCAAACGCGGATTCTCCGCTGCTCTTTGCGATGGGTGACGGCAATCACTCCCTTGCCACTGCAAAAGCCATCTGGGAAGAGCTCAAACCCCATGTCGGCTCCGACCATCCGTCCCGCTACGCGCTGGTCGAACTGGTCAACCTTCACGACCCCTCCCTTTGCTTTGAACCCATCCACCGCGTGCTCTTTGATCCCGGTGAGGACTTCCTGACTGCCATGGAGGTCTATTTTGCGGAGAAGGTGAGCTTCCACCCTGCGGCAGACATGCCAACCCTCGTGGCGGAAGTCGTCAAGTCCACGCCTGCGGTGCAGCGTTTTGGCATGATCCAGCCCGACGCATACACCTTGGTTGAGCTCGACCATCCTGCCCATGACCTGACTGCTGGCAGCCTGCAGCAATTCCTGGATCTCTACCTCAAGAGCCATCCCGACACCAAGATCGACTATGTCCACGGAGACGAAACGGTTGATGATCTCGGACGTAAACCCGGAAATATCGGCTTCTTCCTGCCCCCTATCAGCAAGAATTCTTTCTTCCGGTCAGTCATCGTCGATGGCGCTCTGCCGCGCAAGACCTTCTCGATGAACCACGCCAAAGACAAGCGCTTCTACATGGAATGCCGACGCATAAAACCTTGACGAATGGAACAAGTGTGCTATATTTAACCTATCCGAAATATTAGAATTGGGAGAACTTATGGCTGCCCGAAAGGTATCAACAAAAAACAATCCGCAGGAAACCGACCAGAACATGGAAGAAGCGAAAAAGGTCGTGCTCGACCGAGCTTTACACGATATCATCAAAAAATACGGTGATGGCAGCATCATGCGCCTTGGCGAAGCCCACCATATGCAGGTGGAAGCCATTCCAACCGGCTCCCTCTCGCTCGACATGGCTCTGGGCGTCGGCGGCATTCCCAAAGCCCGCATCACCGAGATCTACGGTCCCGAATCTTCCGGTAAGACCACGCTCTGCCAGCACATCGTCGCCGAATGCCAGGCTCAGGGCGGCACCGCGGCTTACATCGACATGGAGCACGCGTTGGACCCTATCTACGCTGCCAAGTGCGGCGTCAAGACCGACCAGTTGCTCATCTCCCAGCCGGATACCGGTGAGCAGGCGCTTGAAATAGCCGAAACTCTCGTACGCTCGGGGGCTGTGGACCTGGTGGTGATCGACTCGGTCGCTGCGCTCGTTCCCCGCACGGAAATCGAAGGCGACATGGGCGACCCAACCATGGGTGTCCAGGCGCGCCTCATGTCCCAGGCGCTGCGCAAGCTCTCGGGTGCGATTAATCAGACCAAGACTGCAGTGGTCTTCACCAACCAATTACGCCAGAAAATCGGTGCGATGTTCGGCAATCCCGAAACGACCACCGGCGGTATGGCGCTGAAATTCTACGCTTCCGTCCGCCTGGACGTTCGCCGCGTGCAATCCATCAAGGTCGGCGCTGAAATTGTCGGCAACCGCGTGCGCGTGCGCGTGGTCAAGAACAAAGTTTCCGCCCCCTTCCGTTCAGCCGAATTCGACATCATGTACAACGAGGGTATCTCCAAATCCGGTGATATTCTCGATCTGGCAACCTCGCTTGAGGTCATCGAAAAACGCGGGTCCTTCTATTCCTACAAAGATCAACGCCTTGGTCAGGGACGCGAAGCTTCCAAGAATTACCTCGTCCAGAACCCGGATTTGATGCAGGAAATCGAAGATTCAGTTCGCGCGCTTGCCAATACGGAAGTACTCTCCGGGACTTTCGACATCTCTGGCGATAGCGACGAGGAAGACAGCGACGAGTATTGATGCCCATTTGTTAACAAGCTTGACTTATAAGCTCAATTTCAAAGAGCCGGATCTCAGACCGATCCGGCTCTTTGTTTTATCAATGAGGTATGCTCGCGAGGAGGCTGCCCCAAATGTACAGTCAAAGCGTCATTTGAAAATCTGTAATTATGTCATACTTGAACAAGTCCATATATCTGCCCCTGAAAATCATCCATCGCCCTGCGCTTAAGCTCTCCATTGTGGCTACGCGCATTGCAAGGTTATTTTAAAATACTATTTGTTGCTTTTTCGGACAACAAGATACAACTTCAACTCAATCGCTGCCATCCAGCCTCTCACCCTGAGATTCTTATTGAGCCTTTACCTTGTCAAAATGACAAAGGGTAAAGGCTCAGATATCAACTAATTTTTCGGGGCGATTCTATGCGCCCGTCGGATCTTATTCAAACGCGATGATCAGTTGGTAATGCGGCTGACCGCCTTCGTGGATCTCGAGTTCCTTATCCGGATATTTCTCGCGGATGTGGTCGCCCAAGGTATTGACCTGCTGCTGGGTGATGCCCTCTCCGTAGAAGAAAGTAACCCGTTCAACTTCGTCCAGATGAGCCTTTTGAAAAAGTTCATCCAGCGCGCCTTCGATCGTCGCGGAGGAAGAGACCAGTTTACCGTCATAGAGCGCGATGACCTGCCCTTTTTCCACCTGAACGCCTTCAATCTCAACCGACCGGGTGGATATGGTGATTTCCCCCGTATGCACCTCGGTGATCGCCTCACACATGGAGGCTTCGTTTTCCTCGAGTGTGCCGTCCGGAATCAGACGCAGCATGGCGGCGAAACCCTGAGGGGTATTACGGGTTGGGATAATGGCAATCTTCTTGACGCTCACCTTGACAGCGTTTTGCGCCGCGAGAATAATGTTTTTATTGTTCGGAAGGATGATAATCTTGTCAGTCGGCAGGTTCTCAAAGGCTGCCACCAGTTCCTTCACACTGGGGTTCATCGTCTGACCGCCCTGGACGATCGCCGCGACTCCCAGGCTGGCGAAGATGCGCGAGAGCCCCTCACCCGGAGAGACCGCCACGACAGCCACATCGCCCGGATTGACCGACGCCAGGTTCAATTTGGCGCTTTCTTTGTTGCGTCCGTTCATCTGCTCCTGGAGGTTCTCCATCATGATTTTCTTGACGGTTCCAACACTCTCGGTGTAGGCGATCGGTTCATAGCGTTTTTCCAACTCGGTATGGATATGCATGCGGTAGATGCCATCGCCCTCCCCGACCTGGATGCTCGTGCCGATTCCACTCAATCCATCGTAATACTGCTCAAGGACGAAGCTGCCGTTGGGCGCAAAATCGATCACAACTTCGTAATCCTGCCCTTCCTCGACCGTTTCGAGCGCGTGGCTGAGATCCAATTCAGCAATAGGACGCAAAACCGCGCCGGATGCATCCAGCGAGAGCCCCTGCAGCATGCGCAGCATGCCTTCAAAGATGTAAAAGAGCCCCATACCGCCCGAATCCACCACTCCCGCTTGTTTCAGGATCGGAAGGAGCTCTGGGGTATGCTTGACGCTCTGATCGCCAGCTTCCACGATC
>Ga0123334_1003186_pt1 | contig 18029 bp, 11 predicted proteins | sample BiotimSIPDNA_FD_89706 | JGI IMG/M metagenome (GOLD analysis project Ga0123334, IMG submission 89706) | Anaerobic biogas reactor microbial communites from Washington, USA - Biogas_R1 time_0 SIP DNA | ecosystem: Engineered > Bioreactor > Anaerobic > Unclassified | place: Washington, USA... | reverse complement strand
CACAAACCACCAATCGGAGACTATTATCAACCTCTGAAACCCGGTGACAAAGCACCGAAAAGCTTCGATGGCGTGAGGAAATTCCCGCTGATCGAAGGATTCTACAATACGTTCAATGCCGGAAATTGGCGACCGGAACTGAACGATTGCGTAGACAAGATCACCTTCCGGGAAGCCTTGGAACCAAATGCACTGTTCCTGCTCCTGGATGGAGTGACTACAGGGGGACATAAGCACGACGATGGCAACAGCATCCCACGACTCTCCCAGTTCGACAGAATCTGGCTCGCAGACAATGATTATTTCAAGGCGCCGCTTAAGTACCACAATTCGCTGTCCGTACTCGCAAACGGAGAATCCGCGCGCTTGCCAGACTATGTGCAGTGCGTATTGGTTGACGAGAATTCATCATGCGGCGTTTCAGTGACCGAGTTTCGCGAGTATGCGAGGTCGGATTGGCGCCGTGCCCTAGTATGGTTAAAGGAGCAGAAGTGCGTTTTGGTACTCGACCGGGTGACTGCCCGCGAGAATGCCAATTACCAAATGTGCCAGTTTTGGCATGGAGTCGGCGAGGCGACCTTGGATGCGGACGGGATGCTGCTGAGGCAAAAAGGGCCTTCGATGAGAGTCCAGCTCGCCCGAGGCACGAAATTGTCGCTGGTTGACGATGCGGAACTAGGCAGCAACTGGGGAGGATATCCCCACGCAAAACCTGTAGTCCGGACATTGACCGCCTTGGCGGAAATTGATCTCAAGGCCGGCGAATCATATCTGTTCGCGGCGGTTTTCCACGGCAATGCTTCCGGTGACGAGCCAGTGTGGAAGCTGGAAAGGCTGTTTGACGATTGGGGAGTGATGCTGGATGACGGGCAGCGGCAAGTGGCAATCGCCCTGGATGGCTTTGCTGGGGACAAGTCACGCGGCTGCGTCGTAGTCAAGGAATCAACCGGGAAACAATATGCGTTTGGCAAGGCAAGCGGGGTACATGCTCCGACGCATGCTCCCGCAGCTTCGTTTGCACCCTCCTGGAGTGCATTCGGGAACAACGCCCCTCGATGCCTGAAGGTGGAGCCGGTGCGGCCGGCGACAAGCGACCTGCCGTCCTTGCAGACAGTGTGGTGCGTTACGCCCAAGCCTACCTTGCTGGTCTTGAGCGGCAATGCAGCCAGCGCAGGCGCACTGACGGGATTTTCAACGATGAAATGCACGCCAGACAAATTGGGCGAAAATGTACTCACCGGCGGAAGCAATCGCGTTGAAGGACTGGTGGATGGAAGCCAGGCACGAGGCAACAACAATGTGATGTTCCCGGTCGACGCCGTGGTGGAAATCGTCTTCGCCTTCAAGGAAACGTGCCAGCTTGACAGCGTTGTCTGGGGACAATGGCACGCAACCACCAGCTCAAAGGGAACCTCATATTTGCTTGACAAGGTCGAAATTGAGTTGAGCGACGACGGATTTGCCTCAGATGTCCGCCCGGTTCATTCGTATGTCGAAAATCGCCAGTTGCCGAATTGGGGGGCGCCGATTGAGTATCGCGTTGAGTTGGACGGAAAGTCTGCGAAGGGATTGCGGATGCGCTTGCGTCCCCGGCCGGGTTCTTCGATATACTTGTCCGAGGTTGTGGTTTTTGGTGATGGCGTCAATGCCGAAAATGCGGCTGGGATACAGATTTCCGCCGTTGAGACAAGCAGGGGCCCTGGCGGCAAGGAGGTCATCCTGGTCGGTGCCGCCACCGGGGAGTTGATGGCCTTGGACCTGGATGGGAAAACGTTGTGGAGCAAGCAAATGATTTCCGCCGTAAACGATATCGCCGCCGTTGACATAGACAAGGATGGAATTGATGAAATCGCGCTGGCGATGAAGTCCGGAGAAGTCATCCTGCTCAAAGAAAATGGTGACGAAATCTGGCGCTACCAAATGCAATTCTACCGGCGTCCCCCAGATGGAAATCTGATTCGCATAGGCGACCTCGATGGCGATGGCTGGCCGGAAATCGTCTGCGGCGCCGAAAATTGGCGCTTCTACGCCTTTGACCGAAAGGGTAATTGCCTGTGGCACTACGAGGCAGTGCATCCTTCCAGGTCGGGCGCCGTGGTTGATTTGGATGGCGACGGCAAGGCAGAGGTGATTTGCGGAACGCACTACTATTCGATGAGCGTGGTGGACCATACCGGAAAGAGGAAGTGGGCCGCCAATTTCGGACCCATCTGCTGGGCCATTGACACGGCAATAGGCGGCGATGGAAAGCGATCAGTCCTGACAGGCTCGGGCAATGGACACTTCTACTGCTTTTCCTCAACAGGACAAAAGCGAATCGAATTCAATACCGGAGAGGAAGTGCGCTGTGTCCTGGGCAAGGATTTGGATGGCGATGGCATTGACGAAGCACTAGCAGGGAGCTTCTCCCAGTTTGTGTATTGCTGGGGACTCGAAAACGGCAAGCTGCGTTGGACGCGCAATTTGGGCAGCCCGGTGAATGTCTTGGCTTCAGGCAGCAAAAATTGTGTTTTCGCTGGCTTGCGCGATGGACGCATCGTCGAAATTGACGCCGCAGGAAAATCGATTCGGGAACTGGACACAAAATCCCAGGTGACGATCATGAAGCCATCCAAAAATGGCGTACTGGCAGCAACCGAAGATGGCAAGCTGAGATTGACTAAATAAAGCTTAGGGAAGACTATCCGTCCACCTTAGGGACATGGTGGACGTTGTGGACAGCCCTGCGGCAGGCAGGCCAAGCTCATCTCGCCCCTAAAAAACGCCCCGCCCTGAGCGCCTCAGCGGATTCTCACCAGGGTGTATATTTTGAGGCGGTCGGCTGGCAGCACTATCTCGTATGCTCCCAGCTCGACCTGCCGGGTCTTCAGCTCGACTTGGCCGGCAAAGTCCGGCGACACGGCGTATGCACGCTGCAGGGACGGCAGCCGCATTACAAACCGAAGATCCTTTTCCAAGGCCGGGAACGGCTCGTCTGGCGGCGACGCGGAAACCGTCTGCCCAGGCGCCATGCGGCTGCCCGTTGCATTCAGAAAATGCACCACCGTCTCGCCTCGATCACGGAAAATGTTGGTCAGAACGTCCTCCGGCACCGTCACCGGCACCCACGGCGTAGTCTCCTTGCCCAGCACTTCAGCCAGAACCCGATGGGCGATTTCCTCGGCATCAAGCTGGCGTTCAAAAGTAAATTCGCGACCGACAGCGATTTCCGTGGCATTGGCCGGGACGCCCAGCAGCAACGGGCTATAGACCACCCTGCCAGCGCCCAGCGGCACTTCCAGCACGGCTGGGAAACGTGCGCCGGAAGGGCCTTCATACTCCCACAAAACCCGCACTGGCGCGGCAATTTCCGCCGTGGCGCGGCAGACCACTCCGGAAATCGGCTTGGCCAACTCCAGAGTCTCGGCAAAAGTCGGCCCGGCATACATTTTGACGGCCGGCGACGGCTTGTCTATACGCTCCAAGGGGAACAAATCCGCGAATGGCCAGGAAGAACGCAAATCGCCATTTTCATTCGAGGCTCCTATCCGGTTGGATAAGTAAACCGTGCCGCCCTGCTGCGCAAACTCGCGGATCGCCGCCAGATTCGCGTCTGACAAAGACATGGCGTTGCAGACGAACAGAACCTTGTATTTCTTCAGGATATCCTGCTTTAAGCCAGTCTCATTGATGAACACATGCGGGATGTGCTTCAGATTGAGCAACTGGGACATTCCCAGGACATCCGGCGGATACGCTACGCCACGCGGCCAGTCACGGCTCTGGTTTGAAAACAGCATGGCCACGCTGGTCACCGGCTCAGCCTCGCGCATCGCCATGTTGCCGTTATTGGCGGTGAAGAGCCGGTAGTTGCTCTTGTCTGGCGGGCAGTAGCGTCCGGTCATCTCCCAGGTAGTCTGGCCCAGCATATTGTTCAGGGCCCAGCCAAAATACATCAAATCCCAGTTGAATCCCGACGTATAGACCAGTCCGAATACCGGCAGGTCAGCGGAGTGCTGGAACTGCCCCTTGGCCTGGCGCAGGGTCATCAGTGCGCGATAATTGGCGTAGATGTTGCGGGTCATAATCTCGGTGCCGACAAAATCCCAGCCACGCGTCGACTGCTCCAAGGCCCCGCCCTGCGACAGCGAACCGTATGTCGACGTCATGCCGTAATGCGTCGAATAGCCCATGATGACAAAGTCAGGCTTGAACGTCCGGATGCGTTCTTTCAAATGATACCAGAAGTCACCGAGGCGTTTCTGTCGCCAGCGCAGCCAGGCCCGCCACAAGGCCGATTCCTTGTTGAAGAGGTCGGGGCTGCACTCGTCCGCAGGCAGCTGCCAGCCTGACTCAGCCGTGAACGTCTGGCGACAATCAGCGCAGCCGCAGAATTTCAAGCCATGAAAGCTTACTTCGTCAATCATGATGCCGTCAATGCCCGTGGCCTGCACGTGGGCAGCGATAGTATCAGCAAATTTGACGAAATACTGTGAGTTGGACGGGCAGAAGCCACGCGCGGTCAGCTGTCCATCAACCGTCTGTTGCAGATAAGGCATATTGGCGACCAGGACACGGAAGCCGGAATCCATGTCCCACAGCAGCGAATGATCCTGGTGGTCAACGAATTTAATGCCGTGCGGATGCCCGGCGCGGACAAAGTCGGCCAGGTTCTGCTCGGCTCGTTGCAAGTGCGTCGGGTAGGTATGGCGGGAAAGCATGCCATTGGTCAGGATGACATTGAGATTGTCCGCCTTCAATTCCTGGATTCTCCTCGCGATCAGTTCCGGGGTGTTGAATTCGGAGAATGTGCCATTGTTACTGGGGCCGAGGCTGCCGATGTTAGCCCGCCCGCGCCAGTCCTCACCAGGCTTGAACACGGCATGCGAGGTCGGAAAATCCCAGGACTTCAATGGCGCAGCCGCTTCCTGGCCTGGCTCCGGCAAGGGATATTTTGACACGCTGACCGCAAATTCCGGTGCCTTGGCGTAGGATGCGCTGGAGAACATCACCGAGGGTTCGGGCAAGCCGGTATGACGCCAGAAGCCGCGCCGGAATGAATAGTCCTCATAGCTGGTCTGCAACAACTGGTCGTTGAGCGTGGAAACCGCCCAGTTGCCCGCAAAAGTGAACCGTGCCTCGCCGCTTTCAAGCCAGACTGGAAAGGACAAGGTCTGCACCGTCAATGGCGCAATTGACAAGTTCGACGCCACGACACGCCCATTGCAACTGACCGAGAACGGCCCAGCGCCTTCCAGGCCAACGCCGGTGACAATGGTGATGATGTGGACGCCGGAACGCAGGCCAGTCATCCGAAACGACGCTTCGCCGCTGCCGCGAACTGCAGAATACAGAGCGCCCTGAGGCCGGTGCGTGCTCACCCGCAATCCCTCGGTCACCAGCCAGCCAAAACCTTTTTCCGGAGAAAAGACGTTGACGCCAGCATCGGTGTACTGCTTCCCAAATTTCCGTGCGCCGAACACGAATTGACGATCCGGCAGCATCTCGGAGAAGTAGCGGTATGAGTCAGTAGCGTGGCGACGGGTGAAATCCTCATGCGTGCCCTCGTAGAAAACCAGGTGCCCAGCCACCATCCCCCCAAAGAACAACGGCGTATAGGTACGGGAAAGGACGAGGCAGTCGCTCTCGACAATCAAATCCCAGACTCCGACAACGGCATTCGGCGGGTAATCGCCATGGGCATTGACACCTTTGGGATTGCAGTCAATGACCAGCTGACGGCCCTGGCCGGAAAACGCAATCTGACGGATGGGCGCGTTAGCGATCCGGCCGGACGAGGCGACAACCGTCCCGGAAACTTCTTTCAGCTCGCTGGAACGGCCATACAGGGCGGTGTACGTGCAGCCCTCAAACGCGGCCAGCGGCAGGCGCAGCCGATACCGGATAGTGCTGCCAGTCAAATGATCCTGGTAGGCCGGGCAATGCGCCATGAACGCCAGTTCGACTTCCGAGCCGTCTGCCGCCGCCGAGACTTCGCGCCGGTACTTGACGCCATCGGTCTCACCATGAACATTGTACACGCGACGATTCCCGCCCAAGTCGGAAATATTAGTCTGGGGATTGCGCAGCAACGACATTGACGGCGGTGGCGGCGCCTCGGGAACGGCGCCCGGGGGCAAGGCCGGCGTCAAATCCATCTCTTCCTCCAAAACCAGCGTCGTCCCGCCAAAACTGATCTGGAGGCTCTTCTCCGCAGCCAGGGAAAAAGCCCCGGCTACTGCCGCCGTTCCCATCGACATTATCGCCAAAAACGTACACGCTTTAATCTTCATGGCTGACCTTGTTCATGATTACAGTGAGGTGAATTGCTGAATCCGTGTCCATCTATGGCCCCAGCTCACTTAGCGTCCAGCCAGCGGATAGCTTCCGCCCACGTGCGACCACCCACTGGCCGGGTTGAACTGATGACATGGCCGCCAATCGCCAGCATATTGATGGTGGTTAGATGATTCGGCGTCACGCCGGGCGTCGTGCCATTGTGAAAATACAGTCCGACATCGCTGAAAATCTTATTGCTCGGATCAGTGTCGCCGCTATAGCGGTTCCGCTGTCGCCGGCCGCTCTGATCGCCAAAGCTGGCAGTCGGATAATACGTCCCCACCTTCGCCGGCGCAATCCAGTAGCCAAAGTAGCTGCTGTAGCCTGGCTTATACTCACCAGTCGTAGCCCAGTGGTTGTAGTTGGTGTTATCAGAAGGGCAGCGCCAGTAGCGCTCAATGTACTCGGCATTGCTGGCCGTAGTATTGGCCTCGCCCGTCCCCAAGTACATGCCAAAATTCTTGGAGGTCAGGCCGCTGACTGACTGCGAGGAGACGATGTTACCGAAGGTGGTGATGTCGGAAGCACGGATATCCGTGGTGGCGCGCCAGCCATCGTTGTCATCGGCGTACATCAGGTTGGCCAGGCCAATCTGCTTTAACGTGTTGACGCAACTGATGATGCGGGCTTTTTCCCGGGCCTTGCTCAAGGCCGGCAGCAGCATCGCCGCCAGAATAGCAATGATCGCAATGACTACCAACAACTCAATCAAAGTAAACTTCCGCATGGCCAACCCCCTTTCAATGAAAAATAACTCTGCCACAGTTCGGGAACAAAAGATGACTTCCATTCACAACCAGGTCACAACCTTAACTTACTTCGCCAAAACGTTTTTGCATCCTCAAAAAACAATAGCTGGAATTTTCTCTAATCGGTCGTCATGGGTCAGTGTACACCCCGGCGCTCTGCTGGGGTGTACACTGACCCATTGCTGCCCGATTGCAAAAAGCAATAAAAATGCTTTATTTTGCTTGAAAAGGCATTTTTGTTGCTTATATTAAGGCAAATATTAATTTGGAGGAGCGCGATGACTACTGGAACCATAGACTACCGCACCGCAATCCAAACGGGATACAACTCATTGGGCGCCAAAAAGCGGATTATCGCTGATTACGTGTTGGAAAACCCGATGAAAGTGATTTCCTCTTCGGTGCAGGAACTGGCTAAAATCTGTGATTGCGAGCAGACCACCATCGTCAGATTTGCCCAGCAACTTGGTTTTCGAGGCTACATGGATTTAAAGATCGCCATCGCCCGGCAGCTCAACTCCGTCTGGGCGGAATTCACCGATACGAAAGAAGGAGAAGCTACTGGGATATTGAAAAAATTGGCTTCACGCCATGTTAACGCACTGCAAAATACACTCGCGTCTCTTGATGAAAAGCTTTTGGAAGACATCTGTGACATACTAGAAAAAAGTTCCCAAATTTTGGCTTTTGGCGCTGGCACCAGTCAGTTGGCAGCCATCGACTTGCAGATAAAATTCCTGCGGCTTGGCTTGCAGATTCACTGTTTTGCGGATATCGAATTAACGAAAACCCACCTCGGGTTCGCCAGAGAAAATGGCATCATCTTCCTGTTTTCCCAGTCCGGTGAAACGGAAGTAGTTACTATGCTGGCAAAGTTGGCGAAAGAAGAGCATATTCCGGTTGTCGCGATTACCAGTTTCCCAGGGTCGACTTTGGCGTTGCTGGCAGACTATTTATTGGTCACTGCTTGCAGCAACGAACCGCAAATCCGCTTTGGAGTGATGAGCGCCCGCTTGGCGCAACTGGCGGTGGTGGATGCGCTGACGTTGCTTTTCAGCATGCGCAACCAAGAGCGTTCATGGGAATTCATTGCCAAAGGATATCACGATAATGCCGAATAAAACCACTTCCTTGCTGCTGGCTGCCGATTCTGGCGGGAGCAAAACCGACTGGTGGCTGATGACTCCGGGCGGACGTTGCGTGAAAAAATGCACTACGGCCGGGGTTGCTTCTCTCCACGCAGGCATGCTTCCGGTAGCGGATACCGCGCGCACGGCGAAAGCGATGCTGGGAAATCCCCCAGTCCGCCAGATATATTTTTCCCTAGGCGGCCCCAATACTCTCGAAATACAGGAGGCGCTGCAAGCAGTCTGGCCAGATGTCCCTTCAGAAGTCGGCAGGGAAGCGTCCGGAGCACTGATCGCTTCCTGCCGGGAGTTTCTTCGTTGCGATGGAGCGATCTTGGGCGGTACTGGGGTAACCGCCGTGGGATTCACCGCCGGTGGATGTTGCTATGCGGAGGGATGGGGGCCGGTTTACGGAGATTTGGGTTCCGGCGGCGGAATCGGATTGCGAACGGTGCAAACCTTTCTACGAGGACTCGACGGCACTGAGGACAGTGGAGGATTGGCGAAGCTTTTTTCCGGAATGTACGCAGATTTGAATTTGCGCGATTTCTCCGGGCGCATGGAATTGAAGCGGAGAATAAATGAATTGACCCGCAGAGACCTGGCAGCACTAGCGCCGCAGGTAGCGCAGATGGCGCAAGGAGGTGATCCGGCAGCGACAAAAATCATTGATGCCAGCGCGGAAAACATGGCGGCGCTCGCCGCTGCCATCGCTCCTCCGAAAGGGAAAATCCTGATGCTGGGAGGGTTGTTTAAGCTCGGGGCGGATTATTTGCGTCGGTGTGAGCGGCTCCTTCACGCTCGCCGGCCGGATTGCAGCTGGCTGTATGATGAGCGGCTTTCCATCGTCAAACTGGCAGCTGCCCGGGTGATTCAACTGGACGGACATACAATCACCTCTGAAACATGGTGCAAAATAATCAATGAACGAACTTCTTGAAAAATTACGGAACCGTCTGATCGTTTCTGTACAGGCGCTTCCCGGCAATCCACTGCGCGACACCCACTGCATCGCGCGCCTCGCGGCGGCGGCAGCAGCCGGTGGCGCCGCGGCTATCCGTGCCAACGGGGTGGAAGACCTCACCGCCATCAGAGAACTGGTCAGCCTGCCGATCATTGCCATCAATAAATATGCTCCATCCCTGACTGAGCCGTATATCACACCCGATATTGCGGCAGCCCGTAAACTTTACGGCTTGGGAGAGATCATTGCCGTAGATGCCACCTTGCGGCCGGATGACAAGCGGGCAGCCGAACTTATTGCCCGTATTCACGCAGAATCCGATGCTCTGGTCATGGCAGATATCAGCACATTAGAGGAAGGAATTGCCGCGGCGGCAGCCGGTGCGGATATTGTCGCTACCACCTTAAGCGGCTATACGCCTTACACCGTCAAAACCGCTGGCCCGGACTTGGAGCTGGTCAACGCCCTGAGCCGCACTGTGGACGTCCCCGTCATCGCTGAAGGACGTTTCCTTACTCCGGAAGACGTGGATGCCGGCCTGGCCGCCGGCGCCCACAGCGTGGTGATCGGCAAAATGATTACCAATGCCATGTTCATTACCCGTCACTTCATCGAAAGAAGCACACGCCTGCTCGCATGAGAGAATTCCTTGTCCAGAAATATTGACCCTCGCCAGCAACAAAAGGGCATTCCGGCATCCGTGGCGGTCAAACGAGTTCTTCGCAACATCACCCGGGAAGTTGCCACCGTGAAAAAAGCCTGCGCAGAAATGCAGCTGGTCTATACCGACTTCACAATGTTAAAATAAGGAGCTCGTTCAATGAACCCCATCGACTTCAAACGTTTTAACGCCGGTACGCTCTTCCTGATTCGGAAACCTGAATCCTTCCCGGTCGGATACGCGCAAAGCGCCTTCGAAGACATGAAACGCCTGCATCTGGACTATGCCGCCTGGCTGGAAACCTGGAATTGCTGGGACGGGGTACTGTGGATACACCCGGATTATCCGCGAAGCTCTTTCTGGAAGGACTGCCCCAGGGACCCGCTGGAAGAAACATTTGCCGCAGCTGACAAGACGGGAATCGCCTTTCTACCGGAGTGCGGAGTCATGCATGCTTCCTTTGTTGAAAGTCACAGCGACGCCATGTTGCATTCGCATGACGGGAAAAAGTCAGTTTATGGGCGTATCGGACTGGTGCCTTCCGCACCGGTGACGGCAGATTTCTTTATCGCCAAATATGACGCCTTCATTGATAAATTCAAGCATCACGCCAGCTTCCGGGGGATTTGCCTGCCGGCGGAGAACAGCACCTGTTTGAGCTACGACCGCTATACTGAAAAAGCGTGGAGAGAATTCTCCGGCAGAGCCTTGCCAACTCCAGAAGAACTTGCTGAAAGCGAAGCGTTGGAGCGGGAGACTTACCGTTTCCTGGAGGAGGAATATCTGCGTTTGTTCCGCAAGCTGGCCCGCCATATCAAACAGAAATATGGCTTGCCGCTGATGCATTATCCGATAAGCAAAATCAGCACGGTGAGCCATTTCGAACCCAATACGTATGCTGCGGCGCGCAATCTGGAAGTCATTACAAAAGTAGATGAGATCGATCTCTTCAATCTGCAGCTGCATCCGCCATTGGGCGATCATCCCGGACAATTCAAGATGGAACTTGAGTTGCTGGAAGCTCTTACCGACAAGCCGTGTGTCGCGGACACCCATTGGTACCACGAATGCAATGCCGGTAAACTGCCAGAGCTAAATTCCAAGCGATACATCGACTGGATACTGTCCACGCTGACGCCTCACGGGATTTCTTTCTTCTGCTACGGTTTCATGGCGGAAAAACTGCCGCTGTGGAAAGTTGAGTTGAATCCGGGAGCAAAAGTATTCAATTGCTATGCCAATGACGACGAGGTAGCTATCCGGCGCAAAGCCGTCCTCCGCGGCATGGACTTTGTCGAAACTTTGCGCCCATTGCTGGAAAACATGAAAAGAGAGGCGCAGAATGCGGTCTTTTACCGGGAAAGCCTCGAAGATGATTACCGTTACGGTAGTTATTACCGAGAGCATCTCTTTTCTCTTTATGGGCAATTGCAGGCTACGGCCCGTCCGCTGATTTTTACTGCGGAAATACCGGAATCGACGGAGAATATCCGCTGTCTGATATTTGACGCGGTAAAGACCTTCTCCTCCGATGATGCGCGCAAACTGGAAAAATTCCTGGCAGCCGGCGGACAAGCGGTGGTCATTGGGCGCTGTTCCCCCGCATTGTATGCCGCTTGTGGATTGAATGTCCGTGAATGTGAAGCGGATTTCGTCACCAAACCAGGAACTGCGGGAAAATGGTGGTTCGGCATGCCGTGCGATGCAATAAAATTCACTGCCAACGGGGATACCCTGTATGCTTACAACACAGGTGAGGCGGCAGTGACCCGTCATAACGGGGTCTTCTTTATCGGCTGTTCCGCAGCAGTGTCGGATTTCGACAATTTGCGCCAGCGCGGCCTGGTGGATATGTGGCTCAAAATAATCGAACTCTGCCAAGCTGACAGCGGGGTGAAGGTGAGAGCTGATTTCCTCCGGCGCCCCGGAGCCCATGAATATGTCTGCAGCGATTTGTACACTTCTGCGGATGGGAAACGCAAACTGCTGCTAATCCGTGACTTGGGAGTGGAAGTGATTTCCTCCGAAGTCAAGTGGAATCTGCCGGATAATTTCCGCATCACCAGGCTTATACTCGACGGGCGCGACATCGCAATGCCCAAAGATGGCGTCCTGCCGGAATTTGAATATTTCGCCGCTGTCTACGCAGAGGCATACTAATGAAAATTTTCCATCAACGACAATTGCATGAATGTTTTTCGGCTCTTCAAGAATTTTCGTGGAATCCATAATAAGCCTATTAAGTAACACTTATACCGGGAAAGTGGTTTTGAATCGGACTCCTACCGGTATTATGGCCCCTGTGTAAAAGTCATAACTTGTTGATTACGTAATGCAAAACCCAAAAGGACAATGACCATGCTGGCAAAACAACTGTTGGACAATTTTCGGGTCCAATTCGACCAATTGGAAAAAGAACAACTGGGACGCATCGACCAGGCCGCTGCCATGGTCGCCGACTCCCTTCTCAACGGCGGCGCCTGGCATGTCCATGACACTGGCCACATCATCAACCACGAGCTGATCTACCGCGCTGGCGGCCTGATGTGCATCAAGGCCTTTTCCTGGGCTTTCACCGTCAATGACGACGTCCCCGCCTGCCGCAAAGGACGACCCGCCGCTGATCCCGATTACAATGTCGGCCTGGAAACCGTGCGTCTGGCCGTACGCGCTTCAAATGTCCGTGCCGACGACGTCATGGTCATCGGCTCTGTCAGCGGCAGAAAGCTAGCGACCGTGGAACTGGCCCTCGAATGCCGACGCATCGGCTGCAAAGTCATCGTCATCTCATCCCAAAGCTATTCCTCGCAGGTCGAATCGCTCCATCCCAGCGGCAAGCGATTGTATGAATGCGCTGACCTGTTCATTGACAACCAAGCGCCGCTGGGGGACGGCCATATACAGCTCAAGGGCTATGACGTACCGGCGTTCCCGTTGTCGGGAATCAACGCGGCTATGATCATGTGGATGATGGTGGCCCAGGTGATTGAAAAAATGCAGGCGCAGGGCAAAATGCCGCAAATCTGCAAAAGCGTCAACATCAATGACGGCTCTGAACGCAATCGGAGCCTGGCAGCAGAAATCGTCGACGTCATTGGCTACTGACAAAGAGCGGCACCCTCCTTCGCTCTGCGGCTAATGCAGCAAGAGCATGGAGGGCGGGGACGAGGGGGCTATACTCGCACATTACCAAAAAACAGGAAGCAGATTGATAGTAGCACAGCACGCAGACTGAAGCGAGAATCATGGAAAGCATCGTGCCTGCGTGCAAGCTAAATCATGCTATAGCACAAAATTGCTAGGATTCTGCAGAAAACAGCTTGAAAAAGGGCGTTTGGCAACCTACTTTTTCAGCGGGTTCCAGAAATCAAGCCCCCCCACCCTGAGGGGGCCTCCATCCAATGGTCGCGCGCGAGGAAGGTTTAGTCGGCGGCGAGAATGAGAATGAGCCTATAGGAAAAGTCGTCCGCGCCATGCTGGAAACAGTTCGAGGGCGCTCTCAAGAAAAAAGGCGATGAACATGGACATACACCTGCGGATTCTCGACAAAGCCGAGCTGGCTCTAGTGCGCCGGGTGGCTGATATCGTCTGGCCTATCACTTTCCAGGAGATACTTTCGCCGGAGCAGATGGCCTACATGATGGAGATGATGTACGCAGCCGAGGTCATGGAACGCGAATACGACGAAGGCGTCTCCTTCTGCGGCGTATTCGACGAGGAGAAGCCGATCGGGTATCTCGCCTGGGGACGCAGCGATTCCGCGCCAGACACCGCCAAGCTCCACAAATGCTATCTCCTGCCCGAATACCAGGGCAAAGGCATTGGCTCGATGATGCTGAACAAGGCCAAGGTCTATGCCAAGGAGGCAGGCTTCGCCAAGCTGCGCCTGAATGTAAACCGGAATAATGCCAAGGCAATCAAGGCCTACGTCCGCAATGGCTTCCAAACCGTGGAGACCGTTGACCGAGCCATCGGCCACGGCTTCTTCATGAACGACTATGTGATGGAAGCCGAGATATGAAAGACCTGGGGGCAATCGACCTGTTGGGGCCTTTGCCGCTTCGCAGCGAATTATTCCAGACTGTACACACCCGAGCCTTCACTCCATTATCCACTAAAGTCTACTAAGGTCCACGTCCACTGCCACTAAAGTCCACTAACGTCCGCTAGCGTCCATTGTCCATTGTCCACTAAACTGCCTTACCCAGAGCGTCCCGCAGACCTGCCGCCCTTTTTACACCTTTACAAAACCTGACTAGGTATTTCGGGCACGCTCTTCACTAAAAACACCAGTCTCGCATTGCAATCTTGGCAGGGAAGTGGTATAATTCAATCAGACGTTATCCATATATAGGCATACGCCAGACAAAAGCCTAGACTGCAAGCGCTCATCACCATTAACATTACAAACCATCGTTTCCAAGGAACGCCTTCATGAAAAAGCTCTTTCTGCTGGTTGCTCTGCTCGCGTGCGCCGGCGCCTCTGCCCAAGACGTAAACCTGCTCAAGAACGCCAATTTTCAGGAAATGGGCCCTAACGGCTTCCCTGTCCACTGGCGCAGTGCGTCCCCGGATACCCAGCTCAAAGCCGCTGATGATAGCATCACCCTGTTCGCTACTGACGACAAAGCGGCGACAATTACCCAGGCGCTCAGCCTCGAATCAGACGTGCCGCATGTCTTCAGCTACCAAATCAAAGCTGACGCTCCGACCGAAGCCCAGGCGTACATTGAAACGGTCGTGACTTTGCCGGACGGCAAGAAGAAATGGGTCAACAGCGGAGCCAAACGCTTCAATGTGGAGACGTCCTGGAACGAGTATAAGGTGACCTTCTCCATCCCAGACAATCCCAGCAGCTGCTATCTCGCCTTGCGCAGCGTCAGCGGCACGCCAGTGACATTCAAAAACGTAAACATTCGCGCCGCACGCATCCGGAAGCAATGGGGCGGATACTGGAACCTGGAAGGTCTGGCGGATTCCCCAGACAACGGTCTCCTGGTTCCAGGCGGCAAAGAAGCGCAACTGTTGAAGTTGCCCGTAGAACCCGGCAAGACCTACCGCATCTCCTACACAGCGCAAGGCATGGGCGCAACGGGACAGGATTACCCCTTCCATGAAATCACTTCCCTGGTGACGCCAAAGGTGACAGGCGCCTATTCCTTCAACGACGTCACCAATTCACCCCAGCCCAAAAACCACACCTTCACGGTTCCCAAGGACGCCGACTTCAAAACCGTGAATATCGCCTTCACTCCCAAAACTGCCGGCAAAGTCCTCTTCACTGACTTCACTTTCCAGGAAGTCATCCCGGATGCCACCGCAGAATGGCAATTCCACCTGACCGAGCCATTTTATCGCGACACCATCTACGCCAGCCAGGACACTGGCCGCGTTGCCGGCGAACTGATCGCCGACCCGACCGCCGTCAAGGCCAAAGTCACCATCGATGGCCTGGGGTCGACGGAAATCACGCTCACCCAAGGCCAGGGCAGCTTCGCGTTCAAAGCCGAACAGCTGGCCATCGGCAGGTACCCAGTCACCTGCAACGTCTACGACGCCAAGGGCGCTGTGCTCAAACAATTCACGCTGACGCTGGCTAAAGTGCCGGCCAACTCGGTTGAAGTCATCGCCAAGCCGAACGGCTACTTCTACATCAATGGCAAGCCATTTTTCCCGGTGACCCAATGGAACATCGCCTTCTCTTCCCCGGAGGTCTACTACTATAGCGCCAAAAACGGCATCAACAGCTGCTTCTACTCCGTAGGCAACAACAAGGAAAAAGTCATGGCCGACCTCGACAAGGCCCACACCTACGGACTGAAACTCATCCTCCCCACCGGCGTCGCTGGCAGCAATGCACCCGAGATCATGGCGCGATACCGCGAACGCATAACCAAAACCTTCACCCCGGAAATCCGCAACCACCCGGCCGTCCTCGGCTATTTCCTGGTTGACGAGCCGCTCTGGGGCGGAAGACCATCCGAACCAATCCGCGCCAGCTATGAATTTTTCAAGGAATTCGACCCCTACCATCCCTGCTGGATCAATGCCGCCCCCCGCAATGAAAACCCGGAACTCCGGCCCTACGCCGCAGCCTGCGACATCTGGGGCGCGGACATCTACCCGTACCCCTACCCAAACACGCATTCCGGCATTGATGACAAAGGCCTGACCAGCGTCGGCAAATACTGCCTGCGCATGTCCGAGACAACGTACGGACGCAAACCGACCTGGATGGCCCTGCAAGGCTTTGCCTGGGCCTCGCTCAATCGGGAAACGCCGGTCGAAAAACACCAGTACCCGGATGACACTGTCATGCGCTTCATGGCTATGGACGCCATGCTGAACAAATGCACCGGCTATGGCCTCTGGGGAACCCAGTACATCAGGACGCCGTCCTTTTATGACACCATCCACAAAACCACCAGCGAACTGCACAAGCTCTCCAGGCTTTTCGTTGACGGTGCCCAGCAAGAAGACATTTCGACCGACAACCAGGACGTGCGCGTCGCCGTCATCAAACACCAGGCCGAAACCTACCTGTTCATCCTGAACCTGACCGACCAGCCGACAGAAGCGCACTTCAACGCCGGCGTCGGCCAGCGCAAACTCACCGTCTTTGCAGACAACAGCGCGCTGCAACCGGCCAACGGGCAGCTGACTCTGCCTCTTGAACCCTTCCAGGTCATTGTGTGCGGCACCGCCGCCCTGCCCCCGCCCATCTACGAACTGCCTAAAGCCAACCAGGAATTTGACCAGCTGGGCAATCCCTTCCCGGGGCTGATTGAGGCAGAGGCAGAAAAATACCGCAACACGAAGTTCTACCGCGGCGATGCGTCATGGATTTGGGACAAGGCCCTGGTCAAAGCCGCCGGCAGCCTCTGCCTGATTGCAAAAACCTTTGAAGTAAAAACCCCAGGCAAAAAAGCCTTCCTCAAAATTGCCGTCGATGATTTTTCCAAGATTTACGTCAACGGCAAACTCGTCGGAGAGACTGACGCCTGGAGCCTGATGAAGAAAATCGACATCACCGCCGCGCTGACTCCAGGCGAGAATATCATCATGGTCAGGGCGGAAGACAGCGGCTCCCTGCCCTGCGGTCTCCTGGCTGAACTGGAAATCGACGAAAAAACCGTCCTCAAGTCTGACGGCAGCTGGCTCGCCAAGCCCATCCAAGCCAAAGACCCCATGCCCGAGGCAAACAAGAACAGCCTAAGCACCTTCCAGCCGGTGATAGTGATAACTCCATACGGCGGCGGCGCCTGGGGAACGCGCGTCGTCGCCCAACAATGACATAACTATAAAGGGAAGCTCAAGCCTTTGAACTCCAGTTAATTACATAACCAATAAACGTCGACAGCCACGAGCTTGCGACGTTAGCCCGTCCCCTCTAAAAAAGGGTTATTTCCTTATTCCACACAACCGCAGCACCATTATTTTTACCGAATGCACGCAGTCTACAAAAAACCACGGAGGAACAAACAAAATGAAAAAGAAGCTACTCTTCACGCTGATTGAGCTGCTGGTGGTCATTGCCATCATCGCCATTTTGGCTGCCATGCTGCTGCCTGCCTTGAGCAAAGCCCGTGAAAAGGCCCGGGACATATCGTGCCGGAGCAACCTAAAGCAAGTTGGCCTGATGACAATCATGTACACCATGGAATACGACGATTATTATTTCGTCAGCCACTACGGCACTGCGGGCTGGTGGTATCAGCTGATGGTGAGGGACATGGGGCTGGACTACAAGGTTCTCAAATGCCCAAGCGCCACAAATACGCACACGGCCACCGCTCTTAACCCCAGCTACGGCCACAGCTACATGACCTACGGCCACCTGTTGCAGAACCATGTGACATGGCCGGTGACCGTGTCCCTCCTTGATACCAAATGCACCAAGGGCGAGAATCCCTTCATCTTCGCCGACTCCGCGGAAACCAAAGCCACCGGCATTACCTGGGACTCCACAGCATGCCTGAACCTGACGAACCCGACCTTCCGTGAATACAACGCCGCCAGCACCTACGCGATGAGCGGCAGGCATAACGACAGCGCCAACGGCGTCTGCAAAGATGGCTCCGTGAACAATGTCAAAAGGAACCAGCTGGGCAATGGCGGCAAAAACTGCATCTATTTCCGACCCTACCAAAGCAACGGTGTCTGGTACTCACTCCAATGATGTTCAAGTAGCAATGCAGGAATCCCGTGCT